>Ga0209979_1002855_pt1 | contig 15967 bp, 12 predicted proteins | sample AnhtaG_FD_183114 | JGI IMG/M metagenome (GOLD analysis project Ga0209979, IMG submission 183114) | Deep subsurface microbial communities from Anholt, Denmark to uncover new lineages of life (NeLLi) - Anholt_01485 metaG (SPAdes) (version 2) | ecosystem: Environmental > Aquatic > Marine > Oceanic...
TGGCTTCTTGTAAATGTTTCATCATCCTTTTAATACTTATCTTTTCAATGATATTTTCTGGAGTTTTAAGCCCGGCGGTATCTATTACCTTAAAAGCTATTCCTTTAATATTGATTAGCTCTTCGATGGTATCTCTTGTTGTCCCCGGCAGGTGAGTAACAATAGCCCGATTTTCTCTTAACAAAGTATTGAAAAGGCTGGATTTCCCTACATTGGCCTTTCCAACTATCAGAGCATTTATCCCTTCTTTAAGCATTTTCCCGTAGTCTAGAGTCTCTATGAGAGAATTAACCTCTTTTAAAATATAACTTATATTTTCTTCTACTTTTTTCGGGCATATCTCTTTAATGTCCTGGTCGGGAAAATCCATAGGGGCTTCAATCTCTGCTGAAATCCTTATCAACCTATTCCTCAAATCTGTAATCTTCTTCTTTAGGCTCCCACCCAATTGGGCTAACGAAGAACTTAAGCTCCTCTCGGTCTTAGCCTGAATAAGGTCAATTACTGCTTCAGCCTGGCTTAAATCAATTCTACCGTTTAAAAAGGCTCTTTTAGTAAATTCTCCCGGTTCAGCCATCCTCGCCCCGCAATTAATCGCCGTTTCCAGAACTTTCCTGAGAGAGAGCACTCCACCATGGCAATTGAATTCTATAATATCTTCCCGGGTATAAGTTTGGGGTTTTTTCATTAAAACTAAAATAACCTCATCAATTTTCTCCTCGCTTCCCGGATCTACTACAAATCCATAATGAACGGTATAATTAGAAAATTCTTTAATCTTTTTTTTATTTAATTTTTTATCTCTAAATAACTCTTGGGCTATTCTTAAGGCTTTTGGGCCGCTTATTCTGACAATGCCAATTCCACTTTCCCCAATTGGGGTAGAAATGGCAGCAATGGTATCATTTTCCCAAAATCTCATAAGTATTCTCCTTAACTAGTCGTTAGTGAATAGTGAATAGTCGTTAGTATATAGTATAGCGGGTAGCGTTTAGCGTATAGTTGTGGATTAGCAAGACGCTAGTCCTAATTAAACTGAAAATTTAAAGTGAAAAACCATAATTCAAAATTTAAAACTTTTTCAGATAATGTATTGTTTTTTTGCGCATAGGACAGACTTACGTATCCGGGTGTTTTGCTTTTTTATCGGGCTCGATGAACCGAGCCCATTTAGCTCCTGAATTCTGTATTTTTCTTTTCTCTTTCTTCTCCACTATATACTATATACTCGATACTCGATGCTTTCTTATCTTCTGCTTTCTGGCTTCTTTCTCTTAATTTTAAGTTCTGAGCTATGGTTTTACGCTTTTCACTTTTCGCTATATACGATATTGCCACGCTCCCTGCGGTCGCTCGCAATGACATTTCTGTTTTTTCATTCTAACTTCTATCTTCTATTTTCTTAACCAGCTAACCAGGTAACTAACCAACTAACTAATTATATACGATATACGAAAAAAAGCATAAAAAGATTAATATTCATCCTGGGGATAATATCTAACTTCTTATGCTTGCTGATAATTCTTTATTTTTATTATTCTTCTGTATTGTTTTCGTTTTCTTTTGGGGCTATAATGACTTTTCTAAAAGGCTCTGTCCCTTCACTATAAGTGACTATCAGGGGCTCTTCCTGTAAAACAAGATGAACAATTCTTCTTTCCACCGCATTCATATAACAAAGAGCAATCTTTTTTCCTGTTTTTTTCACTATTTCTGCTTTTTCATGAGCGTATTTGGAAACAATATCTTCTCTTCTTTCTTTATAACCTTCGATATCAACTATTATTTTTTTTCGTTCAGGTTCTTCGATTTCTTTATTCGCTATAATGTTAACAATATATTGAAGGGCATCAAGAGTATGTCCATGTCTTCCAATCAATACTCCGGGATTAGAGGTTTTTATTCCTAAAACAATTGTATTAACCTCTTCATTGTTAATTACCTGTATTTCTCCGTCCTCTATGATAAAATTTACTATTTTTTCCAGAGTTGTTTTAGCTTTTTCTTGAAGATTTAATTCAAAGTCATTAATGTTTTCCAAATCTGTTCTCTCTTTCATATCTAAACTATAGATTTAAAATTCTGGTGTAATACAGTTGGATAAAATAGTTATCTTTAGTTTAATTGTATAGAAATTTCCTTTTCCCCCAAGCCCTAATTAGTGAATAGTGAATAGTCGTTAGTGAATAGCTATAAAAGAAAAAATTGAAAAACGGGTAAAAAACAAGATATATATAATAAATAATTAGTATTTAGTAAATAAAATACATTAATGATTAATAAGTTATAGGTTTTAAGTTTCAAGTTACAAGTTGCCGGTTTATAGAAAACTAACTACTAACGACTACTTTGCATTTTGTATTTGAAACTAACGACTATTCACTATTCACTAACGACTATTAAACGACTAATTTATCTTCTTTTGCCTTTTTTATATTTTTTAGTTTTTGTCTTGCCTCCGGAGGGGTTTCCCCCGCCTGTTCCCTCATAACCCGGAATCCAGGGTTCTTCTTTAATTGCCACCGTCTTTTCCGGTTTTTTGTTAGATGGTTCCTCTTTTTTACCCGGAATAACTTCTTTTGGGATTTCGTCTATTGCAGGCGTTTTCTTGTTAATCAAATACTGCTGCCCGATCCCCAATAGGGTAGAAGTAAACCAGTACAGGGTCAAACCAGAAGGCAGACTGAAACTCATAAAGCCAATCATTAAGGGCATCATAATAGTCATCATCTTCTGGGTTTGTTGGGCAGAACCTCCGTCTTTACTCCCAGCAGTACCGCCGGTGGAGGTCATCTTTTGCTGAATATACATAGAGCCTCCTATTAAAAAGGGCATTATTCCAATGTATTGTATTCCAAAAATTCCACTGCCCGGCAACCGGATTAATTGGTCCGGTAAGGACAAATCTTTTAACCATAAAAAGCCCGGGTTTCCGTTATATACCGCATATATTTTAGTGTTAAACTCTCTTAAAACCTGGAAAAGCAAAATCAATATGGGCATCTGAATTATCAAAGGCAAACATCCGCTCATAGGATTGACTTTATGTTCCTTATACAAGGCCATTAACTCTTTGTTTAATCTTTCTTTATCGTTCTTATATTTATCCTGTACCGCCTTCATTAAGGGCTGGATCTTCTGCATCTCCCGCATAGAAACCATCTGTTTTTGCATTAAGGGATATAAGATTACCCTGATAAGAATGGTCATCAAAATAATAGCGATACCATAATTGTGGGTAAAGCTATAAAAAAATACTATTATGCTGGCGAAAATATCGCCTAAAGAACTCCATAAACTTCCCAAATACTTTTCTCCTTTATCTTTTTGTTTTTCTTTCTATTATTTTTATTTTATCTATATTATCGTACTATTCTTTATTTTTATTTTTTATGTGCACAAACCCCCGAAGAATCGGGAAGGGGATCATAACCACCCGGTTTAAAAGGGTGACAGCGCAATATTCTCCTTATAGAAAGCCATAGTCCTTTTAAAAGGCCGTATTTTTTCAGGGCCTGCGTAGCATACTCGGAACAGGTGGGATAAAACCTACAGGTGGCAGGTTTTAAAGGGGATATGTATTTTTGATAAAAACTTATTAGTAAAATAATTATTTTATTCATAAAATCTCTAATGAAATTCTATTACTTTTTCTTTTCTTTAAGAAAGAGCATAGATTTTCTTTATATTGGTTTAAATCTCCTGTTTACTGCTTCTTTTTTATAAAAAAATTTCCCTTTATAAGAAGTCTTTCTAAGTCATGACATATCTCAAAAAAGTTTGATTCCCTAATATTGTTTTTGGCCAGTACAATTATATCATATCCTGGAAGTAATTTCTTGTTTAGCAGTCGGCTTGCTTCTCTTAGCCGTCTTTTTATCTTATTTCTAACTACTGCCTTTCCTATCTCTTTTTTTACTATTATCCCCAGTCGGTTAAAATCATAATCGTTTTTTAAAATAAATATTATTAAATTCTTACCTTCGATTCTTCTGCCTTCCGAAAAAACCCTCTTAAATTCACTGGTTTTTGACAATTTTCTCTTTATCAAAATTCCTCTTATGTTTATAAAATTAATTATCCGGATACCGTAAGGCGTTTGCGTCCTTTTAAACGCCTTCTCTTTAATATCACACGGCCGGCTTTAGTGCTCATTCTTTGGCGAAATCCATGAACCTTCAGTTTTTTTCTGGTATTTGGTTGATAAGTCCGCTTCATTTAACTGGCTCTCTCCTTCTTTGTTAAAATGTAGAATTTAAAATTCAATGAAAATTATATCTTTAATACCCTCTAAATGTCAAGCTTCTGGGGAAAGTATCGAGTATATAGTATCGGGTATCGGGTTAAGAAAGAGAAAAAGATATAAATGCGGAAAAATATTTTTGCTTAATAAAAATATTTTTGCTATTATAAGTACAAAATAAATTGCATTTTTGCCCAAGTTGTCCACAGATGTTAATAAACTGTTAATAACTTCTTTAAGTCCTTTAATTTTAGCTGTTTAGCAATCTATAAATAAAGTATTGAAGTTTATTTTTTTGAGAAAAATGTTAAAATTTAATAAAAAAACTCTCCTGGGGTTTTCCACAGCCAGCTGTTAACTTTGGGGAAAATTCACAAAACCCCCATAACTTATAGGTTTTCGTAAATAGTTTATAGTTTGATAACCCTTTTTCACTCTATAAAACTTTTATAATCAAATTCAGACAAAAAATATTTAATTGTGCGGGAAGGTGGTATATATATGGAGTTTGCAGAGATTGAAGAACTGTGGAATAAAATTTTAGAAACAATAAAAAAAGAATTAAGCCCCCAGGCTTATAATAGCTGGTTCAGCAAAACAAAAGTTGTAAAATTCGGCGAAAACGAGTTGATAATTTCTACCCCCGGCGACTTTTGTAAAGACTGGTTGGAAAAACACTATTCCGGCTTTATTAAAGATGTTCTTAAAAGGACTCTTGGCTCAGATGACAGTTTAAAAATAGAGTTTATAGCAACTGATCAAAATTTTTCTGCGCCTGCTCGCTCTACCCCTAACCCCAAAACAAACATAAAAAAACCAGAACCTTCCTTAAAAAATAATAAACTTACTTTAACTTCAAAATATACTTTTGATAATTTTGTGGTGGGGAACAGTAACCGCTTTGCCCACGCTGCCTGCCTTGCGGTAGCTCAATCTCCTGCTAAATCTTACAACCCTTTATTTGTATATGGAGAAGTAGGTTTAGGTAAAACTCATTTAATACAGGCTATCGCTACTCATATTATGCAACATAGCGGTAAAACTAAAATTAAGGTTTTATATATATCATCAGAAAAATTTACCAATGAGTTAATTAATTCTATAAAAGATGGTTCTACCGCTGCCTTTCGTGAAAAATACCGCAGTGTAGACGTGCTATTAATTGATGACATACAGTTTTTGGCCGGGAAGGAGAGGACCCAGGAAGAATTTTTTCATACTTTTAATACTTTGTATGATTCTAATAAACAGATAGTAATCACCAGTGACCGGCCCCCAAAATATATCCCTGCTTTAGAAAATCGCTTAATCTCTCGCTTTGAATGGGGATTAATAACTGATATCCAACCCCCTGATTTCGAGACCCGTATTGCCATTTTAAGAAAAAAAGGCCAGTCGGAAAATTTAAATGTGCCCGATGAAGTACTTGATTTTATCGCCGAGAAGATTCCTTCTAATATCAGACAATTAGAAGGGGCTTTAACTAAATTGGTTGCCTTTTCTACTTTCACTAAAAAGGAATTATCGGTTTCTTTAGCCCAGGATATATTAAAAGATATTATCCCTTTAGAAAATAAAAAGATTTCAGTTGAGCAGATTCAAAAAGCGGTAACTGATTATTACACTATTAAAGTTAATTCTTTATTATCTAAAAAAAGGACAAAAGATGTTGTTCTGGCCAGACAGGTAGCTATTTATCTCTCCCGGGAATTAACCGATCTGTCTCTAACTTCAATCGGGGAAGTCTTTGGTAGAAGAGACCATACCACAATTATTCATTCTTATAATAAAATTAAAGATAAAATTAAAAAAGATAAGGGTTTTAAAAATACTATAAATAATTTAACTTTAGATATTAAGAAAGGTTGATTGTTAATAACCTTATAATAATATGTTTAAAACTTTCAGTTGTTAGATAATTTTTTTAATTAAAAATAAAAAATGGGGAATTTGTTAATATCTAAAAATTTTATCCCTGATTTTATCCACAGGGTATTTATAATAAAATATTGGGATTTGTTTTTCTTTCCCCACTTTCAACAATACTATTAATTCTGATACTATCTCTTTATTTAATTATTTAAGATAAAAGGAGTAGAAATATGAAAATTATCTGTTCACAAGAAAGTTTATTACACGGTATCCAAACAGTACAAAAGGGAATATCCAGTAGAATTGGACTGCCTATCTACAACGGAATACTTTTTGAAGCGAATGAGGACAATAAAGTCCATCTATTCGCTACTGATTTAGAAATTGGAATAGATTGTTATATTCCAGCCCAGGTTATAAAGACCGGTTCTACAGTTATTCCCAACAGAATAATAAGCGAGCTAATTAAAAAATTTCCTGAAGGAAAAATAGAGATAGAATGCTCAGATAATAATATAACTACCGTTAAAGAAAATAGTTCTAACTATAAAATTTTAGGTTTTTCTGCAGAAGAATTCTCTAATTTTCCGGAAATAAAAATAAGAGCCAAAACTAAACTGAACCAAAAATTATTAAAAGAAGCTATTCAGCAAGTTATATTTGCTACATCACGTGACGAAAATAGAACTTTTTTAAACGGAGCTCTATTTAAAATAATAGATAATAAAATTGAGGCAGTTACTACCGATAGTCACAGACTATCTCTTAAAAATATTAAAGTAATAAATATAGAAAAAACAACAACAGACGAAGAAATAGAAGTTATAATTCCTTATCGGGCTCTATCAGAATTATCCAGACTTCTTTTAGATGATGAGGAAGTATTTGTGGAAATCAGATTTGGCGAAAAACAGATAATGTTTATTTTATTTCCCGATGGCCAGAAGAACAGCATAAGAATATATTCCCGGTTAATAGAAGGGCAATTTCCTGATTATCACCAGATTATTCCAGATTCTTTTAAAACCGAAATAAAAGTGAACACTGAGGAATTTAGGGATAAAATGGAAAGAATTTCCCTTTTTGTAAGGGAAGATTTAAAAACAGTTAAGATGGAAGTAGTTAATAAAGAAAATAGTCAAAAAGAGGAAAGATGTGAAATAATTTTAAAAGCAGAAAGTCCGAGCACTGGAGAAGCCTCTGAAAAGATCTCCACTTTTAAAAAAGGAGATGATATTACTATAACCTTTAATACTGATTATATTTTAGATGTATTAAAGATAATAAAAAAGGAAAACACCATAATAAAATTAAATGAACCGCTCAATCCGGTAATTATTACACCAGACGAAGACAAAGATTATACTTATATTTTAATGCCGGTCAGGACAGATTAATAGCATTAAACTAAAAAGTTAAAGCTAAAAGCGAAAAACCATAGCTAAAAACGCAAAACTTACTCTATTTAACAGGTAGTGGGGAGCACACAGAATAAATTTTAACACAAACGGCGAGCAACCAATTAAATAAAAATAAATAGTTATAATAACAGAACAGGAAGAAAAAAACTTGTATTTTAGAAAAGTAAGGTTAAAAAACTACAGAAATTTTTCCAACCTATCTATTGACCTTGATTCCAATCTTAATATTTTTATTGGAAATAACGCCCAGGGCAAGACTAACTTATTAGAAGGGTTAAACTTAATAGTAAGAGGAGGCTCTTATAGAACAAAAGAGGATAAAGAAGTAATAAAGTGGAACAACGAAAGAGCCTATCTGTTTGGAGAGATTAATAAAGATGATGAAAATATCCAAGTAGCTTTGGCTTTAGAGAAAAAATCGGAAGACTTTTATAAAAATAAACTGATTAAAACAATAAAAATAAACCAAAATATTCAAAAAAAATCTGCCTTAAATAAAGAATTTAAAGGGGTGGTGTTTTCTCCTGAGCACCTGCAAATAATAAAAGGCGCCCCCTCCTTAAGAAGAAAATTTTTAGATGAGCAGATATCCCAAATTTACCCCCTATATCATAAATATCTTTCAGAATATTATAGAATTTTAGGACATCGCAACAATATATTAAAGAAAGAAATTAATCAAAAAAAGAAGAAAGAGAAGCTTCTTATATGGGATCCCCGGCTGATAGAGAGGGGATCTTTTTTAATTTTAACCAGAATTAAATTTATAAAAAAGATAAACCGCCTGGCTCATAAATTTCATCAAAAAATTACCAAAGAAAAAGAAAATATAAAACTAACCTACCAAAGCAATATATTAAAAGACCAAGAAGAAAACATTTCTTCGATAAACAAAGAATTTAAAGATAAATTAGAAGAACAAAGAGAGAAAGAGATAGAACGGAGGGCTACCTTGCTTGGCCCTCACCGGGATGATTTTTCAGTATATATCAACGGGTTTAATATCGCCTCTTACGGCTCACAAGGCCAGCAACGAACAGCTGTTTTATCTCTGAAATTATCCGAGTTAGAACTTATTAAAGAAAAAGAGGGGGTTTACCCTATATTTTTTTTAGATGACGTTATGTCAGAATTAGATGAAGACAGAAGGCATTTCTTGTTAGGATTAATTATTGACAAAAAGGTCCAGACTTTTATTACCAGTATAAATCTGGATTATTTTAATAGTAATATCAAAGAAAAAAGCAGGATATTTAAAATAGAAGAGGGGAAGATAATTAATTTATGAAAAAAAAAGACATAGTTCCTTTTAAAACAGCCTTAGAAAAATTTTTAAAAGAGAAAAAATGGAGCAAAAAGATAAAAGGGTATCAAATAATTAACAATTGGGAGAATCTGGCAGGCAAGGAGATCGCCCAATCTTCTCAACCAATTAAAATACAGGACAAGTGCCTTTTTTTGGCTGTAAAAAGCAATGTTTGGGCCAATGAACTAAATTTAAGAAAAGGAGAGCTTATTGAAAAAATCAACCGGGAAGCGGGGGAAAAAATAATTTCTAACGTCCTGTTTAAGATCCGAAGGTCTCAATTTAAAGACAGTTAAATAGATCTCCAAGGCAGACAACACAACATAAAGGGGGTTAGTGTAAACCTTAGTGGGGTAGTTAGATAGAAAGAAGAATACTACTTTTTCTATCTTTTCTTTCGCTTTCTTAACTCGATACTCAATACTATATACTCGATACTATATTGAGGGTAGAATTTTGACATAAGCGCTATAATATAGTAAAATTAACTAGGTTTTTAAAATAATAAATTGAATCTTCACAACAAATTATAAAAATAAAAACCGTAGCGGCAAGCTGCGGTTTCATTTTGATAGGAGCTTATACTATTGCCAAAAGGAAAAAAGAAAACTAAGAATATAGATAATCAATACACTGCCAAACAAATACAGGTCTTAGAGGGGTTAGAGGCAGTCAGAAAAAGGCCCAGTATGTATATCGGGAGCACTTCCAGTAGAGGATTACATCACCTTTTAGACGAAGTAGTAGATAACAGCATTGATGAAGCGATGGCGGGCTATTGCAAAAAGATAGAAGTGGTTATTCACCCCGATAATAGTGTTACCGTAACCGATGACGGGCGGGGGATCCCGGTTGACATTCACAAAGAAACCAAGTTGCCGGCGGTAACCATAGTGCTGACCAAACTTCATGCCGGCGGTAAGTTTGGAGGAAGCGGGTATCGGGTTGCCGGTGGACTGCATGGAGTAGGAATTTCAGTTGTAAATGCCCTTTCAGAATGGCTGGAAGTAGAAGTAACCCGAGATAAAAAAATATTTTTTCAGAGATTTGAAAGAGGGGATGCCATATCCGGTTTAAAAATAATAGGAAAATCTTCCCGCACCGGAACTAAAATTACCTTCAAGCCTGACCCGACTGTTTTCGAAGACACCACCTTTAATTTTGATAGTATTACTCACCGGTTAAGAGAAACCGCTTTTCTAAACGCCGGGGTCAAGATTAATTTAAAAGACGAAAGGGAAGAGAATAAAGAAATCTCTTATAAATACAATGGAGGAATAAGTGAATTTGTCAGCTATTTAAACAAGAACAAAGACGTTTTATTTTCAAAGCCTATCTGTTTTAAAGGAAAGAAAGAGGATATAGAAGTGGAAGCCGCCTTGCAATATAATGACGGCTATTTAGAAAATATCCTTTCTTTTGCTAACAACATAAATACTGAAGAAGGCGGAACTCATTTAGTGGGCTTTAAAGCGGTTATAACCAGAGTAATAAACGATTATGCCCGCAACAATTTATTGTCTAATGGTAAAAAACCATCTTTAAAAGAAGGCGAAAACAATCTTTCAGGAAATGACGTAAGAGAAGGATTGACCGCTGTAATCAGTGTAAAATTATTAAACCCTCAGTTCGAAGGCCAGACTAAAACTAAACTGGGAAACAGTGAGGTAAGGGGGGTAGTATCTTATATTGTCGGAGAAGGCTTAAACAATTTTCTTAACGAGAATCCCAGCGTAAGCAAGAGAATACTGGCTAAATCTATTTCTGCCTTAAATGCCAGGGAGGCAGCCAAAAAAGCTCGAAATCTAATCCGCCAAAAAAATGGAATATTAGGATTGGGAACTCTCCCCGGAAAATTAGCTGATTGTTCGGAAAAAGACCCTTTATTTAGAGAGATATTTTTAGTAGAGGGTGATTCTGCCGGGGGTTCGGCCAAACAAGGGAGAGACAGGAGGTTCCAGGCTATCCTGCCTTTAAAGGGCAAGATTTTAAATGTAGAAAAAGCACGCTTACATAAAATATTAGACAATAACGAAATAAAATCTATGGTCACGGCTTTAGGTATAAACATCGGGGAAGATTTAGACATTGAAAAATTAAGATATTATAAAGTCATTATAATGACTGATGCAGATGTCGACGGAGCCCACATAAAAACTCTGCTTTTAACCTTTTTCTTCCGTTATATGAAACCGTTAATCGAAAGAGGGAATATCTATATTGCCCAACCCCCCCTCTATAAAGTTGAACATAATAAAAAGAGCCACTACTTATTTAATGACCAGGAGTTAGACGATAAGTTAAAAGAGATAGAAGGCAATCCCCGAATTCAGAGGTATAAAGGTTTAGGCGAAATGAATCCTGAGCAGTTATGGGAGACCACCATGAACCCGGAAAACAGAGTTTTAAAGAGAATAGAGCTGGAAGATAATATAGAAGCAGAGGATATGTTCACTATTCTAATGGGGAGCAAGGTTGAACCCAGAAAAGATTATATATACAAACACGGCCTAGAAGTGAAGGATCTGGATATTTAAATTAGTCGTTAGTGAATAGTGAATAGTATTTAGTGAAGAGAAAGAGGAAGAGCGAATAGCGTGAGAATAGTTAGCCAGCTAGCCAGTTTACCGGTTACCCGGTTGAATAATTAATCACCAGGGTAGTTAACTATTTTCGTGAGAATAATAGATGGGCAGGCCTATCCCCGTGAAGACGGAGAACACCTGTCCTAGGAATAGATAAATTGGTGAATAGGCAAATAGGTCAATTGATGAATTGGAGAATTGTTAAATTATGAAAGAAGAAGAAAAAGATAATTTAGATAATAATAAAGAAGAAAAAGAAGAGCGTGAAGAAGAATTTACAGAAACAACCAGGAATTTACTCACCGATGTCGGAGAGGAGATAAAAGAAGCCTATCTCAGTTACGCCATGAGCGTAATAGTAGGGCGGGCTTTGCCTGACGTCCGTGATGGATTAAAACCGGTTCATCGCCGGGTATTATATTCTATGGAAAAAATGGGCAATACGCCCGATAAACCTTATAAAAAATCAGCTCGAATAGTAGGGGACATAATAGGTAAATACCATCCTCATGGCGATATAGCAGTATATGACACCATCGTAAGAATGGCCCAGGATTTTTCCTGTCGTTATTCTTTGGTCGATGGTCAGGGAAATTTTGGTTCAATTGACGGCGACTCCGCAGCCGCCCAAAGATATACCGAAATTCGAATGTCCAAAATTGCCCAGGAATTATTAGCCGATATAGACAAGGAAACGGTTGACTTTGTTCCCAATTACGATAATTCCCTTAAAGAGCCGAGAGTTTTACCGGCCAAAATTCCCCAACTCTTACTTAACGGTTCTTCGGGAATTGCTGTAGGAATGGCCACCAACATCCCTCCGCACAATTTGGGAGAAGTAGTTGATGGCGCAGTAATGATAATCGAAGACCCGCAAGTTTCCGTAAAGGAATTAATTACCGCAATTAAGGGCCCTGATTTCCCTACCGGCGGCATAATTTGCGGCAGAATGGGAATAAGGAGCGCCTATGAAACCGGAAAGGGAATCATAAAAGTGCAGGCTGCAGTATTTACCGAAGGAGTAGATGGTGGAAAAAACGGAGGCAAGAAAAATCCCCGCATAGTAATCAAAGAAATCCCTTATCAAGTAAATAAAGCAAAGTTGGTAGGGGATATTGCCCATCTGGTTCAGGATAAAAAGATTCTTGATATTACCAATCTAAGGGACGAGTCAGACCGAAAAGGGATGCGGATAGTTATTGAATTAAGGAGAGGTGCTAATGTTGATATAGTGCTGAACAATCTGTATAAGCATACCAAGATAAAAACCTCCTTTGGGATTAATGCTTTGGCAATTTCCGGAGGACGCCCCAAAATCTTTAATTTAAAAGAGATGTTAGAATGCTTTTTGGCCCACCGCAAAGAGGTGGTGGAAAGAAGGACCAGATATGAATTAAAAAAAGCCAAAGAAAGAGCCCACATTTTAGAGGGGCTGAAAATTGCCCTGTCTAATATTGATGAAGTAGTGCAGATTATTAAAAAATCAGATAATGTAAAAACAGCGCATGCCAAACTGAAAAGTAGGTTCGGATTGAGCGATATTCAGGCACAGGCCATCCTAGACATGAAACTGCAGCGTCTTACATCTTTGGAGACCGAAAAGATTTTAGAAGAATATTTAGAATTAATAAAACGCATTGCCTATTTGGAAGATATATTACAAAATGAAAAGAAGCTCATGTTGATAATTAGGGACGAGCTATTGGAAATGAAGCGGAAATACGGTGATGAAAGAAGGACTGAGATAGTAGAAGATGAAGGAGAGTACGAGATTGAAGATTTCATTAGTTTAGAGGACATTGTAATAACTTATACCCGGGACGGATATCTTAAGCGACTTCCCTTAAACACTTATAGAAAACAGAGGAGGGGAGGAAAGGGTAAAATTGGAATGACCACTAAACTAGAAGACCTTGTAGACCAGGTGTTTGTTACCACCAACCTTCATGATATCTTATTTTTCACCAGCAAAGGGATAGTTTATAGAAGGAGAGCATATCAGATTCCCGAGGGGGGGAGAACTTCCCGGGGGGTTGCAGCAATCAATTTGCTGGGCATTGAAAAAGGTGAACACATCACCACCCTTATTCCTATAGAAAGTGATGAATTGGCAGAATCAAAAGAAGAAAATAACGAAAAGTGCCTGTTCATGGCTACTAAAAAAGGGAAGATAAAAAAAGCTTCTCTTTCTCTTTTTTCCAACTTAAGAAATATCGGGATTATTGCACTGCGGCTCTTACCCGAAGACGAATTAATCGGGGTAAAGCTTGCCGAGGACGAGGAACACGTTATTTTAACTACTAAGCACGGAAAATCTATCCGTTTTTCGGGAGATCCAATAAGATCCATGGGGAGAACCAGCCTTGGAGTGAAAGGTATAATTTTAAAACCCGAGGATTCTCTTGTAAATATTAGTTTGGTCCCGCCGGATACGGATAAATACTTATTGTTAGTCACCGAGAAAGGATATGCCAAAAGAACACCCTTACAGAAATTTAGGGAATTTAGTAACCGAGGCGGCCAAGGGTTAAAGTCTATCGGGATTACTGAAGAAAAAGGCTTGGTAGTAGATGTTAAAGTGGTGAGCGAAGAAGACGAGCTGGTATTAATCAGCCAACAGGGGATTGTTATCCGGGTCTCAGTTAAAGAGATTCGTCATACCGGGAGATACTCGCGGGGAGTTAGGGTAATGAACCTTGCTCCGGAAGACAAGGTGGCCAGTGTTGCCCTGGTATCGAGCGAAGATGTTGACCTAGGCTGAATAAATTTAGAAAAACAAAAACAAAGATACCAACCCAACCCGGCGGAACCCAGAGAAATTTTGACAAAATTAAGTCCGGGTGTTAAAATTATAAAAATTTAATAACAGGCCGATGATGGGGAAAGTAGGTTGGAAATTTTTTACGGTAGAAATTTTTCGACCGAAGACCAGCCCGGAGGCTTAAGATGAATCTTACAAAAAGAGTAAATCTTTCGGGAGAAGACCCTTACAGCTTACAAGAGAGCCCTGAAAACACGTTGTCTTCGGGGAAATAAAGTGGAACCGCGAAAATCTTTCGCCTTTATATTTAACATATAAGGCGAAAGATTTTTTTATATGCTAACGACTAATCTGAAAGGTTGGTAGATAATTATGAAAAAAGAAACCATAAATATCGGGATATTAGGATTGGGCACGGTAGGACAGGGCACCCTTAAGATTTTGCAAGAGAATAAAGAATTTATCGAACAAAAGATATATCCCAAAAAAATAGTATTAAAGAAATTAGCAGATAAAGATAAAACTAAAATTCTGCCTGACAAAAAGTTCTATAAAATTTTTACTGATTCAGCCGAAGAGGTAGTAGCTGACCCGGAAATTGATATTATAGTGGAGACCATCGGCGGTTTTGAACCGGCAAAAAGCTTTATCATACAAGCCCTCAGCTCAGGAAAACACGTAGTTACTGCCAACAAAGAAGTAATAGCCAAAGCGGGATATGAGATTTTAGATATAGCCCAGAAAAATAAAGTGTATTTTCTTTTTGAAGCAAGTGTTGCCAGCGGTATCCCTATCATCGGGGCACTTTCCCATTCTCTTACTTCTTATAAATTAAAGGAGATAATAGGAATTTTAAATGGTACTACCAATTATATCCTCACCAAGATGAGTGAAGAGAACAAAGATTATAAAGAAGCCTTAAAAGAAGCTCAGGATAAGGGGTATGCCGAGGCTGATCCCGGCAAAGATATTGATGGATTCGATGCCTTTAACAAGATATTTATTCTTTCTGCCATTGCCTTCAGGGCGAAGATTGATCCGGACAATATCTATTATGAGGGGATAAAAAATATTACTAAGCTGGATATTGAATATGCCCGAGAGCTGGGTTATACAGTTAAACTTTTGGCTTTGGCTCGAAACACAGGTACGGATTTAGACATAAGGGTTCATCCGGCATTAATACCCCAAAAGCATACTTTGGCTAATATTGGTGGCCATTACAATGGTATTTTGGTCCGGGGAGGGGATTTTGGAGACTTAACCTTTTCCGGTCTGGGAGCCGGGGCTTTACCTGCGGGAAGCATGATTGTCAGCGATATAGTAGAGATAATTAAAAATTATGATAGTTACCATAACCAGTATAATTGTTTTGAAAAGAAGAAGATCAGGAATTTTAGCCAAACTTATTCTCCTTATTATTTAAGAATAAGGGTAAAAGATAGGCCCGGAGTTTTAGCAGAGATTGCCGGCGTTTTCGCCCGGAAAAAAGTCAGCTTTCTTTCGGTTATACAAAAGGGAGAGGCCGGAGAAGTGGTAGATATTGTTTTCTTAACCCATCAGGCCAAAGAAGGCAATGTCCAGGAAGCTTTAAATGAAGTTGCCCGCTTAGAATGCGTAGAAAAAATATGCAGTGCCATCAGAGTGGTGGAAATTTAAATTAGCGTAGAGCGTGTAGCGTTTAGCGTATAGTGAAGAAAGAAGAAGTCAGGAGACAGTATCCAGGAGTCAGAATAAGGACGTATCTCGTGAATCGTATCTCGTTTTGGATTAGTTACC
>Ga0209979_1002856_pt1 | contig 15959 bp, 10 predicted proteins | sample AnhtaG_FD_183114 | JGI IMG/M metagenome (GOLD analysis project Ga0209979, IMG submission 183114) | Deep subsurface microbial communities from Anholt, Denmark to uncover new lineages of life (NeLLi) - Anholt_01485 metaG (SPAdes) (version 2) | ecosystem: Environmental > Aquatic > Marine > Oceanic...
CATAGAGGTGAGCCTTCCCGACCGCACGCGCCTGGTAGGTGGCGAGGGCCCTGGCCCCCGTCTGGAGCCGGTGGCAGATCAAGAGGCGGCCGTTCGAGCTGCACTAGCGGGGCCGCTGGGCCTGCCCCGCGTCGGCCAGCTCGTTCGGCCCGGGGCTCGGGTGCTCATCGCCTTCGACGATCCGACAGCGCCGTCCTACGGTCCCATCAGGCGGCTGGCCATCGAGGCGATCCTGGAAGAACTGGCGGAAGCCGGTGTGCCCGAGGAAAACGTCTCGCTTGTTTGCGCCAACGGGCTCCACCGCAGGTGGACGCACCAGGAGCTAGCGTCCATCCTGGGGCAGGAGCTCGTGCAGCGCTTCGGATCGCGCCTGACCTGTCACGATGCTGAAGACCCGGACAACCTCACGTACGTGGGGCCAACGGCCGGTGGATATGATGTCGAGGTTCACCGTTTGGTAACGGAGTCGGACTTGACCGTGTACATCAATGCCGCCTGCTACCTGGGCTTCAACGGCGGCTGGAAATCGGTCTGCGTTGGGCTGTCCACCTGGCGCTCCATTCGCTGGACGCATACACCGGACGGCATGACGATGTCTGTGCGCGGCAACCGCATGCACGCTGTCTTCGATGAGATGGGCCAGCATCTTGAGTCCAAGCTGGGCCGTCGCGTGTTCAAGGTGGAGACGTTGCTGGCCAACCCGGCGACCATCGGTCGTGCGTTTGCGGGCGGCGTGGACGAGACGCGGGCCGCAGCGGTTGAGGTGCAGGCTTCCTTGTACCAGCCGCGCCGCGCCGCGGCTGAGCCCGCCGACGTGGTGATCTACGGGCTTCCAGCCTGGAGCCCATATGCCACCTTCGCCCGCATGAACCCTATCCTAACCCTGATCTCTTCCGGGCTTGGCTACCTGGGGGGCTATATCCAGGCTCTGGGCAAGCCGGGCTGCTCGGTGATCATGGCTACGCCCTGCCCAGAGGACTGGGATCTGGAGCACCATCCCTCGTACCCGGAGGTGTGGAAGCGGGTGCTGCCGGAGACCCTCGATCCGTACGAGATCAGCGCTCGCTTCATGGACGAGTTCGCCAGTCGAGCCGACTACATCGAACGCTACTGCAACGGCTATGCTTTCCACCCGGTGCACGGGATACTGGCGACCCATCCGCTGAAGCGCCTACGACACGCGGCTCGCGTGTTCGTGGCCGGAGCGGAGGACCCGGCGGTGCCGCGACACGTGGGGTTCATCCCGACCGCCAGCGTCGAGGAGGCCATAGCCGAGGCGGAGCGGATCCACGGTCGCGACTGCTCCATCGTCTGCATCAAGCAGTTCGCGGGGATGTAGGCTGCTGCTGGGCGGCCACTCGCTGCCGCCAGCAGACGGCGCTTCATCGTCGATCGTCTCCCTCCTGATGCACGGCGGGCATCATAGCACCGAGCCGCCATTGCCTCAAGACTGGCGAGGAACGAACTGGCGGGCCTCTTTCGGTCCAGCGGACGCCATCGTGTAGTTCTTGGTGGCGTGGCCATAGCCTCTCCCCTTGCCGACGCCCGCACCTGCGGGTAGGATGGGTCAGGTATGCGAAACTGCAGACGGCCCGGAATCCTTCTCGGTGTTGGGGCGGCGCTCGCAGTAGGGGCCTTCGTATCGCTTCTGGTGGCGGGCCAGCCGCAGGTTCGGGGTCAGACGTCGCCCCTGAGCGGGGATGAGACCGCCCTGCTGGTCTTGATCAACGGTTATCGGTTGGAGCATGGTCTGACGCCGCTCAAGGTCTCGCCGACGCTCAGCGCTGCCGCCCGCTGGATGAGCGAGGACATGGCCGTGCACAACCGCCTGAGCCACACCGACTCCCTGGGCCGCAGCCCAGCGGAGCGCATGGCGGCCTTCGGCTATACCCAGGCCAGCCTGTGGGGCGAGATCATCCGAGGCGGGTCCGGCACGGCGGAAGGCGCTTTCGAGGCCTGGCGCAACTCGCCAGGGCACAACGCCGTCATGCTCACCGATGGCTTTGTGGTGGCCGGTGTGGGCAAGGCCTATAATCCCCAGTCGCTGTACGGCTGGTTCTGGGCGGTGGACTTCGGCGACTACGACGACGGTGGCATCCCGCTGCCTACGCCGACCAGGATGCCCACACCCACGCCTACGCCCACGTCGGACGCGGAAGAGCAAGCCCTGGCCTGGGCGGTAGGCCCTGGGTGGCCCCAAGCGCACGATGACACCCTGCACAACTGCCCAAAGGCGGGCAAGTGGGCCATATCGGTCTGGGACGGCCCCGACGGCACGGACACCGGCCAGGCGCTGGCCGCCTGCGGCGCAGGGGCGGTCGCTGCCGCATACCACATCGATCCTCATACACAGGTCTGGTCGCGCTGGTTCGCCGGCTGGCCTGCGATCAGCAATCTCGCGATACTCGATAGCGGCCAGGCCGTCATCACGTTGGGCGGGTAGCTGGCCAGCTAGATTTCAGCGAACGCAATCACACGGAGGCACTCTTGGGTTGGCCAGCGACAGGACGGCCGGGGGCTCCGTGACGCTGGCTCCCCGTAGTGTCCCATCCGACGTGGTACGCTTGGACCGCTACAGCGTCCCCATGCTGGGTAGGGCAGGGAGAGTCTTCACCCTGTGACGTGCGCCGGGACCCCGTGCGGCCTGGGCGAATTCGAGCTTGCCCGGCCCGGCTTTGACAAAGTTTTCCCTCCCGTCTACACTGTGGCGAGAATTAGGCTTTCGAACGTCACTGTTGGCTTGTAGGAGGGCGTAGGATGATTTTCACTCCAATTCGGCTGGTGCTGGCAGCGGTCGGTGCTATTACGGGAGTTGTGGTGTTGGTGGTCGTTCTCACCGCGCTGGCGGCCTTTGCGGGCAGCCCCGGTGAGTGCGACAGCGGGGAGCGCGAGGTGGAGGTCAGCTCCGCTTTGGCCCAGCAACTCCAGGACAAGCTCGACGATTTCGACGAGCGGTTGGACGCGGGGCAAGCGGCCTCGTTTACCTTTGACGAGAGCGAGGCTACATCGCGGGGGCGGGAGTTCCTGGACGAGAAGAACGCCCCCATCGACGACCTGAAGGTGTGCTTCAACCCTGAGGGGCCGTCGGCCTCGGGGAAGCTGAGCACTGTTCTGGGCCTGGACGTGAAGGCGAAGGTTACCGGCGCTCTGGACCTCAACAGTGAACATCCCCGTCTCGATGACCTCGACATTGACGTCGGCGGTGTGCCAGGATTCATCACCGGTCGCATCGAGGGGGTCATAGAAGACGTGATCAACGATCAACTGGATCATATCGACGTGGAGCATCAGCTTGAGATAACCTTTGGCGAGGGCACGGCCACCCTGAGCGGCCAGCCCTGAACTGCTGGTGTCGAACTCCTGTGCCCGATGCGCAGTCTTGTGAGTCGTCATCAGCTTTCGGAATCTGTATGAGAAGTTCCCAGCTCACAGGAGGCATAGCATGGTCACCACCAAACAGGACATCGCAAAGGCTGTAGGCGCCTTTGTGGACAGAGTGGAGAGCATGGTGGTCGGCCTCTCCCCCGCCGACTGGGAAAAGACGGTCTATGAGGGTGGCTGGAACGTCAAGCAGGTCTACTGCCACCTGGCTGCAATGGCTGGGGGCGCGTCGTTCATCATCGGCATGGCCGCCAGCTCGCCCCCTTCCTCCGGCGGCGGCCAAGGCGGCTTCGACATCGATGCCTGGAACGCGCGCGAGGTGGGCGCCCGCCAGGATAAGCCCGTCGAAGAGATCCTCGCCGAGCTGAAGTCGGGCTGCACCAGGAGCATTAGCGCCGTTGAGGCGACCAGCGATGAGCTGCTGGCCAAGGAGATGACCACGCCCTGGGGTGTCTCCGGCACCCTCGCTGAGATCCTCGTGACCTCGGTCATTGGCCACAATGCCCAGCACCTGGACGATGTCGAGAGGGCGGTGCGCGGGGGCTAGAGGTTCGACAAGTCCCCTTGGCCAGCAACTGGTTCAGGCGGCGGGTCTGCCACAGGTGGCCCGGCTCGTGAGCGATCTGGGGGATGCTTAAGAACAGTCCTCATTATGCGTCCTAGCATGAGAGGGGCAGTCCTGGCAGCACGGTTTGCGGCACTGGCTCTGGCTGGCCTTGCGCTGTTGGCGATAGGGGCTGATACCGGCGCCGAGCCGGCCTATCCCCAGGACGCGGCTGTAGTAACCACGCTGACTCTTGAGCCCGATGGCTCCCAGCCCGTGGCCCTGGCGGTGAACTCCAGCACCGGCCGCATCTACGTGGCAAACGCCGGAAGCGACAACGTATCGGTCGTTGACGGTGCCAGCAGCACTGTCATCGCCACCATCCCTGTCGGTCCTACTCCCCGTGGCGTAGCCATCGATGCGAGTGCAAACAGGGTCTACGTCGCCAACAGTGGGAGCAACGAGGTGACGGTGATCGACGGCGAAGGCAATGCGGTCGTCGCCACCCTTTCTGTAGGCAAGGAACCCTGGGACCTGGCAGCCGACCCCAATACGGGTCGCGTCTTCGTTAGCAATCGCGGTAGCGGTACTGTCTCGGTCATCGATGGCCGCCACAATCTAGTCATCGGCACTGTGTCTGTGGGGAATCTGCCGACGGGGGTGGCGGTGAACCCCGACATGGGACGCGTCTACGTAGCCAGTAGCGGAAGCGGCCATCTTGCGGTGATCGATGGAGTGTCGAACCTGCTGATTGCTACCTTGCCCTTGACCAGCGGAGCGTCTGCTGAGGCTTGGGACGTTGCGGTGGACGGCAGTTCCAATCGAGTGTACGTCGCCCCCTCCGCTGCGGAGGCGAGCGACGCTGATGCCGGGACTATTCTGGTAATCGACGCCACCAACAACTCGCTCATTGGGTCTATCGCCATTCCTAGCCCGGCGGAGGCCCTGGCGGCCGACTCCGCGAGCGGTCGCATCTATGCGGGTGGTAGCTCTGACGGCCGCATGTGGGTGATTGACGGTCGTACCAACGTGGTGACCTCGGCGGTTGACCTTGAGCGGGGCGTGTCGGCGGTTGACGTCGACCCGGCCGACGGCCACGTGTACGCAGCCCACGCCGATAGCGCCAGCCTCTCTTTCGTCTCCTGGATGCCCGGCGTCACGCTGACCCCGGGCTGGACGTACGCTTGCCACTTCGGCGATGAGCGGTCACTGGACGATGCCCTGGCAGGCGCCCGCGACAACGTCTTGGCCGTCTACCGGCTGGGGCCTGACGGGGGCTACGACCGCTGGTTCCCCGGCAAGCCGGGCTTGAGCAGCATTAGCACCGTTCGCCCCGGTGAGGCGCTATTCGTCCTGGCGGATGGCTACGCCCCCTGGGTGCAGGAGCCATCGTGGGCCGGCAGTGCTCTCGCCCTGGCGCCAGGGTGGAACAGCATATGTTACCCGGGGGAGAGCAAGGAGGCCGCCGTAGCTGTAGGAGAGATGAGTGACGAGATCGCAGTCGCCTATGGCTTGGCCGCCGACGGCACCTGGCAGCGGTTCATCCCCGGAAGGCCTGAGCTTACGACTATGACATACGTGCGGGGCTTTTCGCCGCTGATCGTCCTGATTCCGCCTCAGCAGGAGTCGGCCGCGGCCTATTTCGCACAGGAGGCGTCGGAGGAATTCCTGACCCTGCAGGCCGTTCTGGAAGAGGAGGTCCGCAACTACTACGGCGACGTGGCCATTTGTGTGGCCGACCTTCAGACGAACGAACAGATCTGTGTCAACGGCGATGCGCTGCACAGTACGGGCTGCACCATCAACATGTTCTCCTTGTTTGTGGCGATGGAGGAGTTCATAACCGGGAGGGCGAACGCTGAGGATTGGGCCTACTGGATAAAGATTGGCATTGGCCACAGCTCGCCGCCACAGGTGGCCGTCTTTGTCCGGGGCATCAAAGGAACGCTGGAGGAAGGCGCGAGAAGAGCTGACGAGCTAATGCAGAGCTGGGGAATGAAGGACTCCGCTTTTGGTTATGTGCCCGGCTATCCGGGGCAAGACTGGCGGCCGAACATCCTGACCGCCAGGGAAACCAACATGATACTGGCCAAGCTCTATCGAGGGGAACTGTTCTCGCCCGAGTGGACCGCCTATGCCATCGACCGACTCCTCGACATTAAGCCAGGGTTGAACTATGTGTTGCCCCTTTTTCTTCCGCCGCAGGCAAGGGTCGCTCACAAGATCGGCTACTACCAGGGCTGGAACGGCTGGGTCTACAACGATGTCGGGATCGTGATGATGGGGCAAGGCGAGGAGCAGACCGCCTACGTCATTTCTTACCTGTCGCAGGTGATGCCTACCGAGTATGCAGCGTATATCTTCGGAGCGCAGCTATCGAAAATCGTCTACGATTGGTTTGACCAGCGATATTGACACTGACTCGGGAGCAGCGCAGGCAGGGAGCGAAAACTAAGGCGGCTAGGCGGGCTTGGTGCTCGCCAGGTACTGCATGGTGCCGTCGGGATATACTGCCACCTTGGCCCCATCGGGATAGCTGGCTCGCAGTTCGTCCATCACCTCGCCCCAGTCCTTCGCCCAGGTGACGGACTGGGCGTCGCCGAAAAGGTCCACACAGGTCAAGTCCTTCAGAGGGTTGAGTACGATGACCTTGAACGCGGCGGGTATCGTCCGCTGGACGTAGTGTCTGCCGCCGTAGGTTTTGCCGAAGCTACGGAGCAGGTAGTGAATGATCTGGCCCTCTGGCGCGTTCATGATCATCACTATAGTGCCGCCTGGCAGCTTGATGGAGCGTATGGCAACAAAGATGGAGATGGCCGCCTCGCTGGACTTGACGAAGGCGTTGGTCACCGCTATGTCCGCGCCTGAGATCCCCTCGGTTGCGTAGACCTCCTTGGCCAACTTCACCCCTTCCCGATGCTCGAGCACCGGATCCCCCACGAACAGAGCCGAGATCTCCCCCCGCATGTTGAACAGGGCGTCGACCGTCAGGTCGAGGCCGGCCAGCTTGGCGGCCTCCTCGGCGTCGAAGCGCATGACGTTCTCGTCATAGTTTCCCATGCCCGTGGTCTGGGGGGCGCTGGCCATCACCTTGCTATGGAAATGGTCGATGCTGTCGATGTGGGCTACCCCCGGAAGGATTATCTTGCCTCCGCCCCCGAAGCCAACCTGGGGGTGGGGGAGAATGCAGCCAATGCCAATCTTCAGGTCACAGTTCATGACCTCTCGGTTGACCGCCAGGGGCGTGCCGCGACTGCTGGTGCCCACCGGCGTGCAGTTCTCCCACGGATTGTGGTTGTAGACGGGGAAGCGTTCCAGCGTTTCCTGGCCCAGCTTCTTGCGCAGGGCGTGGTTGTCGTGAGCGCCGTGGCTGCCTGTGGCCGCAATGAGGCGGATCTGGGCGTCGCTGATGCCTGCCTGCTCCAGTTCCCGCAGGACGTAGGGGAGGATCTCGTAGGTCCGCGTGGGGCGAGTGATGTCGTCGAAAAGAATAGCCACCTCTTTCTTGCCCCGAGCAAGGTCGCGGATGCGCTGCGTGCCGATGGGACTAGCGAAGGCCTGCTCTATCTGCTGGGGGGTCAGCTTTGGTCGGTCGTGGCCCTTGGGGGGCAAGAAGTGAACGTCCCAGGAGTCAGGGAAGTCCAGCTCCAGCTCGCTCTTGTCATACCAGAGAAGTTGCGGCACCTTGAGCTTCATGGTTTCTCTCCTGCGGCTCCCAATTCCCCCTGGGAACTGACTTGTGGGCTGCACCGAAGATTATACACTGGCGCTCGTGTACCAGGAAGACGCACGCTCTGGAGGGGTCGGCTCTGGCGGCGTCGCAGAGCAGAGTTGACACCCATTCGCTGGGGTGCTAAGGAATGAACAGTTATCGGCTGTTCATTGGGGGCAGGAGACATGCGCGAGAATGCGGTGAAACGGCTCTGGCAGGAGGACCGGTCGGCGCTTGGGGGCTGGCTCGTGATCCCGAGCGGCTTTTCGGCCGAGTTGATGGCTCATCAGAACCTCGACTGGCTGTGCATCGACATGCAGCACGGGCTCATCGACTACGACACGGCCTTGAATATGCTCCAAGCCATCTCTACCACGGCGACAACCCCTTTCGTGCGGGTGCCCTGGAACGATTCGGCTATCATCATGAAGATGCTGGACGCGGGGGCCTACGGAGTCATAGTGCCCATGGTGAACAGCCGGGCAGAGGCCGAGGCAGCCGTCGCTGCCTGCCGCTATCCGCCTCAGGGCATTCGCAGCTTCGGCCCCCTTCGCGCCGTCTACTACGCCGGCCTGGACTATTTTGTCTATGCTAACCAGGAGGTGTGCTGCATACCCCAGATAGAGACGACGGCCGCCCTCGAGAACCTGGACGGGATTCTCAGCGTGGACGGTGTTGATGCGGTCTACATCGGGCCGATGGACCTGAGCATCTCTCTCGGCCTGCCGCCGCAGATGGATGGTGACCTACCCGCCTATGCCGAAGCGCGGCAGCGCATCCTGGAGGCATGTCAGCGCCACAACGTTGTGGCCGGCATCAACTCCTCCGCTGTGACCGCCCCCAAGCGCATCGCTGAGGGGTTTCGCATGGTTCTCGTCTCCTCCGACTCTGGCGCCCTGGCCCGAGCGGTGGGGGAAGACGTACGGGCGGTTCGTGGGGCCGAACCCGGGGCTGCCCGCGGCCCCTTGTACTAGTAGGGCGGCATTCGCCGCTAACCAAAGGAGCGACCCTGGTGTCTGATTTGCAGCGATTCTCCGCCGCTAGTCTGAGCGACTTCGTCGACCAGGCCCTACAGCGTATGGACGTGCCGCCTGACGACGCCCGCCTGGCGGCGAAGATCCTGGTGGAGGCCGACCTGATGGGTATCGAGTCCCACGGCGTCGCCCACCTCATGACTCATCCCAGCTACGCGCTGGGATTCAGGCAGGGGCTGGTCAACCCCCGCCCCAACATCCGGGTCGTGCATGAGACCCCTTCCACGGCGCTCGTGGATGGCGACGGCGGCCTGGGCCCTGTCGTTGGCCATCGGGCGATGTCCATCGCCATCGAGAAGGCGAAGGAGTGCGGCACGGGCATGGTGGCCGTGACCGGGAGTCGCCACTACGGCGCCGCCGGGTACTACGCGCTGATGGCCGTTCCCCACGACATGATCGGTCTGGCCACCAGCAACAGCCCTCCCCTTGTTGCACCCACCTTCGGGCGAGGGCGCATGCTCGGCACCAACCCCATTGCCGTGGCCGCACCTGTCGCCAGCGGTTACCCCTTCCTGCTGGATATGGCTACCAGCGTTGTCGCCCACGGAAAGTTCGAGATAGCCAGGAGGGAGGGCAAGCCGATCCCCCCAACTTGGGGGGCGGATGAGGAGGGCAACCCATCGACCGACATGACCCGGATCATGAGGACGGGCTGGCTGCTGCCTCTGGGCTCGACGCCTGAGGCCGCCTCCTACAAAGGCTACGACCTGGCGATGGTGGTCGACATTCTCTGCGGCGTTCTGCCTGGACTTGGCTACAGCCTCCACATCGATTACATCAAGCACGAGGTGGGCCACTTCTTCGGTGCCCTGCGGGTCGACGGCTTTCGTCCGGTGGAGGAGTTCAAGGCGATGATGGGCGAGATGCTCCAGACGTTTCGCAGCGCGCCCACCGTGGCGGGGGCCGAACGGGTGCTGGTCGCCGGTCAGCGGGAATTCGAGGCGCGCGAGGAGCGGCTGGCCAAGGGCATTCCACTCCATCCGCCGGTGGTGGGCATGCTACAGCGGCTGGCGGACGAACTCGGCCTGGCTATGCCCGAGGCCCTGCCCGCAAAGCCCTCATCGTAGACGCTGCTCCCCTCGGGGGGAGCGGCGCCCGGCGTAGGGCAAGATAATCGAGATTCGAGAGACGCCAGGCTGTTATTGTGCCTCGGGGTCGGTCTCGCAGTCCGTGCACATCACGTCGTCCCATGCCTCGTCGTTGACCATGGCGTCCACCCAGTCGCTAAACTTGACGCCCTCCACCTCGCGCGTGTAGAAGATGTCGTTCCCGGTGATGCAGTGGATTGCGCCCGGAGCGGTGTAGGAGTGGAAATTGGGAGCGTTGTCCTGGATCTCCTGGATGCTGGCGAGCATGAGGTCGCTCCAGTCGGCAGCGGTGCCGCCCATAGCGCCGTAGAAGAAGATCTGGTCTACGTCGTAGGCCGTGTTGTACTGCGACCAGCGGTCGTCAGAGTAGTAGTTTGCCAGCGCGATGTACATGTCGGCCAGCTCCGAGACCTCGATCCAGGAACCGTTCGGCGCCGGAATCCAGTCTGGCCTACTGTCTGTGACGTCCCAGTTCGGGAAGCCGCCTGCGAAGAAATCGTCGGTGATCACGCCGGCGCCCGCGTCGCCGAGGTGGTAGAAGGGCACGTCGGGATAGGCTTCGTGGATGTGGGGCGCGCCCATGATCGACCCGTAGCTCCCCGCGCTGCAGCCGGACACGAAGATCTTCTCCGGCTGCTCGAAGTTGGCCTGTATCCAGTCCAGAACTGCGCTGAAGTTCACAAACCCTTTGTGATAGAGGGTGGTGTCCTCGTCCCCTATCGTGTAGGTCTGGGTGTTGTTGCCCCAGTGGACGTCCGCCGTGCAGTAGGGGATGAAAACGAGGAACCAGTCCTTGAAGGGGTTGTCTGGGTTGTCCAGGTCGCCGATCCCTCCCGTCCAGTTCTCCGGGTTGTCGCTCTCGTCCACGGCGTTGTCGAAGTACATGTCCGGGTTCGAGCAGGTGAAGTCGTTCCAGCAAGCACCACCGCCCTGGAAGTAGACGGCCAGGCGGTTGACCGTGCCCGGATGCACATAGTAGGCGTACGGTGTGCCGAGCGAGCAGATGGTGTCGCCGCCCGGCTCGATCTTCGTCCAGCCCGCCGCCAGGTCGGGTACCGTCGGCGTAGTTGGGGGGCTGGGCGTCGGCGAAGCGGGGGCCTCCGCGGCTCCGAGGGCCAAGACGCCCTGCATGTCGTCGAGGGTGGTCAGGTTGCTGACGTCGGGCCGGTCGGCGAACCAGCGCGACCACTGTTGTGTGTCGGGGTCGATGCTGTAGGCGACCGCCACTCCCCCTTCATCGCAGGTGGCGAAAGCCTGGTCAGGGTCGGTGGCATCATCGCCGTTCCAGACGGATATCGCCCACTTGCCTGCCTGGGGGCAGTTCTGCATGGCGCCTTCGTTGGCCTCTGACGAGCCGATGCCTATGGCCCACACCAAGGCCACCAGACCCACGGCGAGCATGCCCGCGGGAAACAGGAGAGCAAATTTCCTCCCCCGGTTACGCATGGCAAACCTCCTTACCTAGAGTTAGCGGCCCCATTGTACTTGCAGGCGCGAGGGTTGGCAAGCGCATATGTGGACGGTAGCATCGTCACGTTGCGATCACGGCGGAGATGGCCTGCGTTCCTGCCGACATTGTGCGGTAGACCGGTCTTCTCATGCCGTCTTGACAAGCAGGCGCTCGGTTTGTGATGCTTTATGTACGCGGAGTCGTGGCGGGCGCAACGAAGGCTGTTGCGCTTTTGTTGTTCGATGAAGGAGAATTAGGCTAAGTCTTAGGACAGGTTCTCATGGGTAGTGAGAGTCCTTATGCCTGTTCAGGGAGGTCAGTATGGCGCTAAGAGTTACCGTCGTGGGTGTGGGCATGGTCGGGGAGCAAATCGTTTCCATCTTGCGGGAACGTGACTTCCCTATGGAGTGGCCTCCGCGGATCTGTGCGACAAGAGCGCGCAGCGAAACGCTTGCCGGAGAGGGCTTCCATGTCGAGGAGACCGGCGAGGAGGCTTTCGAGGGCGCGGATGTCGTCTTCTTCGCGGGGAAAGAGGGCGGCAAGGGGGCAAGCGTCCAGTGGGGCAAGAAGGCGGTCGAAGCGGGCGCCATCTGTGTGGACAACGGCGGCGACTTCCGTATGGACCCCGCTGTGCCGCTGGTGGTGCCGGAAGTGAATCTTGACGCCGTAACGCCCGACAAGAGCTTCATCGCCAGTCCCAACTGCTCCACCATCCAGATGGTGCTGGTTCTTGATCCACTGCACCGGGCTGCCAGGATCCGTAGGGTGGTCGTCTCCACCTATCAGAGCGTCTCGGGATGGGGTGTGCAGGCGGAGCAGGAGCTTCTGGACCAGACCCCCCGGGCGCTCAAGTCTCTGGACGATATTCCCTTCGAGCCGACAGTGTTCGCTCATCCAATAGCGTTCAACCTCTTTCCTCACATCGACAAGTTCAGGGAGGACGGCTACACCAAGGAAGAGATGAAGATGGTGCTGGAGACCCAGAAGATCATGGGGGATGACACCATCAAGATAAGTCCCACCACGGTGCGGGTGGCGGTCTTCGTGGGGCATGGCGAGGCCCTCAACATCGAGACGGAGAGGAAGCTGACCGCCGCTGAGGCTCGGGAGATTCTAGCGAGTTCGCCGGGCGTCGTCATCATCGATGAGCCGAACACCAACACCCCCCGAAATGACCCGTTTGAGCGCACCTATCCCGTGCCTCTTGACGTTCGAAAGCCTGAATATCAGGACATGGTACTAGTGGGGCGAATCCGGGAAGACCCAACCATCGAAAACGGGCTGAACCTCTGGTGCGTGTCAGACAACTTGCGAAAGGGCGCTGCACTGAACGTGGTTCAGATTGCCGAGGGGCTCATCGAGCGAGGGAGACTTAGTCCCTAGGGCTGTGAAGGGCGAGACCAGGCATTCGCCTGTCGTGACGCCCTGGTTGCTACCCGTGCAACTGACCGATTAGAGCTGGCTAGGTATCTTCCACTCCGGGACTCCTGTCTGCATTGGTCGACGGGCCTTGTCATCGCCAAGACCTTAACGGAGGGGGTTGCTTTACACTTTGGGAGGAGAACGACTTTGAGCGGCCTGGCATCGGCGCTGGTGGCCGTGCTGCGCGGACGCAGCCGGCGAGAAGCGCGCCGGCGCATGGCTGCTGTCCTCATTGTGGCGGTGACCGTCGCTTTCTCGCTGTTCGTGTGGGGCGTGGAGCCCTTCCACACCTGGGAGTGGGGCCTCACAGATCGCCTCTTCCGCCATCAGGACGCCTCGCCCAATATCGTGGTGGCGGGCATCGATGAGGAGACGCTGGCCAAGTACGGGCGCCTCGGCGATTGGCCGCGTTCTCTGCATGCCGATGCCCTGGAGAACCTGCGGGAAGCCGAGGCCAAGGGCGTGGCCATGGACATTCTCTTCGTCGAGGAGTCCGAGGAGGACGAGGAGCTTGCCGACGCCCTTTCCCGCATGCCTGTCATACTGGCGACAGCGCCTCTGAATCGCCTGGAGTCGGACGGGGAGGCGCCGGTCTTTGAGACCGTTCTGGGTCCGCCGGCGTCTCTGCAGGCGGGCGCTCCTCATCTGACCCACGCCTACCTGCCCGAGGACAGTGACGGCGTAGTGCGACGAGTGCCGCTGGCCATCCGCGACGCCGAGGGTCGGGAGTATCCCGCCCTGTCCCTGGCCGCCCTCTATTTGGTCTTCTCCCAGGTGCCGCCCGAGCAGTTACCCCTGGATGGTGGGAGCCTGGACGTCCTGGGCCGGGAGGTGCCTCTGGGCGAGGCCGCGAGCATGCGCATTAACTACGTCGGCGGCGATGACCGCTTCGCCTTTGTTTCCTATGGGAAGGTCATTAGCGGCGAGTTCGAGGCGGCCGCCGTCCGAAACAAGGTTGTGCTGGTGGGCGAGATGGCCAGCGGCACCGGCGACCGCCACCAGACTCCGGTGAGCAGCGCGCCCCTGCCAGGCCTCTACCTGCACGCCAACGCCCTCGACACCCTTCTGCGGGGCCGCTTCCTTCAGGAGGTGGGTGGAGTGGGGACGCTTCTGAGCATGCTGGCACTGGGGGCTATCGCGGCGCTGGCGCTCCCCCGCATCAACCTTCGCTGGGGCCTGGGGGTAACGTTGGCTTTGGCCTTCGCCTACGCGCTGAGCGTGTGGACGGCCTTCGACCGGGGCTGGGTGCTGGCGATGCTGAACCCCCTCGTTCTGCTGGCGTTGGTCTTTGTGGTCAACCTATCTCACCGCGTTACCTCGGAGGCCATGGCGCGGCGGGAGGTGCGGGAGCTGTTCGGCCGCTACATCTCGCCCGAGGTGGCGACGGAGCTTGTGGAGCGGGCCGATCGCGGTGACCTGCGCCTGGGCGGCGAGCTGCGCCAGATCACCGTCCTCTTCGCCGACCTGAGGGGGTTCACCTCCCTCTCCGAGCGGCGGTCGGCGTCGGAGGTGGTGGACTATCTGAACCGCTGTTTCGCCATCATCATCGGGCAGGTAGTAGCCCACCGGGGCATGGTAAACAAGTTCGGTGGCGACGCTATCGTTGCCCTGTGGAACGCGCCTCAGGAGTGCTCGGACCACGCCTTCGAGGCCTGCCAGGCGGCGCTCGCCTCGGTGGAGGAGCTAGGCCGAGCGGCGGAGCCTGACCCTTCCCTGTCTGGAGTTCGCTTCGGCTTCGGCATCAACACGGGAGAGGCGGTGGTAGGCAACGTTGGGTCCCTTGGGCGGTCAGAGTACACCGCCATCGGCGATTCGGTGAACCTGGCGGCTCGAATCTGTGGCGTGGCCCCCGGGGGCGAGGCCTGGATCGGCCCGACCACCCAGGAGCTCGTCGCCGGACGGCTCTCCGTGGAGCAACTGGGCTCCTTCAGCCTGAAGGGCAAGGAGGAACCGGTGCCTCTCTTCCGCCTGCAGCCGGGCCCGCCCTAGGCCGCTGCCAAACCTGTCTGTCTGTTTGGTCCTCCCTCCAGCTACATCAGTGCTGCTATGATCTGATGAGCTTTCGCGAGGAATGGAAGCTAGCGAGTTGTCACGGCTGCTTTCCTCTACTTGACAATATCTCCATATCCGCTAGAATAGGCACTAATTATTTCGGCTGGGTAGGTGACCTCCATATTCGGGGCTGTGCGGAGCCGGCTCGTGAGCGAAGCGTTAGGGTAGGACCCGGTGTGTGTTCTCTGCAGCGCTTCTGATACGCAGGTCATGTTGACAGCCACGAGTTGCGGTGGATAGAATGTCTACTAAGCCGAGGGATTTAGTTCAACTCCTCACATTTTGGAGCGAGGCCAAAGAATGACTCTGGCTGATAAGCAGGACATGGAAGCCTATGACCTCCTGGTTATCGGGGCAGGACCGGCCGGCGAGAAGGGAGCAGCCCAAGCTGCCTACTTTGGCAAGAGGGTGGCTATCGTCGAGAAAGACAACGTGGGTGGGGCTGTGGTCAACACGGGCACTCTGCCCAGCAAGACGCTGAGGGAGACAGCACTGTATCTCTCCGGGCTGAAACAGCGTGGCCTCTACGGGGTGGATTACACCCTCAACAAGGAGGTCACTGTGGACGACCTCTTCTATCGCAAGAAGTCCGTCGTCGACAGTCATCTAGGGCTCGTCAGGGAGAACATCGCTCGACATAACATCGACCTCTTCGAGGGTGTAGCCTCCGTGGAGGACCCCTGGACGGTTCGGGTGAGGAGGGACGGGGGCTCGTTGTGTCTGAGGGGGAAGTATATTCTCGCCGCCACCGGCTCTCGACCGCACCGACCTGCGGAGGTTCCCTTTGACGGGGAGTATGTCTACGACTCGGACAACATCCTGAAGCTGAAGCGCATCCCCTCCTCGCTGGTGGTGATCGGAGCAGGGGTCATCGGCAGCGAGTACACCACCGTTTTCGCTGCCCTGGGCATCCCGGTTAGTGTGGTCGACGGTGGAGAGAGGCTCCTGCCCTTCCTGGACCGGGAGATCTCCGACATCTTGCTCAACCAGATACAGGCCCTGGGAGTTCGAGTGATGTTCGGCCGTCGAGTGGAGGGGGTGCAGGTGCGGCGAGACGAGGGATGTGTCAGCGTCTCCCTGAACGGTGGTGAAGAGGTGCGAGCACAGGCGGTTCTGTTCTGCGGCGGCCGTAGTGGCAACACGGACGAGCTCGGCCTGGAGAAGGTGGGGGTGAAGATGGGGCCGAGGGGGAGGATCGAGGTGAATGAGCACTTCCAGACCAGCGTCCCCAACATCTACGCCGCTGGCGACGTCGTCGGCTTCCCGGCTCTAGCCT
>Ga0209979_1002857_pt1 | contig 15950 bp, 13 predicted proteins | sample AnhtaG_FD_183114 | JGI IMG/M metagenome (GOLD analysis project Ga0209979, IMG submission 183114) | Deep subsurface microbial communities from Anholt, Denmark to uncover new lineages of life (NeLLi) - Anholt_01485 metaG (SPAdes) (version 2) | ecosystem: Environmental > Aquatic > Marine > Oceanic...
CAGTAGTTACATCTATTATCCGAATAGTCATTACTACTTTAACATAAGATTTTCTAATCTTTACTCCAGCTATACTAATTCCTCCACCTTTTTTAAAACTTATATTGGTTATACTGCCGGTAAGTATGGCATCGGCCCCGATCATCTTTCCTAATTTTACTGCTGTAGTTTGGTCTACTAAACCAGAAAAGTGCTGAAAGTCTTGTTCCTGTAAAATGGTATCTAACTTGGCTCTTTCGAATACCCGAAAACGATTAGTTTTAAGTAGGGCATTGACCATTAAATCAGTAGCACCTTGAGATAAAGGAGAATTACTCCTCCAGATATAACCAGGAGCGGTGGAGGTAATCCCCACTACGGCTATCTGGGGAAGGTTTTTAGAAAAAGTTAGATTAGAAAAGAATAAGATAATTATCAAGATAAATAAAACTATATATTTTCGTTTTATCATTTTCTCACCTCATTTTTTCTATTATTCTAATTCATTCTATATATTTACTTCTATAGAGACCGGTTAGTCATCAGCAGGAGTAATTCCTATATTGACATTGACATCAGAAGTATCAGTTGTGGGGGATGATTTTATTTAATTTAGCATTTATCTTTAAAGCAGGATTTACTAATATCTTTTTTGTCCAGGGGTCGTAACCACCTAAGCTTATAGTTATTTCTAATACCTTTCCTTCTTCTAAAGGTAGTTCACATGGAGTATTACCGTAAAATATCCCGCTGATTTCCACATCTGCACCGACTGGTTCTGAATTGGTAGGCACTAAGATCATTTTAGGAATCTTTGGGGTCTCCGGTGTAATAGCTATTACTCTCTGTCTTAGACTATAAACCGATTTTAATATTGCCTGTTTCATAAGATTCTGATAAGCACTGTAAGTTTCCCCAAAAGTTTTCACATTCGTTGTATCAATAGGTAATTCTTCAGCAGCTACATCTTGATCTATAAAAAATATAGTTCCTCTTTCGGCATCTACTACTCTCAATCCTACTGTTACCGAAATTGCAGTCCTTTTCGTATAAATGCCATACCCCCTAAATTCAGTAGCCTTCTTAGTAATATCAATAACATTACCAGTAGCTAAATATCTTGCTCCTAACATTTTCCCTAATTGTATAGCAAAGGAAGGATCTATCAATCCGGAAGCACTACTAAAACCAATTTCTTCTAACGATTTTTGTACGGTAAGCCGATCTAATAAGGTAAACATTCCTGATTTAGATAAAGCACTTTCTAAAAATTGTAATCCCATATTCTCCAGGTCAGGTACCTTTACTTTCGAGTGATTCTCAAAGGATACTACTGCCAAGGTAGGTAATTGATAATCTGTAGCAAAAACACATACAGGAATAAAAAGAATACTCATAACTAATAATAAAATTAGATACTTTTTCATTTTACTTTCCTCCTTTAATTTAATTAAATGTTTAAGATTTCTATAAAAATTTAATATCCTTTAAATTATATATAATCACCTCTTTATAAATTTTATAATTAATAAAAGACGCATATTTATATTTATAATTTGCAATATTTATTAATTATTCACAATAGGCAGAGATGTAGTTAGTGTTTTTATAGGTATCATAGAGACTCCCGGAAGAATCCCTGATCTGCTGATCTAGGGAGGGATTATAAGCGCTCTTGTAGTTTCCACAAATAGTATTCTCTACGCCTGAGCCGCCAATAGTGATGGTGCCTGTGGGCCAGGATATATATATTCCGCCACCTCTATCAGATGCAGAATTATCGGAGATAGTGCTTCCGGTGATAGATAAAGAGCCACCATTATCTATTCCACCGCCAACAAAACAAGAATTACCAGAGATATTACTATCAGTGATAGTTAATGTGCCACCATTACTTATTCCACCACCATGAAGACCAGCATCATTATCGTAAATGCTGCTTCCGGTTATATTTAAAGTGTCATGATTGACTATCCCTCCGCCGTCAAAAAATGCAGAATTATCGGAGATAGTGCTTCCGGTGATAGATAAAGGGCCATAATTATTTATTCCACCGCCACTAAAGTCAGAAGAATTACCGAAGATAGTACTGTCAGTGATAGTTAATGTGCCATAAGAATTATATATTCCGCCACCAACAAAACCAGAATTACCAAAGATAGTACTGTTAGTGATAGTTAATGTGCCACGATTATATATTCCGGTACCAGAATTATTGGAGATAATACAGTTAATTATATACAACTTACCTCCAGTAAAATATATTCCCTTTCCGGTTTTCCTATCTGCATGGGTAATAGTAAAACCTTTTAGTGTTGTGCCTGTTAGGGAACCGTCGATAGTAACTGTTGGTGAATCGTAAATTTCCCGGATAGTAGTTAAAGAAGCTCCATTTACACTTTGTAGTATGATCTTCTTGACAGAGGGAAAGGTGATACTTTCATCATAGGTACCATCAGCCACTTCAATAATATTATCATTATCCGCATCATCGAGGGCTGCTTGAATAGTGTTATAATAAGTATCTTTAGTAAGATTATGCACTGGGCCAGGAGCTACACTGAAGGTAGCAGATATAGTATGGTCTTGAGTTACATTAGTAAAGGTGTACGAACTTACTGCTCCTACTGAACTTCCATCTACCAAGACATCATCTATACTATAACCAGTATCAGGGGTAATGGTAAATGATTTATCCGAACCCTGATTTACGGTTACATTTCCGAATGGACTTATAGATCCATGTGGACCAGCAGAAGAAGTGATAATATAGGTATTTGGGGTAATAGGTGGGGATATACCTCCACCACATCCTGCAAAAAATGCAGCTATTGCAATAAATAAAACTAAAGCAACCAATTTTAATGACTTATAGATCTGCATAAGATACCTCCTTAAATTATTTTTTTATTTTCTTTAAACTGAATATTTTTGAATCGTATAATAATCTCTCTACAAATTTTAATATTTAACAATAAACACATTTACATAAAAACATTTATTATTTTATCTTTTAGCAATAAAAATTTGCACCATCTTACTACATCACTCACGCAAAAAAGCTGATAGTCTGGTGGTCATAACAGATGTTTTAGACCTCTAACTTTGCGCCCTACCCTTTCGGATGGTTTATCTTTTTCAGATTTTAGTAAATTTTTTAGATTATTTTTATACAAACAAAAAGGACAGAATAAAAAAATAATAATATTACTCTTTTTCTCTGTCCATTTACCTGAAAGATTCTTCCTATGTAATTAGGAAATAGCTCTTTTAGCAAACTCTGTAAGGGTTTTCCTAAAAATTAGGAGTTGCCCCGTCGGTGCTTTTTTGTATAAAGCTCTCCAGAGTTCTGTCCGGTAACAGTCCTTTTGCCTGAAAGTTTCGATACATTTAGTATCTTACCTCTTCGGCTCCTCTTCATTGTAAAAAAAGGTCTCTCCTGTTACCTTCATACAGGTTACCATATTAAATTTATTAAAGTTATATATAAAATCCTTTCTCTTATTCTTTTATTTTTAGATTATAAAAAAGTGACTTGAATTATCTCTACTATTTATTATACTACATTTTTATCAAAAATTATTTTTTTATAAAATATTTCAAAACTTATACAAATTGTTTACTAATCTCAGACAAAACTTACTCTATGAAATCTACACATTTGACCAGAATAAAATCTTTAACCTGTCAAATTTATAGACCTAATCATCTTTATTTTAATACTCAATATCCTGCAAAGACAAAAGTAGAATTAATAGGATAGACCTGTACATCCTGGATAAATCCCCATGAAGATATCTTGTCTTTTATATAAAGATAAGCTTCTTCCAAAGTAATTTTTCTATCATTATCTAAATCTGCTGGGAAATAATTATAACCAAACCTTCAAGCAATGCTACAGTAAATACGCCTATAGTATTACCCTCAAAAGAGCAAAAAGTTTCACTTATTTGATCATGACTACAGGAAGTTAAAACTTTATAGCAGTCAGCAGTAAGTAAATCTCTTTCTCTATTTTCTCCATTTTGTTCAGAAGAAAATATCTTAATTATATCTTCATTAAAAGCCTTTAAAGCTTTATCAGAAAATTCGTCTTTATCCTAACCTTTCCCTATAAATCCTCCAGAATTACAGGAATCAATTATAACCACCTTCGTCCCCGGTATTACTCCTAAAACTTCTTCTAATTCATTCACGCTGATCTTATAATCTACCGAAGAGGTTATATCAGTTGGACAGATGTAATAAATACTCCCATATTTGCCACCTGCCCACCAAAATAAAAATACGAGACATCATCATCGTCTGCCTCAGAAAAAGTAGAAGCAATTCCCTGTAAAATATTACTTTTTGTTGCCTCAAAGTCACTTATATAATCTATTCTAGAAAATCCAACCTTTTCCGGTTCAAATTTCCATTTGCTAAGTACTTGATAGATCAAGTCATAAGGGGGAGCTTCTCCAAAATCAACCCCGCTACCATAATTAATATATTCACCAACGCCTACACAAAGAAAACGGTAGGTAACTCCATTCTGAGCCTGCCCTTCATTTGCTGGAATTGTGGATACACAGGAAGATAAAATTAAATTAAAAACCGCTATCAATATAATTACAACGAACAAAGCCTTTTTATCTATAAAAATATTATTTAGCATATACAGTATTCCTCCTTTTTTGATGAATATTGGGAATTGCTACTATAACTACTAAACCTTCTATTTATTCAAATTCAGAGATTACAATTTTTTCTTTTCCAAATACATAATCATTAAAAAATTGATTAAAATCAGAATTTGTCAATTCATTTATGATATCAATTATATCATTATAATCGAACGTACCCATTTCATGCCCATACCTTTCCCATATTTCTCTTTGAACTTCTACTAAAGATACTTCTCCACCCATTTGATTTTCTATTTCTTTATTAAGAATATATGCTACACATGCACCTTTTCGATAATAGATAAATGTATCGCCTCCTTCATTGGCCACAGGAATATCTTTTATAGTTCCATAATATTCACTTTTGTAAGTATTATAAAACTTCTTTAAATAATCCCAACTAAATCCTGGCTTTACCTGATTCAAGTTCCAATCTATAAAATAATTATTCCAACCTTCTGAATAAAACCCACGATGCCAAGGAGGTGGTGTAATCATAATTGTCCTATAAGGTTCCCATCCATTCCATCTATGAAAAATTTGATGTGCATACATTTCATCAACAATACCAAATCCCTGTGAAAATCCTTGAGAATATGTATTTTCAGAAGAATATACTTCGCTATTATAATACACAACAAATGTACAGTATCTTTCTCCAACACCTTCTCCAAATATACTGCAAATATTTTCAAATATTTTAAACATCTTATCTGTATAGCCAGAATATCCACTTATGCTTTTATCTAGGGCAATAGTGAATTCCGTTCCATAAATATCATCATTTTCTGTATAAAAAGTTCCTTCTGGATAAGAAAGAACTGTATCTTCCTGATAGGCAAGATAATTACCATCAATATCAGAAAAATCTATAATAAATACTTTATCTTCTTGAGAATATTCTGGAGATAATACATTCCAATAAGGATTAGTATTATATATTTTATATATTTTACTAATTTTTTCTTTATCAGATTCATCTATAGTAAGTAAATGTTGAGTACCTGCAGCGATAAAAAATCTATCTGTAAATAATCCTAAAATACCATGTATATCAGTAGATGAAATAGGAGGCAGCTCTGCTTTGTAACGAATAAGAGATATCCCCTCTGCAGATATATTAATGCCAATATCTGGATTCCCAGAAAGAAACGCTCCATTATATACTTCAGAATCCCAATTAATTATTTTTAATGTGTTTTCGGCATTGAGATAAGATTCTGTTTTTAAGCTTAAACTCCCTGTACCTTTTGTATTTACCCACATCTCTACCTCAAATTGATGGTTATCTGGGTCATTAAGGGCAATATTATAGATAACAATTGCACCATTTGAATTTATAGGAGATGAAAATAGTGAATATTTTTTAATATCCTGGATAACTCCATTTAACTTTATTTCTAATTTGTAGATGTATATCTTTTTATTATCAAGATTTACATCTGAATATATGCTTTGAGAAGTGTCTTCAAATCTTTCCAAAACCATATAAGACTCATCAATTTCCTTTCTGCTTAATAATATCTCATCGTAATCGCCATCTACTTCCCATTTTAGCTCAATTTTTCCTTCTTCAAAGGAGTTAATACCAAAGCTAATTATCGAGGCTTTAGATGTAGATGGACTTATTATATCTGGTGTAGTTATTCCAGGAATTACACATCCTGTAGTTATTGCAATTAATAATAAAAAGAAAGGAACCAAGATAAAAGATTTTAAAAATATTTTCATTTTAAATATTCTCCTTATTGTTTAATTTCCTTCGTATTTTCACATTTATCCTGTAAAATAATTAAAAATCCTCTTTTTTAGATAATAGATTTAATCTTAAAGTTGTCTGGAAATACTTTACGAAAATTTTTTTAGCGATTTATCTAATCTAACTATCTTACAAAAGAAAAGATAGGAAATGCTCCAGAAAGAGAAGTTAATTTTCATAATCTTTTGAATTAAAGAATCATACTAATTTATATAGTTATCTTATTTAATATTCAACTATTAATTGTATTCCTATAAAGACGGCAATATCTTATGATATATTATAAAATCACGTTGTCGCTTAATATATATTAGATTTTCAAAATGAAGCCAAAATTTTTAATTCTTTTCGTTTGCTTCTTAGTCAAAATGTTTTCCATTCTTTCAAGCCGAAAAGAGAGCTTTCCATATAATTATGGAGTCCAATCTACACAGTTGACAAAAAATATTTGCTTCTTCTAACTAAATTCTGCAAACTTATATTATTAAGTATTTTTTTAACCTTTTTCTTCACACACTAACAGTTCTATAATACAACTTCATAAATTCTATAACTTCACAACCTTTTAAACCAGCATAAGCATAATTGTGTAACATTTCCATCAATTAAGATTACTATATTATTCCCTCGAGAGATAATACGGCATAATGTAGATTTAAATTTAATTCTTAATACTCGTGGCATAATTCATAAAAAAATATAATTTAATAAATTATTCAATTGTCAATAATATAGGCTCCAATTCCAATTTAAGAAAAAAGTTATGTCAAATGTTGACCTGCTTTTTATTCCTTATATTGTCAATAGTATAACTCCTCTTGACATTTATACGTAGGAACCAAACCAATTTTCATTCTTTCGAGAATCATTCAATCTTTAATTATTATGACGGGAGTTTCAGTAAAAAAATCAATTTTCTTTTGCGCAATAAGATTTTCTCCTTTCCACACTTCTAAATTTTTCAATTCGATGTAATTGAACTCATCAAAGACTAAGCTGAATTTTACCTGGCCAGTATTATCTGATACGAACGTTTTGCCGTCAATTTTAATTAAAGCTCCATTAATTAATTCACCATTTTCATCCTTAATTATTACATCATATTCTCTTGTTACCCGAGCGTCTTCCCACCGCAAATTTTCTCTAACCCCTTCAATCTTTAAACTTCCTTTAATAGTAAAATCATTCTCCATTGAGTGATATGTCAAACCACCTATTATTTCTCCTGCATTAGTCCATAGCCCGTTTTCAAAGATCATTGTTCCGAAGAAATTTCTTGGAATAAATTCACACATATGTGAATTAATTAAAGTAACAGTCGATTGCCCACTTGGTTGGAGAAAAAGATAATCGGAATTTTTTATAGTTACATTCGAGTCTGCTATTGTAAACGGCCACTGGCCCATTATGATAACATCCGTTAGCTTAATATCTCGATAGTTAAGGCTGGAAGGAATTCCTACCCTCAGATTTTCAAACTCCACATCCTCATTTATCAGATCCATAAATACTTTTCTCAATTCAGAATTGGAAATCCTGACGTGAGCATCGGGGTCGAGGAAGAACAACCAACCCCTTTCGTAAGGTCCGTGCTCAAGTTCACCTGTGAAATCATCTTTTAGAATAAATGTCCTTTCTAAAACAAGATTATAATCTGCCCCTGAAATAATCTCATGAACATCCCATGATTCGAAATAAACTCCTGATTCAAGTCCACTTATATCCAGGTGTGCACCTGCTGGCACCTTTAACCCAAGTGCGCCAATTGTAGAATCGATAAGCGTTGTATCTCCTCCGGTTACCTGTAAAAGACCACCTATCGTGAATACCATTTCAGAATTTATCATAGTTAGCTGAGCTCCCTCAGACATATCAAAATAATGAATTGACGTGGGGGAATCCGTAATAATTACCTTCCCACGGTTGATTACACATACAAGACCAGTATCTGGGAAAATACTGGAATTCTCTACTTCGAGCGATGCCCCTGGGTCGACAAATATGTAAACATGTACTGTAGGCGCACTACCTTGTCCCATCATCAACTGAGAATTCTTGATTATAAGCTTAGCCTGATCATTAACATATATGTGGCCTTTCTGGAAGTATTTTACATTCTCTATAATTTTAGTCTCTGTACCTCCTATCACCAATTCTCCGTTATGTTCTATCCACTCGGGTGTGCATTCCTTTTCGGAAGCGGTTTTACATCCAAAGTCAATTAAATTAAATTCATACTCATTAGTAAGCCCTTCACCAGGGATATTGAACTGAATATTTCCACAGCAAGGGAAATCAACCTCAGTTAGAGGGCTAACCCAAGGAAGAGCCCCAATAATAAGGCCGGTTGGTGATTCGTCCAAAGACGCATTTGGACGAATGGCTGGGTTTCCAGACCCGCCTCCATAGACACCTCTTCACCGTCAATATACATTGTCCAATTACTCCACGTAGATGGACATGGATCAAGTGTTATTCCAATAATTTTCATATTAGAATCCCAGAACATATCAGTTATTTTAATAGTAAAGGAATCAATAGCAGGACTTGTTAGAGGTGTCCTGCTACATCCATTAATTAATACTAACACTACCATTATAAAAAATAGGCAGAAATTTTTAAAATAAATTATTTTTCTTCTTTTCATTATTTTATATATCCTTTCCCTATTGAAAATTATTAAAAATTAAGAAAATGGGATGTCCTATTTTTTTTATAGTTTAATTTTCCATTTTACAAGGGCTTCCTTTAGGACGTCTATCTATAGTAATACCTAAAGCCTCAACCATCTGGATAAGAAACTCCTCAGGTCCTATAAGCTTTCTGCTAAAAGTTACCGAATTATTGACCTAGTACATGTGTCCATATTTATTTTAATTTATTTTAAACTTTTAAAGATGAGGGGTTAACCATTGACATTAGACATTTTAGATTTTTTATACACGATATCTAATATCAAGGGTTAACCCCAAAGAAGACATTAAAGTAGAAATTGTTTCAATAGAGCTTATTGTGTGTTAACAGCTCCTATTACCTGTCCTTCAATTATTTCTTCATTCTCTTTTGTAAGAATTTTCAGTATTCCAGTTGCGGGAGATTTAATCTCCATAACAATTTTTTCTACCATTATTTCAACAATAGGTTCATTTTCTGTTACTTCATCCCCACTGTTCTTGTACCAATGGGTTAACACACACTCTTTTTTGTCGCCTGCTAGTTTCGGAACCTTTATTTTAATTCCCATAAATTACCTCACTTAACCATATCTTTCACAATCTTTATAATCTTTTCCTTATCCGGCAGTGCAAATTTTTCTAAAGCTCTACTATAAGGGATAGGAATATCTGGATAAGTTAATCTTTTAGGTAAGGACTTAAGATTATCCCTAATATCCTCTGTTATACTTGTAATTATCTCACCAGACATACCGTAACTTTTATAATCTTCATCAACTACCAATATTCTTCCAGTTTTTTTTGTTGAATTAATAACCGTTTCTTTGTCTAAAGGAACAAGGGTTCTTAAATCAATAACCTCGGCCTTAATCCCTTCTTTTTCAAGTTCTTTAGCTGCCCAAAGAGCTTCATACACCATCTTAGCAACTGCGACAATTGTAATATCATTTCCTTCTTTCACTATTTTAGCCTTTCCAATAGGAATTGTGTATGCTTCTTCTGGCACTTCTTTAATTGCTTCCTCTAAGGGAGTTACCCAACCAAGCCCCATTAGACCTTTATGGAAAAAGTACATAACCGGGTTATCATCTCTAATAGCTGAGGACATAAGTCCTTTGGCGTCATAGGAATTTGAGGGAATAACTATCTTTAGTCCTGGGATATGAGCAAATAAACTATAAAGGCACTGTGAATGCTGGGCTGCATCACCGTAACCTCCACCTATTGCCGTCATTACAACTACTGGCATTTTAACCTGTCCATCAGACATATAGTGAACCTTTGCTATATGGTTGTATAACTGATCCATTCCAACACCAAAAAAGTCAACAAACATTAGCTCAACAATAGGCCTCATTCCTTTTGCCGCTGCTCCTAATGCAGACCCGATAAATGCCGATTCGCTTATTGGTGTGTCCTTTATTCTTTCAGTACCAAATTTTTCAAGCAATCCAGTCGTCGCGCCAAATATTCCTCCATAAATTCCTATATCTTCGCCCATTACAAAAATACTATCATTTTTTTCCATTTCTTGTGATATGGCCTCTGAAATAGCTTTATGCATTGGTAATTTTCTTCCCATTTCAATTACCTCCTTCAAAAACATTTTCTAACGCTTTTTCGGGTTTTGGGTATAAGCTCTTTCGTGCAAATTCTACTGCCTCTTTAACTTCTTCTTCAATTATTTTCTTTATACTTTCTATTTCTTTTTCTGTGATAATCTCTTTCTCTAAAAGCAATTTTTCAAATTTGGAAACCGGGTCTTTTTCTTTTGCAATCTCCAGATTTTTTTCTGACCTGTATAGCTGTGCATCACCTTCAAAATGTCCTCTCAGCCTACTTACCTTTATTTCTATTAGCGATGGCCCTTCACCTTTTCTTGCCCTCTCAACAGCTTTTTTTGCAACCTCATAAACAGCTAAAACGTCTTGTCCGTCTACACTTACTCCAGGAACCCCATAAGCTTTTGCTCTCTCACTAATATCTACAACCGCTGTGGATTTGTCCTTTGCTACAGAAATAGCCCAATAATTGTCTTCAATAATAAATATAACTGGTAATTTCCATAGAGAAGCTAAATTCAAGGATTCATGAAAAGTTCCCTGATTAACTGCTCCATCTCCACCAACCGCAACCCCAACATAATCTTTCTTTGTCATCTTTGCGGCAATTCCCGCTCCAATAGCTTGTGGAAAGCTTGCTCCAACAATTCCACTGCAACTAAAATTTACATTCGTATCAAAAAGGTGCATATGTCCACCTTTTCCTCGAGACAATCCTGTTTCTTTTCCAAAAATTTCAGCCGTCATTTTCTTAAGATTGACGCCTTTAGCAATTGCAAAATGGTGTGCCCTATGCGTTCCCACAACTACATCATCTGGCCTTAAATGTATACATGTTCCTACTGCAGCCGATTCTTGCCCCGAAGATAAGTGTAGTTCCCCTGGTATTGGACCGGCAGCAATGTCAAAAGCGGGGGTTTTCCCTTCAAAATAAATTTTCCCCAATGTCTCCTCATACGTTCTTATCTTCAACATTGTCCTGTACATCAATAAGAGTGTCTCTCTTGGAATTTCTCCTACAAACATCTTCTCACCTCCATATCAAAATTATATTTCGATAATACTTCTAGATTTTCTCCCGTAATTATTTTCTCACCTCCTTTTGGAGACTAATACTTTACGGCATGGTGTTTTGTAATTTAAGCTCTACTTTGCTCTGCACCTTCCTTCGGTATCTAACTATCTACAATTAAAATATCAAGCATAATTATTTCTTTTGTCGTATTGCCTTTTCCGAATTCAGCATACAGTCTTCAATTATTCTCTATCTTTATTTCTTTATTTTTATTTATAAAAGTTGATTGATTCCGGGTTTTCTAAGTAAAACTTCACCCTATTGAGAAATTTGGCTGCCAGTGCTCCGTCTACAGCTCTGTGGTCAAAACTTAAAGAAAGCATCATAACTTTACTTATTTTTATTTCTTTATTCTCTACAATGGGTTTCTCAGTAATTCTATTTATACCTAGAATTGCTATTTGAGGTGGATTTATTATCGGGGTGAAGGAGTCGACATCGAACATGCCGAGGTTTGTAATTGTGAAGGTTCCTCCAATGAAATTTATTTTCTTTAATTGCCCAATTTTAGATTTCTCTATAAGCTCTTCGAAGTCCACAATAATTTGCTGTAAACTTTTTTTGTCCACATCTCTAATAACTGGGGTAACTAAACCAACAGGGCTCTCGATTGCCAAATTAATGTTAATGTTGTCATACAGGATAATTTTGTTTTCTTCCAAAGTAGCATTTAGATCATCAAAATCATTTAATGCTCTTGCTATAGACTTAAGCATTAATAAAGTGTAGGATAACTTCTTTTGGGTTTTTGATAGTTCTCCTTTTAGTTTGGTAAATCTATCCATTTTTACTTCCATATTTATGGTTACATGGACTGCTTCTCTGTAGCTACTGGATAACCTTTCACCAATAATTTTTCTAATTCCGAAGATTTTATTTTCTTTCTTTATTTTAGGTAGGTAGTTTTCCTTTATGTGGTTTTCTATGTCTTGTGTTGTGATTTTCCCTTCTATATCTGTAACTTTTACTTTATTTATATCTATTCCATACTGATCTGCTATCAGTTTTATCTCTTCACTTATTTTCATTAGTTATCCCTCTTGATTCATTAATTGCGATATCTCCTCTTAAGGGCGTCTATCCTTCTGCATCATGCAAAATCTTTTTAAAATTCTTTCCTTTAGATGTTTATTTACTTCTTATAAGTATAATTTCAATCTAACACTTTAATAATCGCTTGTCAACTTTCGAATGTTGCTAAGGGGATGATTCTTTTTAGAACATAATGTTTTTATTTTTTCCTTCACCTTGTTTCAAGGTTTACTTAAAGACGCAAGCTCACTAATTTGCTTTACAAAATTGTCTAACCTCGCCCTAAAAGATTTATTGTTCACTAATGGGGTGATAAGAAACTTGAGAAGATAAAAGACGTATTCTCTTTAAAGCTTGCTGTGCATTCCGAACTATATGTTCCCATTCTGGACGACCGTAATCCACGTTCTTATGGATACATCGTACCTCGTCATTACATTCTTTAGGATATATATCCTTGATCTTCTGGAGTATTACAGATGTCTTTTCTGGTGCATCCTTCAGAATGTCGATAACTCCTTGTTTGAATTTTTGAAAAGGGGTTGACTCTTCCATAATAACCAACCTCCTAAATTTTTTCTAGCGATCTGGCTTAACGTTTTGAGTATATCTGAAGTTCCGAGTGTATAAGATTCCTGGGGTTCACAACTTCACATTTTTTTATTCTATTTTCGTTTTACATTTTGTGAACTTGTGAAGCCTGACCCCAATTCCCCCAATTCCCCCAATTCTTAGGAAAATAGGTGTCCCTATTATCTATTCTATTATCTATTCAATCGCCCCCTGTCATATATATAACTTATTTCTCCCTTGGATGCGGAATAAGTGAGACATAACTATAAGCACCGCCAGAGTTTGAGAGGAAGAAGAAATTCTTCAAGTTTTGCTGTTGCCACACATATTACGGTATCAGCTCCTCCGTAGTACACAAAAACTGTATCGTCAATCAAGACTGCACCACAGGTGAACACTACATTTGCTACGTCACCCTGAGTTTCGAATTCTTTTTCGGGTTCGATTATCGGCTCAGAATGCTTATATATTATCTTTGTCGGATCATCAATTGCTGTTATAGCATAACTAAGTCGATAAACCTTGCTCATATCTACGGTGTGGTAAATCACAAGCCAACCATAGTCTGTCTTTATAGGAGGACCACCTGTACCGATTTTGAAATATTCCCATTCATATTGGGGGGTTAAAACGATGTTAGAATCACGCCAGTTGCGTAAATCTTCAGAATACGCCACCCAGATATGAGGTGGTATGCGGTGGTACATCACATATTTGCTCTGAATCTTTTCTGGAAAGAAAACTGCACCTTTGTTATCTACACCAGGGAAAGGATAGTGTGGTTTAGTCCAGTTCCATTGACGATTCAGGAAATCTTCAACGCTTATAGAAGTAATCGCTATCTGAATACTTTTGCGGACCTTTGTCGCCATTCCTGGTGTTTCGCCATATGCAGTATAGGACATATAAAGTCTCTCACCAACTTTTGAGATTCTTGGGTCCTCGCAACCATATTTTTCAACCTCGCCCTGTGGTAAATAGATAGGTTCAGACAGTCGTTCATCAACGTGGAATCCGTCTCTACTCACAGCATATCCCAAGCGCGAAATATCTTCTTTGTCTCCTGCCCTGTAAACAATATGGACTTTACCGTCCAGATAAACTACGGCACAATTAAAAACAACCTTTGACTCCCACTCGTGCTCAGGTATAGGAGTAAGTATTGGATTGCCCTCGTATCGTTTGAGTTTCATATTTTCACCTCCCGATTCAATAATTCAAACAATTCAATAAATTTTCTTGCTATATTCATTGCAGAGTTATTCTCCACAAACTCTCTTGATTTATGCATGATCTCTTCATATCGTGTATCTCTTTCAAAAACACTAAGAAGACATGATTTTACTTCGTCATCATTCTCGTATTGGTAAACTGCGTTCCTAAGAGTCTCAACAAATGTAGATTTCAACGCAACAATCGGGCAACCTGAACCGAGACACTGGAAAGCAGTACTTGCCACGGTCACAATTCCGGGCTTACCTGGCTTATTATATAATAACAAATCAGCCGCATAAAGATACTCGTAAAGCCTGTCGATCTGTGGAGCTTCCTCACGAACCTCAATTAGTTTATTGTTCCTGTCATAAAATTTACTATTGGCTATTTCGTGCCATTTTGCCAATGACTCTGAATGTTTTGCAACCACAAGTACGAGAATGGGGTAATCAATCTCCAATTCCTTTATAATATGGTATTTGTCTACTCCGTATTGCGAGGAAGGACCAAACAGTAGGATAATTTTCTTATCAAGGGGTAAGCCCAGCTTTTTACGACTCTTCTCCCTATCACCTGGCCGCCAAGGCAAACATGGATATGGAATTATATGTATAATCTTCTCTGGATAGGCAAGTTTTAAAAAATTATAATACCGCTTATCAAAGCATACTATAGCATCCCAGTCGAATTGATAAAAGGAAGGGTCTTCTTTCAGATTACCGTCGTGTATTACATTTATGGTTTTTGCTTTCTTTTTTATCCGGTAAAAGATTTTTCCCAGATGATCTTGGGGGAGCATGCCCAGGTCTTCCACTACAAAAAATTTGTAATCATTTATAAGAAATGGTGTTGTAAGCAGTTCTGGTTTTTTATCAGATGCAACAGTAAAGCATCTTGTTACATAATCCTCATCTTTACCCAGAATAGCAGTTCCATGGAAACTATGTTTAAAAAAAGTGAACACAGCAATTTCGTAGCCCTTTTCAACAAAACTTCTACCTATTAATTCGGCATGCATTGCTGCGCCCGAATCAGTGTTCCACGCGCCCATCAGTCCTATTTTCATATTCTCACCTCTCTTTTGTTACAAAGATGATTTCCAGCATTTCGCCTAACCGAACTACTTCAACTTTTAATTCTTTTAACACTTTCTATATTTATTATACTTCATTTTTATTAAAAATCCTTCTTTTTCAATTAAAAAAGCTCTTCAGCAAAAAGCCAAAGGACTTAATTGTTCAATAATATAATTTTTATCCTTTTCAAATTTATCTTCGGAGCAACAACGGAGCTGGTAATACTGTGTTATTAGATTCTATTTATCAGTAATTTTCTACTATTGCCGCAATAAAAGCATCTCCAGTATAATATGATTTAATTATAAAATTATACCTCTCAAACATTTCCTTAACA
>Ga0209979_1002858_pt1 | contig 15949 bp, 17 predicted proteins | sample AnhtaG_FD_183114 | JGI IMG/M metagenome (GOLD analysis project Ga0209979, IMG submission 183114) | Deep subsurface microbial communities from Anholt, Denmark to uncover new lineages of life (NeLLi) - Anholt_01485 metaG (SPAdes) (version 2) | ecosystem: Environmental > Aquatic > Marine > Oceanic...
TCAGATTCATCGGAAACACCGGGGCAAGCATATCCGGCGTGATGGGTTTGCCATCAGGCCCAAGAGGGGGCAAAAGCGGTGTAGGCAAATCTGCCGCCAGATTATACCATTGTCGAGGAATATCACTCTCTTTCAGTTGGATTTTCTGTTCCATTATTTATTCTCCAAAATCGACCATTTCAATACTGAAAACACAGAAAACAGAGAATATAGTCTGACAAGAGCCGTACGTCAAATAAATTTTGGAAGTTTTTTCCCAGATATGGGACAAACTTAACGCTCCACGCTTCCCTGTTTTTCCGCAAATTCTTTTTTGAACACATCCCAAAGGGGATTATTGCGCCGCCGGATAAGCTCTTCATGCCCTTTTCCCTGCTCGCGGGCTTCCCAGTACTTCCAGCCCAACTTCTCGACACCCAGCTCGTAGTCCATCCCGTCCCAATTAGGCGACCGGTACGAATAAAAGGCCCAGTGCCAATGGAGAGAGCCTGATAAATTGCAGCCCCAATTCACCAGCCGACCGAAACCAGTCTTCAGGGACCTTTCCGCCGTCTCCGTTAGCCCCTTTGCGCTGCACGCTCCAAAACGCCAGCTTTTCGTCAGACGCCGCCGAGGCGTTTACGACAAGGAGCACCAACGCCAGTAAGCCAATTTGCCGAAGGATTGTCATAGCTTCTCCTTAGACCAGCAAAATAGAAAAATCTCAGCTATGTTATCTGTTAGGGACACCCAGGGAAGTTGTGTTAATTTATCTTCCATTGTGTTTTGCCTTTCAGAAAATCCGTACAAAACCGAATTTGCAATCTCTTGTGGATAGATAACTCAAAAACTTCTCGACTTAATTTTAGCGGACATCAGAGGTTTATCAAGGGTGTTCTGCGCTGATATTCGAATAAAAAAATGCCGGAGCAGATATGGCACACAGAAGTAGGCGCTCCGGAATTCCGGATTGCAAGCCTTTTAAAGGCTTTGTCCTAACGCCCCAGGCTTTCTCAACCTCGAACCTGGCACTTGGACCCGTGCTCCACTGCTCCGGCAATTACATTTTATCAACAAATAGGGAAAAGGCAATAACTAATGCTTGCACACGGAATATTGTGGTAACGATCAGGTTCCTTGGTATCCCAGAAAATACAACAACGAAGAGCCCGAGCACCAACGCCAGCAAACCAATATGTCGAAGTACCCCACCCTGGACCTGCTTGCACCGAGCTTTGTCGAAGCGTCAAAGGGTTGTCATAATTCCCTCTTTCACCAATAAAATCTAAAATCCACGAAATATAAATACCGTCATTCCAAGCAGCGAAGCTGCACGGCAATCTCAACCGGCAAGATACGAGACACGAACGACGAGCAACGAGATCAGACCACTAAAATCAAAAATCTCAGCTAACTACGTGCATCGGGCGCTCCGATTGGCTGCAACACGGCCATGTCGGAGTCGCTCGCATGTTCTTTTTTATTATCTGTCGTCATCCTCATGAGAGATATACAGAGGAAGTGACATCTTCCACTTTATTGCAGAAAGCCTTAAGCCGAGTGTTACAGCAACCGAAGCAAGGGCGGCAAGGCCCTGGTTTCCCAGAGCGACCGAAAGGCCTGAGAACGTAATTGCCCCGCAAAGTGACGCCGTAGCATATATCTCACGACGTAGAATCAGCGGGATTTCTCCCGACAGGACGTCTCGGATCATGCCGCCGACAACGCCGGTCATAACCCCCATGACTACGGCAATGCCCCAGGAAGTCCCCAGGTCCAAAGCCTTTTGCGTTCCCAACACCGTGAACACAGCCAGGCCGAAAGCATCAGCCACTGAAAGTAGTTTGAGTGGTAAGCCGCAAAAGCGAACTAAGAAAAAAGTTACAATCGCCGTTGCTACTGCCACCACCAGATAGATTGGGGTTGAAACCCAGAAAACAGGCCCGGCACCCAAAATCAAATCCCGGAGTATGCCTCCTCCCAGGGCTGTAACAGTTGCCAGGACGACAACTCCGAAAAGGTCCATGCGTTTTTTTCCGGCGGCTAACGAGCCGGTTATCGCAAAAACCGCAACGCCAAAGATATCCATCACATACAGGAGAGTCTGCATTATGGCGTTCTCCAAACCAACTATTGATTATATGGTTTCTACTGCCGTTTCTAAAAAGTAATTGTCACATTTTGTCATTCCCGCGAAAGCGGGAATCAAGTTTTATATCTCTGGATTCCGGCTCAAGGCCGGAATGACAGAACAGTAAAAGATATACAAATTTAATAGAAACGGCACTACGTAACACTAAGCCGACTACGGCTTTCCTAAAGCGTCTCAAGTTAAAAATCACCCGCTCAATTAGAAACGTCACGACGCCGGTCGTAGAAACCGGACACAGACCGGCCTTGCAACGGAGATCTTATGCCCAGTCGGCTCAAGCGCACCGGTTTCCTGGTCGATCCGGAAGACGACGACGCTGTCCTTACCCTGGTTGGCGACGAGGCAGAACTTGCCCGTCGGCTCGATGTTGAAGTTCCGCGGCGTTTTGATATCGGCCCTCTCGTGCTCGACGAAAGTCAGTGTCCCTTTGGCCAAGTTGACCCGATAGACCACAATGCTGTCGTGCCCCCGGTTCGAACCGTAGAGAAACTTCCCGCTCGGGTGCACGCGTATCTCAGCGCACGAATTTGACCCGTCAAACCCGTTTGGAAGCGTCGTGACGGTCTGTATCTCCCTTAGAGCGCCCGAAGCCGACCCGTAAGCAAAGGCGGTTACCGTGCAATCGAGCTCGTTGATTACGTAGGCGTACTTCCCGTTCGGGCCGAAGGCAAAGTGTCGCGGTCCGGCGCCAGGCTTGACCTCTGCAAACGCAGGACTATTGGCGACGATGGCCCCCTTTTCAATATCCAGCCGGTAAATCATAATCTTGTCGATTCCGAGGTCGGCGACGAAGGCAAAGCGGTCGTCCGGGCTGACGTTTATCGAATGTGCATGGGGCCCTTTCTGGCGCCTGGGGTTCACGCTGGAACCGGCGTGCTGCACAAAGCCGGTCGGTTCTCCGAGTCTGCCGTCCGATTTGATAGGAATCACCGAGGCGCTCCCGCCGCCGTAGTTGGCGACGAGCAGGTTTCTTCCCGCATGGTCGATACTGACGTGGCATGGCCCCGCACCGCCCGAAGGTTGTTGGTTGAGGAACTTGAGACCTGCCGCGTTCCTGTCGATTGCATACGCACTGACACTGCCGGCTCCGCCGGACTCACTGACGGCATACAGAAACTTCCCATCGGGATGAATCTCGAGAAACGATGGATTCCTGGCCTCAGCCGCAAGGACCAGTTCGGAGAGTTTTCCCGTCTCCAGATCAAGCGTGCTGCGGTAGATCCCCTTACTGGAATTCTCTCCCCGCGACGTATAAGTTCCGAAATAGACGGGGAGCGGTTCCGCGGAAACTGTTGATAGCGCCGCAAACAAAAACGCTGCTGTAATAAAAGCTTTAATGCCCATACTCAAACACCTCCCTAAATCAGTTGTTAATATTGAATATCAAATGCTTCGCCGCCCGCTATTTGATGTCGAGCGTTCGGCAAAGTTACTTCCACTTCTGCAATTCGATGATGTTTCCCTCGGGGTCAGTCAGATATACAAACGTGATTCTGCCGGCACCAGGGATCTCCACAGTGACAAGCTCGCCAACGCACTCACCACCTGCTGCGATCACCGCGTCTCTGGCCGCTTCGACGTCGTCAACCTCGAAAGCAAGATGCGCAAGGCCTGGACGATTGATTGCTGTTTTCGGCCGCTTCTCTGCTATATTGTACTGGAATATCTCAAGCGTCGGCCCATCATCGCCATAACCCGGGAGCCGCAAATGAATGCCGCGGACCTCAGCACCGGGCACACCTGTACACCGTTCGACCCATTCTCCGGCACTGGCTCTCTCCGGAGGAACTGGAATGCAGCCAAGAATCCGCTGATAGAACTCAGCAAGCTTTCGCCACTCCTGGGCAACGATGTTCGTGTGTTTGTATTTGGCCTTGATCATTTTCCTACCGAACTATTTTCATATGGTTTCCAACTAACGAAAAGTTCATCGGCCACATCCCACGCTGCCCAATTGAACCGTCCCGTTATGCGTCTACTGCAATATTGCCTGTCCGAGCCTTTGTTTCTCAAGCCTTATTTGCGCTTCTAATCTTGCCGCTTTGGCTCTTAGGAACTCCTTCCTAAGCTCACCTTTACCAGCAGCCAACCCCTGCGCGGCTGAATCTTCCTTTTCGCGTAGGGTGACTATGAGCTTCTCATAGACCTTAATCCGCTTGGAGCCAGCCGTGTACAGGTCGGCTTCGGCATAGAACATTGCAACAGTGGCTTCACGAAACTCCGTTCTTTCGGGACCTTGTCCATAATCAAATAGCTTGTTCATATCCTCCACGATGGTCTTGAGAACATCATATCGCTCTTTAAGAAGTTCTCGGATTTTCTCATTAGACCCGGCTCGGAGTTGATTCTGGCCTTCCGCAGCTTGAGCTAAAGTAATAAATTGCGCCTCATTGCCACGTAGCCACCCACTTAGCAATGCCAAACATATCAGAAGCAGACTAATTGATAAAATACAGCAAATCTTTCGCTTAGATAATAACATCTTGGTCTCCTTTCAAAATTTCTAAGACACGTAAATGTAAAAACGGTCTAACTATTTTTTATATGTTTTCCGTATAATACTCCAAACGACGCTAATTTCGAAATATGAGACACCTGCACTTTCACAAACACCACTTAACCTTTTGTTATTACATGACTTTTACAAACAATACAAGCCGGCACATCTTGTACAGCGACTGGTTTGAAGTTTACCCTTAAAGGTATTACTTTCTTATTTTGACACAATCAACGGCTCGATAGATTAATCCACTTGTTCAATTGGAGGTTTCTGATTAAGCGGTATCGGCGATTGATAAGTTTTACCATCGGTGGCTTTCAGAAAAAACGCTTTAGATTCTTTTAATAATGTTGGTTTAGTGAGAAGATCTACACCGGTTGCCGCAATGACTTTAGCTGCTACAACAGCCCCTTTTCGGCCGGCACGGGTCCCATGACAAGCGGTGACGGCCCAGTTGTGCCAGGGAACATCTTCAGCCGCTGTTGTTACCTTAAAACCTGCGGTTGGAACAATCCAGCTCACTTCAGCTACATCGGTTGAGCCGCCTTTTACTTCACCGGGCTTATCGGGCAGTGGTTTTATTTTGTCATTGAATCCTTTTTCTTCCTTATTTACGAAACGTTGCAGCGAACGGGCAAATTCCTGTTCTTTTTCAGTAAACTCAGGTGCGCCGACAAGTTCAAGGTTCTTTTGCAAAGCTTCTTGCAGCGGTCGATTCAAAAGATATTCGTGTACGCCTGTTATCAAGTAAACTTTATGAGTCGTTTCCGTGGCAAGGGCCGCAGCTTCGGCAATCTTGAGGATTCTGTCATAATACTTCTTGACTTCGGCGCGATTGATGTCTCGAACAAAATACCAGACCTTAGCGTATTCCGGTACTACATTGGGCGCCTCTCCGGCATGGGGGATGACGTAATGAATTCGTGCCGTAGGTTTTATATGCTCACGCATTAAGTTTACGCCGTAGTTCATAAGCTCCACGGCATCGAGGGCACTGCGACCATTCCAGGGATCCGCAGAACCATGCGCTGACTGACCAAAAAATTCAACCTCAAAACTGTTCATCGCTCGCCCGGTCTGATTTCGCACTTCGTTTTCAGCGCCTGGATGCCATTCGAGCACTGCATCGAGTCCCTCAAAAACCCCTGCTTTTGCCATATACACCTTTCCGATCACGGTTTCTTCAGCAGGGGTGCCAAAAAGCTTGAGCGTACCTTTTAGATTGTTTTTTTCCATAAGCTCCTTCAGAGCGATTGCGCCGCCTACACTGGCGGCACCAAATAAGTTATGTCCACACCCATGACCGGAAGTCACGCCGTCAGTACGGGGTTTTCGTTCAGGCACAGCTTGATTACCAACACCCGGAAGAGCATCATATTCCGCAAGAATACCAATTACCGGCGAGCCGCTGCCATAAGTTGCCACAAAGGCTGTAGGCATATCAGCCACATTAGTTTCAACATTAAAACCAGCTTCATCGAGTTTACTGACCAGAAGTTTGGCTGACTGTGTTTCTTGTAACACTGTTTCTGAATATTCCCACAGTTTTATTGCCATTTCCTCAATCACACCCTCAATAGAATCTACCTGTTCAATAGCGCTTTGTTTCAAAAGATCGGTCTTCTGAGCAAATACCAGTTGTGTGTTAAACAATGATAGAGCGGCGAAAGCCACTAATTTTAGGAGAAGATTAGATTTAAGCAAACTGATTGTAGAAGTGTATAATTTATTCATAATTTACTCCTCTTGAAAGTTTCAAGGAACTGTTAACAGCAGAGCTCAGCGGAGCGGCTTGTTCGCGTCCGCCGGATCGTCTTGCTGTGCTGCTGTACCATTCATCTCATTCGAAAAATCCTTTTTGAAGTATCTCAAACAATCCTCTTTTGATCCTTTGAACAGATAAATCCTCCCGTGAATCGTTTTCTTCTCCCCTTGCTTTAGTGGGCCGACACGAACGGAAAGGTGCATACATTTCCAGGGATTATGTCCTTGGGCAGATATGAATGATTCCCATGCAATTCCCATTACCCATTGTTTGTCATCGGATTCCCGAATCATCAGCCCGGCATATGCATCACGGTCAGAGGTGGGCCATTTGTCTGAGAAAACAAAATTCCCATCGTCTCTTTCCTTTTTCCGGTTCATAATCGTTGTCCGAAACTTATGATTAAAATGAATTTCCCGCGGATATTGTCCTTTAATTAATTCAAGGCGATCATTTCCAACAAAATAGGTGTGTTCATGCTTTTCGTCTAAGAATATAGGATTCTGCTCCTCACTGTTTCTGGGGTCTCCGGGGTTGAAGCAGGGGATCATCGCTGCAATATCAGGCCAATCATAGTTCGTCGTGTTTGTGATATCCAAAGCTATGTCAGCGCCGTTTTCTGTCGCTTTGATTCTCATCTTCAACCACTGTGAATTCATTTGCGCCAGTTTTCCATTAGCATTAACGGTCCATTTCCATAAATGCGTTCCGTGGGTATGTTCACCTTTGCTAACGGCATCAAATAAATGCCATTCATAAAACCAAAAATAAGCGAATCCCATTTTGTCTCTTCGGGACTCAACCTTAATGCCTCGTTCCCATTTTGTTAGCTTCATCAGCTCTTCCATTTTTGCTTCTTGTGCCATGCACATGGATGAAAAAACGCATTGAACAACCATCATAATGAATACAAGAATCTGCGTGCACATCATACAACCTCCCTTTTTGTTACAGCAAAATGGTAAGCTCAATTGACGCGGAGCTTACCCGTGGTCTACTGGAGCAGCTATTTCGATTCATTTATTTATAAATATCTCTTTCCATGAGGAGGTCTGGAAATACGAATACACTTCATTCAGCGATTCGCCAAAGGCGAATGGATATCCACAGACATGGCCGAAGAATATCCTAATGGTCCCCTTACTGTCTCGCGTGACAACAGTTCCACCTCCTCGAGAACCGTGACTATTAGCATAAGCAATGGCCATCCAATCACCATTCGGAAATTCATAAAGTAAGGCCCATGTTCTGCCCTTCCTTATGGTATTGGGATCTCTGATATACATAGAAGATCCATCAGGATTTGACCGGTGTTTCCCACAATTGAATTGTTGCCTAACGTCATCGAGAGAATTGCATGTAGCTAGCTTGGCTTTCCAGCGGCGCGCATACTTATAGGAGCCTGTGCCCAGGCCACTAACTGGAATAATAACAATACAGACAAACGCAAGCAGTATGAAAATGATTGCCAATATAAATATTTTCTTCATTTTACTGCTCGAACTACTGATTATATGGTTTCCGTATAAGACCACAATCGACACTAATCTCGAAATATAATACTCCCGCACTTCACGAACGTCAAGTCACCTGCTACATTTTGCTTCCTTCCTTGTGTTCTTGTGCGCTTATGCACTTGTGCTTCGGCCTCGTCGGCCGCACGCCAACATCGGACGCTTTTGGAGCAACGTTGCTGTGTCTGCAAAGCAGAGATTAAAAAACTATCGCCGCATAGCCGACGCTGTCGGCGCTTGTGGTTCCCATTTTGCGGAGCATTACCTCGTTACTATTAGTGTGTGCAAGCAACAAACCCTCCTTTTTACCGAGTTGTTTTGCCGCAGCGATTGCTGCGGCCGCTGCACCGGCACCGCAGGCATTGCAGTTCTCAGCGGCGTCGGCAAGCAGACGTTCCGGCTCAAGCTTCAAGGCCAAATCAATAAACTTTTGGTCATTGACACTGTCAGCCCATTTCAAAGCGTCCGCATTTACGCCCATCGGCGTAAAGCCGTAACGCGGGCCGTAATGGGTCAAATCGGTCGAGCCGATGCAAACAATTTTCTTGTGCTCGTCTTTGTTGATAACATTACCAACAGACGTACCCAACGCTACGGCCTGCTTTCTCGGCGGGACGATAATGGGCAGTATCTTCGCACCGGGGAACAGATACTGCATAAACGGGACCTGCACTTCGATACTGTGTTCGGCTCTGTGGGCGCTGGTGTCGCTGACGACTGGGCCGGCACTCAATACGGCATCGGCTAACTCTTCGTCAATGGCAACCTCGCCGAGGGGTGTCATCCAACTGCCCCTGTCATAAAGAGCCGGTGATTGGCCAAAGTAACCGTGGGCGGCTCCGAATATTACAAAGGTGTGGACCTTTTCGTGCTGTTGTTTTATAGATGAGAAGACCAACGCAGCTAAACTGCCGCTGAACGTCCAGCCGGCGTGCGGAACAATTCCCGCTACTATCGTTTCAGGCAATGCCTCGCTAAGTGTTTTTGCATCGAGGCACTCGTTGATTTCGTCTATGCAGGAATCATGCTGGCCTGGATAAAACTGACCTGCGACAATCGGTTTTCTTGTTTGCATTTTCGGCACCCCCTTAACTGATGCGTGAGTTTTATTTCAGATTTACACCCGATTACAGAATTTCATCTCATTATACCCTGTGCCGCTATTTAAACTTGCATTTTGGTGCACCTGGCCGTTATTATTACCGCATAATTTGGTTAAGGACACTCCCAAACGAATTTGAGGGTGCCACCCTCGGTCGTATTAATATGGATACATACGCTTCTCCGTAAGGAGTCCTTAGGACTAACAGGCGTAACGTAAAGGCTCAACAAAATATTATAATCTGTCAAGAAGAAAAAACAAATGGTATCTAAAAAAGAAAAATCGGTTCCCGTGGCGGTGGTGATGGGCTCAGACAGCGATATGGACGTAATGCAGAGTTGCATTGAGCAGCTCGGCTATTTCGATATTGAGCCGGTGGTGCGGATAATTTCAGCCCACCGGACACCGCAGATAGCCGCTGAATTCGCCCAAAATGCAGTTGAAAACGGGATAAAAGTAATCATTGCGGCCGCGGGTATGGCTGCGCATTTAGCCGGTGCTTTGGCAGCAAAGACGACACTGCCGGTCATCGGTGTGCCGTTGATTTCAGGTTCCGGACTGGAGGGGATTGATGCGCTGCTGAGCACGATGCAAATGCCACCCGGCGTGCCGGTGGCAACTGTGGCTATCGGGAAGGCAGGGGCGAAAAACGCCGCTATATTGGCTGTGCAAATCTTGGCATTAGCTGATAGTAATCTTCGCGAAAAATTAGCTGAGTTCAAAAAGGCCCAGGAAAAAAAGGTAATCGAAAAGGACTCAGCTCTGCAGTAAAATAGGCAACTTATATCAACAAAATCCACAACAAAAATTAACCAAAATGGAGGGGAATTCGAATTTTTCAGGTTTTTTTCTAATTTTAGGGGCAAATGCTTGTTTTTGGGTTAAATATGGGGGTTGGTGTTTCAACTTGCGGAGCTTGGGCAATATAGGCAAGAAAAATGCGTCAAAGAAATGAGCATAAATTGGCATAAATTGGGTATAAATTGGTATAAATTCATCCTTTTTGGGTATAAATTGGTCTAAAATAACACTTTTTAAAGATTAACATTTTGTTAGTTTGGGGAAGATAGGGAATCCTGAATATTATCTGACGTTGCAGTTTGTTGGGAGACGGTGGTGTAGTTAGTAGGGGGTGGTTATTAGGTGTGGTTAGTTTAGTTGGATAGGTGGGGTGTCTCGATGCTGGATGATCGATACTCGATGCTTCCGCCTTCGGTGAAGCTACGGCGGACAAGCGATGCTCGTAAGATGGTGATTGGTTAATTGGTGAATGGTGAGTGGGCAAAAACATTATCGGACGATGTGTTGTGTGAGGATGGGAGTGGCTATATATGGTGGGGTGGTTGTGTGGTTGGGGTAGGTAAGGAGTGGGTGGCGGCTGGTGCCCCGTTTGAAATTGGCTTTGTTTGGGTTTGTTTTTTTGGGGCCGGAAGGCGGTTTCATTCTCATAATCCTCTATAACATATAAGTTTGCGCTCATTTTGGGCTTTACGGAAATTGGGTTTGAATTGGGTTTGTTTTTTCGGACTGCGAAATCATCTTTTTTTCTGTAATCCTTTGTTATAAGTGAGTTTACATTCATTCTTGCTCTACGGTAATTGGGTTTGATTGGGTTTGAATTGGGTTTGTTTTCACCAAGTGTCCAATTGGCAATATTTTCATAAGCCTTTGTTGAATAGAAGTTTAAGTTCATTTGGGCCTTTCGGAAATTGGGTTTGTTTTGCATAAAAAGTAGCTGATTTGTAGAGGGTTCTCGACAGATGTAGTGCCTTATAGGCACGTAAATATCTGCTGCCTTATAGGCAGGTAAGTTAGTGAAGAGTGAGCTAAAGTGCCTAAAGTGCCTAAAGTGAGATAAAGTTGGATTCTCGATTCTTGATACTCGATACTGGATTCTCGATACTGGATACTGGATTCAAGAATCTGGGCCGGCTGGCTTTAAGTCCTTGCTGCGCTGCAGCTTACGACATGCAAACTGAAATGTCATCTTCGCCTACTGGCGGTTTATGTTTGCCTGCTGGCTAACATACGGGTATTTTAACGTATTTTCAAACAATGTCAAAAAAAAATGGCCAAAAAAGCACTTTTTTTAGCCACAGAGAACACATCCCCGCTACCCCCACCGTTCTGATTCACAAAAACGAAGCAGTAGGGGTAAAACGCGGGGACAGGGAGGACTTAGAGAATTAAATAATATTTAACCACAGATTTCACTGATTACACGGATTATGTTTTAGCCAGATTGATGTTCTCGGCAAGCTCTGTTCTGAAAGCGAGCTTTCGCCACAGAGACTTGCTTTCGTCCACAAGGCCATCGAAACGGCCTTTTTCAGAAGCTGGCTAAGAACGATTCTTGTTAGACGCGGATTAGCACGGATTTCACCCCACTATAGTGAGATAACGCTTCGCTATCTCACGGGGCAAGCAGATTTAGACTGATTTTATAGACGCAAAGAACGCAACTTAGATGCAATTAGTTTGTCGAATTGCCCAAAATTAAGTGATAATCCAAGGATTAAAACGGTTGAGTACACCGTTGCCTAAGTCAAATCGCTGTATTAAGCGAAAAGAAAGCGCCTATTTGTTTGTTAATTCTTTCTTGACAGATAAGAAATTTTTTGTATTTTAGGAGAGTACAACAGCGGCTGGGATTCCTCTGAATGACGAGAAGTTCGGGATGTTATACGGAAACCATATAAGACCCCTAATAAGAAGGAGAACGGGCCTAAGCCGTTTCCAAGGGATTACTTATGGACTTTGGGCAAAGGGGTGTTATACTGACACTCGGAGAGGTCAGGAGTTTTATACGGAAACCATATAAACATTGTTAGACATACCAAGAAAGGCGGTGAACACCCCATGGAATTCTTCATATCTATAGCTTGCGGAGTCCTGACCGGGCTAATTTCATCCTTTCTCGTCTGGTGGTACCTCTATTGTCATCTGTCTCCTAAAATCGAGTTTTCTAAGAAAATCAGCAAGAGACCATCCAAAAGTAGAGGCTGCAAATTCTCTTATCAATTTCGCCTTCAAAATTCACGTTCGCGGAACGCCTTTAATGTTCAACTCAAGGCGCAGGTTGTATTTCCAAATTTTCCTGCTGCTGGCGTCAGGAATCTTTATCCTATCCCTTTAGACTCTGATTCTTGGGTCTATTTACCACCTGGCAACGATGGAAGGAAGGGAGTCTTTTTAGAACTTGACAATGACGACTTCAGAGGAATTTTTCGCACTAAACATTTTTTTCCCGAAGATGTAAAGAAGAATGCATCAGATGGAACATTATTCCTGGAAGATGTTTTAGGTGTTACAAAAAACTCGCACGTGCGCATACGCGCTATCGCCACCCATGGCACATCCACCGCCATGAATGTATTTTGTGTCCAATACGCACTTAAAGACATCACTGAAAGTAAATTTAAGAAAGGTTCACTTGAAGTTGAGAATGGGAATTAGATGTCCTAACAGTGGCATGAAGATGGACGGGCTATATCCTGCCGTTCCAAACACAGCTTCCTCATTTGGTTACTTGTACGTAATTTCAAGGAAATAATTAGGTACGTTTACTATTTTTATTCTTCGTTCATGAGCAGTAGGTCGACCGTAAAACAAAATTAGGCCCAAGGTGCAAAGAAGAAAAAGCAGGACGAAGCTTTTTGGTTTCGCCACTGGCGATTTTTGAACGTAATGATAAGCTAATAATCGAAAATATGTAATCTTCATTATGCAATATTCATTCAAGCAAATCAAATTGTCTGACACCGAAAAGTTTTGGCTAAGCGAGATAATGAAGGCGAATTTCTCCGTCATTGACGTCAATACAATGAAAGTAAGGTTTTGGAAGAAGCTTCCAAAAGATTTCAACCCAAGTGCGATCGACTATAGACTAATTCGTGACAATCGCCTTACGTTAATTGGGTTATGGCACGTCTATCCCAATAGTCCTATTTTCTCCCATGTTTCCAAGACAATTGAAATCACGAAAGATTTGATCCAGAAAAATTCAGGCATAAAGGGAATCAGCGCTAGTGAGATTGCACACCTGGTTGGTATAACAGAGAGGGATGCCGAAATTGCGCTCATGTTAGTCTATGACCTTCGCGGTTTCTTCGGCGGAGCGGGCGGATCAAAGGATCGTCTAGGTTTGCGAGAAGCAAGTTTCTCCCAAGATGATTCTGCCTATGACGAATTCCTAAGATTTAAAAATCTTGAGGAGAAAATGGAAGAGTTTTTTGTCGGGCGAAATCCCCGCACAAATGTCAGTAAGAGAGAATCGTCGAAAGGACAGCCTATGCCTACTTCAGGGACTGTATGGAAACAACCTTCTTCTCAGGACATCTGGAGAGACATCTATGAAGACTTCGAGGTTAAGAAACTAACTTTTGCGAAGAGTATAAACTTTGTAACCGACGACTATAAGAGAAAGGCTATTTTCCGAGACATTGAGCAATCGTACATACTGGCAAAGAATGGCTTTTCCAAACCCGCGGTGATACTTGCAGGAAGTGTTATCGAGGAGCTATTGAGACTCTACTTAAAAACCAAAAAGGTGAAACCTGCTAACAATACCTTTGATGAGTATATTAAAGCTTGTGAGAACAGTGGTTTTCTAAAAGGGGCAGTCAATCGACTGTCAGATTCTGTCCGTCATTTCAGAAATCTTGTTCATTTAGAGAAAGAAACAAGTCATAAGCATAAAATCTCTAAAGTAACAGCGAAAAGTGCGGTTGCGTCAATCTTCATAATTTCAAATGATTTCCAAAAAAACTAACGAAAGCCATGTATTAAGGCTGGCAACAGCGCATAGAAAATAGTGATTATCGAGAATAATTCGAGGGACTTTTGATTGTGGGAAACATACGTCCTAAAATCGTAGAGAATGCACATTATCACTTATGTGGCGTTAATCCGGGGACACCTTACTTATTTCTCCCTTTCATTGAGGTCCTTTCGTATCTCGCATAGGATTCTCCAAACAGATGGAGGGGAATTAAAGGTGTACGCCTGCCCCATAGGGGGTACATTTTTCGATGAGTTGTGCTTGCTAATGATAGGTTTTGATAGAGGACAGCAATCAAATGATTATTGATGATTGATGATTGATTATTTAATGATGTATTTAGCCATTTTTGTTTTGTGGCCGAGGATTACTGTGAAGCAGCAGATTATTTTTTTATAATACGGAAACCATATAACAGTAGTTAGGTTTTGCAAACATATAGGATAGATTATAGGGAACTACACGTTAAATGGCCGAATCAAAGTAATCTTGAAGGAATACTTATGAAAGCAATTGTTTATACAAAATACGGACCACCGGATGTTCTTCAGCTCAAAGAGGTAGAAAAACCTGCTCCCAAGGACAATGAAGTACTGGTAAAAGTATATGCGGCATCCGCAAATCCAGCTGACTGGCATATGCTGAGAGGTGAACCGTTCCTGGCCCGCCTAAATGCCGGGCTCTTCAAACCCAAAAACACCATACTCGGAATTGACATAGCGGGTCAGGTTGAAGCGGTCGGTAACAACGTAACAGAGTTTCAGCTAGGGGATGAGGTATTCGGGGACTGCGGTTGGGGTGGAGGCTTTGCCGAGTATGTGTGTGTTACTGAAAAGAACTTAGGACTGAAACCGACCAATATAACTTTTGAAGAAGCCGCGGCCGTACCTGTAGCAGCAGTCACCGCCCTGCAGGGGCTTCGCGATAAAGGACAAATTCAGGCAGGGCAAAAGGTTTTGATCAATGGTGCGTCTGGTGGTGTGGGTACGTTTACGGTGCAGATTGCCAAATCATTCGGGGCTGAAGTGACTGGTGTGTGCAGCACGAGGAATCTGGACATGGTGCACTCGATTGGGGCAGACCAGGTCATTGATTACACTCAAGAAGATTTCACCCAAAACGGGCAGCGTTATGACTTGATTATTGATAATGTGGGAAATCGTTCGGTTTCAGATTTTAAGCGTTCATTAAGTCCCAAAGGAATTTGTGTCATCATCGGATTTTCTTCCCTGGTTCTTCTGTTCCAGCATATGTTCCTGGGACCATTGATTTCAATGACCGGGAGTAAGAAAATAGGTCTCATGGGGACGGCGAATGTAAACAAAAAGGAGCTGGGTTTTCTGAAGGAGCTTCTTGAAGCCGGCAAAGTAGTACCTGTTATAGATAGACGTTACCCGTTAAGTGAGGTTGCTGAAGCTATCCGGTATCTTGAAGAAGGACACGCGCGAGGAAAAGTAGTAATAACTTTGGAACATCATAATGAGTATTGAAGTATTGGGAATTTCCGGGAGTCCTATAGAAAACAGTAACACGGACCGACTTATTCAAGCCGTATTGGATGCAACCGAACGAGAATGCGAATTTGTGAAACTGAGCCAAATTAACATCAGACCTTGCCTTGCCTTTAAACAGTGTGTTCCGGACAACATCTGCAAAGTTGAAGGATGATTTTCCGGAACTTGCAGAAAGAATCAAGAAAGCCAAGGCATTGATTATTGGTGCATATATTCCCTATAAACAGATAGACGGTTTCACAAAAGCTCTTCTTGAGAGATTCTGGTCTCTGAGACATGTGAGCAACCTGCTTAGGGGCAAGCTGTGTGCAACGGTTCTAACCTACCTGAGTCCCGATGCGGCGGATAATGTCAATCAATCATTGGCCAAAGAGTTAAAGGAAATGGAACGTATGGAGCTTATTGGGCAAGTGATGGTTAAGGGCAACCTTCCCTGCTTGACCTGTGGCGAGGGAGATGAATGTGAGATGAGTGGATTAAAAAGACGTTACGGACCGGATGCCAGGTCATCCGATTACACATACTCACGGGTCGAGGACCAGAAAGAAGTATGGGAAGAAGCAATGAGAATCGGTCGTCTAATCGGTGAACGCGTACGAACAACTAATCGGGACTAAAACTCCGTATAACCATCGCATGAACT
>Ga0209979_1002859_pt1 | contig 15944 bp, 13 predicted proteins | sample AnhtaG_FD_183114 | JGI IMG/M metagenome (GOLD analysis project Ga0209979, IMG submission 183114) | Deep subsurface microbial communities from Anholt, Denmark to uncover new lineages of life (NeLLi) - Anholt_01485 metaG (SPAdes) (version 2) | ecosystem: Environmental > Aquatic > Marine > Oceanic...
GACGTTACTCATATTCCAGATGTAAAAGTAGGCGATGAGGTGGTTTTGTTTGGTAGCCAGGACGGTGCCCAGCTCTCGGCAGATGAGGTTGCCTCGAAAATAGGTACTATCAACTATGAGGTTCTATTTGGTATTGACAGGAGAGTTCCCAGGGTATATATAAAAGGTGATAAGAGTTAGCTAGTAAAGGAGTATCCAGAGCAGCCAAAGAAAACCCTGCTGTAGCTGAAGCACATAGTCTAGAGTATTGCCCGGTAAACTTATGCGTGTGATTTGAGGCTAATCTCTCAGGCAAAAGGACAGAGGATACGATGTGAAAAGTCATATCCTCTTTTTATTTTTGTAGGCAAAAGATATTTCAAGGATGTAATTTCGTATCCTCAGAGTCACTTGCATAGCAAAAAGTGAGAATTTTCAAGAAACTGGCCAAAGGGGGGTTGACAGTGGAGCAACTTTTTGTATAATTAAAATCGAATAAGAATATATTTTACATATGGCCATGAACATAGACACCAATCAACGAGTCGAGATACAGAGAAAAATACCACTAGCCAAACAAATTTATACCTCCCTTAAGGAGAAAATCCTTCTCATGGAGTACCCACCTGGACAAGTCTTGCAAGAGAAAGAATTAGCTGACCAGTTTGACATAGGTAAAACCCCCGTAAGAGAAGCTTTAATATATTTAGAAGCGGCGGGGCTGGTGGAAAGGGTTCCTTACGGCACAACATACGTTGCTGAAATAGACTTTGCAAAGCTCCGGGATACGTTTGAACTCAGAAATTCACTAATAGAAATAGCAGGACAATGGGCTTCTAAAAGAGTTACTCAAGAGGAGCTAAAGCAAATGGAAAACATACTACAAAGAATGGAAAATGAGACAGATCCAAAGAATTTGATGAGACTTGATTCGGAATTTCATGAACTTATAAACCAGGCTACTGGGAATCAAATGCTATGCAAAGCATTGGAGATGCTAAGGTACCAGGCTATGCGGGTTTGGGCTCTGGCCCGGGACAAATCTTTCACTTTGGAATTTGCAGAGGACTTCCGAGAAATTCTCGAGGCTCTTAAGGAAAGGAACGGTAGTCTAACTAAACGTCTTTTGCGTAGGCACGCAGAGAAATTCATTCGTGAAATTCGGAAACAGTTATAGAAACTCTCCCTTTCTGCATGACTGTTTTAAATCTGTAGTATGGTTGTGTCAGTAGGCTTTGAGTTGTAATTTCTTCATAGCGACCTGAGATTACGTTTTACTATCCAAGAGTAAATCATGTATAAGAGAACATACCCAGAGCTCTCAAACATCTCATTTAATAAATAAAAGAAGGGAGAAGAAAATGGGCTATGAGAGAAGTACACTGGAAACACCGGAATTTAAAGTATTGAGTGAGTCTCAGTGTCAGAGGATATATTCGGGAGCTTTAGAGGTTCTGGAGCGAGTAGGAGTGAAATTTTTCCACGAAGAAGCCCTTTCCATGCTAAAAGATGCTGGAGCCTGGGTGGATGGTAATATAGTGCGTATACCTTCTTTTATAGTAGAAGGGGCAATAAGATCCGCTCCTAAAAAGATAATAATTTATAACAGAGATGGAAAACCTTGTATGAAGCTGGAAGGGACTAATTCTTATTACGGAACTGGCTCGGATTGTCCAAACATACTTGACTCCTTTACGGGAGAGGTAAGAAGGTTTACTCGAGAGGATATAGGTAAGGCAGCACTTATAGCTGATGCACTTCCCAACATAGATTTTATAATGTCTCTTGGGCTTATATCTGACAAACCCGTGGAGGTCACAGATCTTTACCAATTCCAGGAGATGGTTTTTAATTCTAGGAAACCCATTGTTTTTACCTCTCATGATTTGCGAGGTAATAAAGATATTTTTGAGATCGCATCTGTAGTAGCAGATACAAAACAAAAGCTTGTCCAAAATCCATTTATTATCCACTACATTGAACCATCCTCCCCCTTAAGACATTCCAAAGAAGCTGTGGATAAGCTACTTCTCTCCTCAGAAGCAGGAATTCCTCTAATATATACACCTTGTCCTTTAGGAGGAGCTACAGCCCCGGTTACCTTAGCTGGTAATATTGTATTAAGTTTGGCCGAGAGTTTAAGTGGGGTTGTTATTTCCCAGCTTAAAAGAAAGGGCGCACCAGTTATAATAGGAGGAGTTATCACTGTAATGGATATGAGAACCACTTGCTACTGTTATGGTGCAGCTGAGTTTCACATTTTAAGTGCAGCACTTGCCCAGATGAGTCACTTTCTAAACCTTCCTATGTTTGGAACAGCAGGCTGTAGTGATTCTAAATGCCTTGATAATCAGGCAGCCATTGAGGCAACTCTCTCTATCACCCTGCAAGCCTTATCTGGAGCTAACTTAATTCATGATGTAGGCTATATTGGTTCGGGATTAATTGGTTCCTTTGACATGCTGGTGATGTCAGATGAGATAATTGGAATGGCAAAAAGATTTATGCGGGGTATACCCACTACCAAAGAAGATCTTGCGGTTGATTTAATTGATAAGGTTGGACCAGGGGGCAGCTATCTAACTGAGGAACATACGCTTAAGCATTTTAAAACTGAACATTGGTACCCCAGGCTTATGGATCGGAGTGAGTACAGAAAATGGTCTTCTGAGGGGGGAAAAACTTTAGCTCAAAGAACTAATGAGATGGTTAAAAAAATTTTAGAAGAATACAAACCATTTCCTTTGGAGGAGAAAAAGAAAAAGGAGATAATAGCCTTGATTAAAAACGAAGAAAAATCCAGGAAATTAAGGGAGGAATGAATGAAAGCAAATTTAAGTAAGATTGAAGGGATACAGTTTAGAGTTCTCTCACTCAATCAAATAAAAAAAATTCACCTCACTACATTGGAGGTTTTGGAAAGAACCGGTGTTCGAATTAAGTGTCAAGAGGCCCTTGATCTATTGCAGAAGGCTGGATGTAAGATAGAAAGTGAGGTAGTTCATTTTCCTCCCCATCTTGTAGAGTGGGCAATAAACTCTGCTCCTTCTCAAGTTCTTCTATCCGACCGTTTGGGAGATAAAAAGTTAGCTTTAGGTGGTCATAATAGTTATTTTGGCCTGGGGCCAACCCTGCTTAATATGATTGATCCTGAAACAGGAAAAAGACGCCCATTTAAGAAAGAGGATACAGCAAATGCAGCTAAAGTCGCCGATGCTCTACCTAACATTGACTGGGTTATGGGATTGGGTACAATTAGTGATGTTCCACCTCAGTATTCGGATCGTTTTGAATTTGAGGCAATGGTTAAAAATACCTCCAAACCTATTGTAATATGGAACTACACTAAGGAAGGATTAAAGGATACTATGGAAATGGCCTCTGCAGTAGTGGGAGGAAAAGAAAATCTACTTAAAAGACCCTTTATTGCCGCCTATTCTGAACCCATCTCTCCCCTAACTGGAGATAGAGCAGCTACAGAAAAACTTCTTTTAGCTGCTGAGTATGGAATACCTATAATTCACACTCCCTGCATCCAGAGTGGAGCCAGTGGTCCGGTTACTCTTGCGGGTGAGTTGGTCAGTGCCAATGCAGAGAATTTAAGCTCTCTGGTAATTGCTCAGCTAAAAAGAAAAGGTGTTCCCTTCTTAATAGGCGGAGTGCTTACTATTATGGATATGCGAGATGCTCAGATGTCCTACGGAGCACCAGAACTTTCCCTGGCTCTATCTGGCTTTACCGATATTGCCCACTATTACGGAGTTCCCACCTGGGGAACAGCAGGGTGTAGTGATTCTAAGCTTCCTGATGAACAGGCAGCTGTTGAGGCAACATTTTCCTGCCTTTTTTCAATGTTTAGTGGAGCTAACCTTGTCCACGATGTAGGGTATTTGGAATCGGGGAAAACAGGGGCTTTAGAAATGATAGTTATGGTTGATGAGATATTAGGCTACATAAAAAGAATAGATCGAGGAATTGAGGTAAACGAGGAAACATTAGCTGTTGACGTTATAAAGGAGGTAGGCCCAGGAGGAGATTTCCTAACCCATCCACATACTCTAAGGAATTTCAGAAAAGAGTTATGGGAGCCTGATTTATCTGATCGGCAAACCTGGTCTAAATGGGTTGAGGGTGGAAAAAAGAGGATGCAGGATAGAATAAGGGAAAAAATTCAGCATATTCTTAAAACACATACTCCAGCACCTTTATCTTCTCAGGCTGAAGAGAAGATACAGGAAGTTATCAATCGCTTAAATGATAAAAGTTGAGGTAGCTTAAAGAATTTTCTCCTTTTGATCTTTAGTATCTGCAGGACATGGGGAAGTTTTTTCTTATCCTCCAGATACTTTTGCAGGAGCATCTTCACCTCTTGGGTGGAAAATCTTTTATGTAGTTGTTTAACCATACTATCCTCCTTTTGGATAATTCTTAAAGAGGATAGTATGGAACAATTTATTTTTTTGCCAAAGGAAACGTAGTGCACTTTTAAAATTTAATTGACAAAATTGAAAGAAATTATAGTCGACTTATTTCAAAGATATGCTAAAATCTGAAACAAGATGAGAGCAGGAAGCTATGTATCACAACCTCAAGGATATAACCGAAGTTCCGCATGCGGTGGCGGAGAACCGCATATTGACCTAAAAATGAGCTCAAATTCTTATGGATAAAGAGCTAGAACGTTACGATCAATCTTGTCTTTCTGGACAATGTCCCATAACAACAAAGATTGTGAAGTTGAGCTTCTGTCCATGTTATCCGTCTCCAGGGGGAAGGTTCCAGAAAATTGCAGTAGATGTGCGTCACAGAAAAAAAACTATATCGCGCTTCCAAGTGATTAAGCTATTAACGTATTAGCCCACATCCAGGGCGGGTTTGAGGCCTATTTCGCATTAAAAAATGCCAAAGTCTTGACTGATTACTCTAGCCTCAGGCCTAAGGAAAGGGGGTGATATTGGCAAAGAGAAGGGTTAAATAATGGGGCTACTAAAGCTTCAAAGAATTGGAAATAAGGAGGAAAACAGTGAAAAAGAAAATATTGTTAATCCTGCTAGTATTGCTAATAGCTGTGAGCTTGGTTGCCTGCGCCGCTTCGGCCGAAGACTGGAAGCTTACCCTTGCTTACTCCGTGTGGCCCGATTGGGAGCCATTCATTCACGTTGCTGCACCGCTGCTTGAAGAGATGGGATATGAAGTCACTATGGTAGATATTGGTGGCGACTGGTCATTGGCGTTGGAAGGGATACTGGCAGGAGATATTGATGTGGTTACTCAGGCTTCCGACTTCTGTCACCTTCATTTTTGGAAGGCGTACAGGGATAGGTTAATTCACTTAGGGTGTTGTGGCTATGGAGCAATGCAGGGGCTTGCGGTTACTCCTTACACCGACGTAGACACGATACAAGAGCTAAATGCTAATGTAGACCTATTCGATGGGGAGATTGTAGGTATAGAGGCTGGAGCTGGTTTAATGGGGTGCACTGCCGATGCGATTACAATATATGGTTTAAACTATACCCTTATAGAGGGAAGTACGGCGGCGATGGTGGCGGACAGGGACGCGGCAGTTGCAAAAGGAGAAGATTGGTTAGGAGTATGGTGGGCTCCATTCTGGGCTGATGTGGCGTATCCTATGAAAATGTTAAAAGGGGATACGGAATTGCTCTTTGGGGGAATGGATAGGTTTTATTTTGTAGCGCGTCCCGAATTTATAGATGAACACCCTGCCGCTGCCCAACTGTTGATGAATCTTACGCTAAGTTATGGTGATTACATGGATATCGCAGGTTGGATAGCTGTGGAGGAATTGTCCGCAGGGGAGGCGGCGGCCAAGTGGTTAGATCAGAATGAGCATCATTGGACAAAGTGGTTCCCCTACCCCTATGCGTTCCCTTATGTTCCCTAATGAATGATATAAGAATCCTATTTTTTCTCCATTTCTGGGCTCATAGCCCAGAAATGGAGATTTAGTCTTCGTGTATCTGAATTTCGGTTTCTAGATGGGGGTGCCAATTCGGGAGCGGACCGATATTTGAGTGCATTACCTCGAGCTCTAGGTCCACCAGCAGGCGCCTGCCTGAAGTCCAGCTCTGCGGTAGAGACAGCGGGCGGGGGCGATCATCTCTCGGCTGGTCCAGCCTTCGCAAGGTTAAATTTCAATCGTAGTTACTTTAAAGCAATAATTGAGAAGAAAACTGGAAAGATCAAATATTTATAATTGAAAGATAATTAAAGATATGATGATCAGAATAGAAAATTTGTATAAAATATACGGCAAGCATCCAGAGAAAGTAATGGAGCTATTGAAAAAAGGTCTCACAAAAGAGCAGATAAAGGAGAAGACCGGAGAAGTCGTTGCAATTCAGGACGTCTCTTTTGAAGTTAAAAGGGGAGAAATATTCGTGTTGATGGGGCTTTCTGGAAGCGGCAAGTCCACGCTGTTACGTTGCATCAATCGTCTAGTCGAAGCCACGAGTGGAAAGGTCTACATTGAGGATGGTGATGTAGTAAAGATGGATAAAAATGATTTAATGATGCTTCGTCGCAAGAAGATAGGCATGGTGTTTCAAAGTTTCGCGCTTCTGCCCTTTCGAACGGTTTTTGACAACGTAAAATTAGGTCTGGAAATTGATGGACTGGGCGAGAATGAAATAAAAAATAAAGTAATGGAAGCCTTAGAAATAGTGGGCTTGGAAGGGTGGAGGGATTCTTATCCCGACGAATTGAGTGGCGGTATGCAACAACGTGTAGGCACGGCAAGGGTAATTGCTACAGGACAGGAGATCTTGCTCATGGACGAGCCATTTGGCGCCCTAGACCCCTTAATTAGACGTATGAATCAAGATGAGCTTCTAGAGTTAGAAAAGAGAATACACAAGACTATCATTTTTGTCACCCATGACCTAGCAGAAGCTGTCAAAATGGGTGATAGAATAGCCATCATGAATCCTGAGGGTAAGATAGTACAGATAGGGACGTCATCGGATATCGTAAACCATCCGGCGGATAATTACGTGCGCGATTTTACGCGGGATATGGTCAGGTTTTTTGCTGTGGGAAGGAAGAAAAAAGCTCCAGATAACCTTTAAAAAGAGGGGACGATGGAAATTATATTTTTTGCATGTTTTCTGGGGAAGAATCTATGAATCAAAATTTTAGTCACATCCGTCGCTTGGAATTATTTGGCCATGGATTTGTTTTCATTCGCATCGAGGAAAGCGGAGGAGAATGATGGGTATTCCACCACCCACCCCTTTGGGCGAGCTTTTTGCGAAATTAATATATTGGCTAGTTGTCAATGCCTCAGGCTTTTTCGATTTCATCTCAGATACATTAGATGCGATGGTTTCGGGTATTTACGATATTCTCATCTATCCCCCTGCCTATGTCCTGATCGCCATCTTTGCGATCGTTGCCTGGCTCCTCGCTGGCAAAAAAGCGGCCTTCTTCGTTGCCATTGGTTTGCTCCTTTGCAATTTTATGGGTAAATGGACCATAATGGGAGGTTGGGAAACTCTCTGGCCTTTTGCAATGAAAACCCTCGCCCTTGTGATAGTGGCGGTGATCGTGGCGCTGGTTATAGCCATACCACTTGGGGTACTCTCGGGTGTTAACAAACGTGCATGGAGTATATTTCGACCTCTCACGGACTTTATGCAAACGCTACCGATGTGGGTTTATATGATCCCAGCAGTCATGCTTTTTGGACTGGGCTTTGTCCCTGCGTTGGTAGCAACGTTAATATTTGCCATTCCGCCCCCTTTGAGGCTAACGAACCTCGGGATTAGGGGGGTGCCCAAGGAATTGGTAGAGGTTGGGCAAGCTTTTGGCGCCACCGGGAGACAAACTCTAATTAAGATCCAGTTGCCATCGGCACTCCCCAGCATCATGGTAGGAATCAACCAATGCGTCATGATGGCCTTGAGTATGGTGGTACTTGCAGGATTGATCGGTGCCGGTGGATTGGGGGGAGCTATAGTGTGGGGGATGACACGTGTTTACATTGATTCAGCCTTTGAGGGTGGATTGGCGGTTGTCCTTATAGCAATCATGTTGGACAGATTTTTTGAGGGCTTCATGAATCGTCTCAAAAGAAGATTAAGGATAAAATGAGGTGTAAGTTGCATTTGCCCGTAGGTTCGCTCTTTGAGGGATTAATAGATTGGCTAAAGGCCAATGTCACAGGCCTATTCCGTTTCATGTCGGGTATCTTAGTGGCGATGGTTTCGGGTTTAGGTAATATTCTACTCTATCCCCCCGCTCCAGTGCTGATCGCCATCTTTGCGATCGTTGCCTGGCTCCTCGCTGGCAAAAAAGCGGCCTTCTTCGTTGCCATTGGTTTGCTCTTTTGCAGTGCTCTAGGTCTGTGGACCGAAACAATTCAGACCCTCGCCCTTGTGATAGTGGCGGTGATCGCGGCGCTGGTTATAGCCATACCATTTGGGATACTCTCGGGTGTCAACAATCCTGCACGGACTATATTACGACCCGTAGTGGACCTTATGCAAACGATGCCGGCGTACGTTTACTTCGTCCCGGCTATCGCACTTTTTGGACTAGGCATAGCTCCCGCGGTTGTAACAACATTGATATTTGCTCTTCCGCCCGCTTTGAAGCTAACGAACCTCGGGATTAGGGGGGTGCCCAAGGAATTAGTGGAGGTTGGGCAAGCTTTTGGCGCCACTCGGGGACAAACTTTGACTAAGATCCAGTTGCCATCGGCACTCCCCAGCATCATGGTAGGAATCAACCAGTGCATCATGTTTGCCTTGAGCATGGCGGTAATTACGGGATGGATCGGTGCCCCCGGATTAGGGAAGTTGGTATGGCATAGTATCTTATATTTGAAGATAGGAAAAGGTTTGGAGGGTGGATTAGCGATAGTAGTCATAGCGATGATTTTGGATAGAATCTCTGCAAGCTTAGGGAGAAAATTTGAAAGAGGCTTTCCCAAGTTGGAGATTCGCGGAATGAAGTTTTGGAAAAAATCCTGAAAAGAGCTTCACCTACCTTCGTTCAAAGATTAGTGAGGGAAAGACTGCGATTAGGCGATCGTAGCAGAAGGACAATTTGATTAGTAGCAGCTTTTTGTTATCTCCAACAGATCCTCGTAGGTTGCTTTTCGAGGATTGTCACCGATTTCAACGGTCTGCATGCCTTTTTAGCAATTTCGGGCAGGTCTCCTTCCTTCACACCCATGCTTCTGAGATTGGTGGGCAAATTGAGGTCTTCGATAAGTCTCGTGATCGCTCCTACCGCCTTTGAGGATTCAAGATTAGGATGGGCTTGTCCCAAGTACATTCCTGAAGATGTATTATCTTCGGTAGAGGATATGGGTAAAGCCGAGGTTAAGGAGAAATTAAAAAACCAAGTCGTAGGTATAGACCCTGGTTCAGGCCTAATGCAGCACTCTGAGTTAATGATTCAAACAGAGTATCCTGAGCTTGAAGGCTACACGCTGATAGAGGGAAGCGGTCCAATGATGCTAGGAGCTCTCAAGAGGGCTATTGCAAGAAATGAGTGGATAGTGACAACCAACTGGGCACCTGATATATCGTGGGCCTCAGTTTCTAAAGCAGCAGGTGGACCTGGACTTCGCTGGCTGGATGAACCAAAGAAAATCTTAGGAGGGGAAGAGTTTGTCTCGGTTATAGTAGGGAGAAAATTTTATGAGGACCTTCCTTCTGATATAACTGGATTTTTGAGCAGAATGTGGTTTGATATGGACGAGATTCTTGCCATGATGGCCTATGTGATAGGAGGTCTCACTACCGAAGAGGTAGTTGAAAAATACATAGAGGATAACTCTTCTAAGATAAACTACTGGAAAACAGGGAAAATCTCTTCTTAAGCCAATTCCTCCGTTACCCTCCACCTCTATAGGGTGGGGGGTAACGGAAATTAGGTAATGGAAATTAATAAAGTATGGACAGATTAGCTCCTTTTCTATCTAAAAATGTAATTGAGGAAATTCATACCCGGAGCTTAGAACTACTGGAAAAAGTAGGGGTAGTTTTTCCCTCCTTGAAGGTAAGAGAAATTCTTCAAAAGGGAGGAGCGATAACTAAGGAGAAGAGTGAGCTGGTACGTTTTCCTCCCCAGGTGGTAGATCACTATTTAAAGCTATCTCCATCAGAATTTGTGGTAAAAGCTCGCAGTCCTGATAAAAGTATTAGGATAGGAAAAGACTCTCCAGTTCTTGCTCCAGGATACGGTGCCCCTTTTATTTTTGAGCTAAACCAGGGTAGAAGAAGAGGAAAAATAAAGGATTTAATAAATTTTATTAAACTAACCCATCTATCTGATGAACTGGACTGTTCAGGAGGGGTAATTGTTGAACCTCAGGATATTCCAGCAACTACACGGCATCTTGATATAATAAAGGCCTTAATAATCTACTCTGATAAACCTTTTATGGGAGCTGTAGCAGGAAAGGAGGCAGCTCTTGATACCTTAGAGATGGCATCTTTTATATGGGGAGGAGAATCTGAACTTAAAAGAAATCCTGGAGTTTTAGCTCTAATTAATACCCAGAGTCCCTTATTATACGATCCCAAGACATTAGAGGCACTTTTGGAATACACTTCCTTTGGGCAACCAGTAATAATTGCTCCCTTAATTTCAGCAGGGGTATCTGGCCCGGTTACTCTCCTTGGAACAATAATTCAACATAATGCTGAAGTACTATCTGGGGTGGTGTTGGCTCAAATGATCCGGGAAGGATCACCAGTTATCTATGGGGCAGCTTCTACCTGTGCCGATATGAGAACTGGAGGAACGGCTATAGGGGCACCGGAATCCTCTATTTTAACCTCGGTTTTTTCTCAAATGGCTTCTTTTTATAACCTTCCCTCAAGGGGAGGTGGAGCTCTCACTGATTCTAAAATTCCAGATGCTCAAAGTGGTTATGAAAAGATGATGTCCCTTATGAATACTTTTTTAAGTGGTATTGATTTTGTGCTTCATTCTGCAGGTATCCTGGATTCCTACCTCACTATGTCCTACGAGCAGTTTATTATGGATATAGAAATGATTAAAATCATTAAAAGATTCTTGAGTGGAGTAAATATTTCTCCCGAAAAATTTGCGGTAGATGTGATTAAAAAGGTAGGTCCTGGTGGACATTTTCTTGATACAGAACATACCAGCAAGTATTTTAAAGAGGAGCTATTTTTACCTCGATTAGGCAACAGAGAAACTTATCAAATATGGGAATCGCAAGGCTGCCAGGATACCTTCGCAAGAGCAAATCAGCTGTATAAAGAAATACTGGAGGGATATCAACAACCAAAGATAGAAGCAAATTTGCAAGAGAAAGTTGAAGAATTTGTTGAAATGAGAAAAAAGAGTTACAGAAAAATTTTCAAAGGAGCGTGTAGACGATTGATGTAAAACTTTTCAAAATGAGATATTCTGATTGTTCATAAAGCTTACAAAATACCATAAAATAACATCCACGGTATTTTTTGAACTGGAGGAAGAAACTTTTTGGACAAATACATTCAGATGGCTAAACAACTCGGAATGTTAGACGCGAAAATTATCAGTTCTAAAGATATTTTTTTTGATCCAAGAGCTATTCTGAAATGTAGATGGGGTTGCGATGACTATGGCAGCCAGAAATGCGACGATAGAGGACTACCCTACGAAATGAGGCTACAAATTGTAAGAGCCTATAACCATATTCTCCTTCTTCACTCCAACGATGGTCAGAAACTTTACTCTGTAGCTCTAAAAATTGAACGGCAAGTGTTTTTGGATGGCTTTTACTTTTCCTTTACCCTTTGTTCTTGCAAGCTTTGTACCTCATGTAAGGTTGAGGAGGGGATTGGTTGTCCAACCCCTGAGAAAATAAGACCCTGCGATCAACTTTTTGGTATCGATGTGTATAAAACTGTTCGGAGTCAAGGTTTGCCATGCGAAGTCCTCCAGAACAAGAATGAAAAACAAAATCGCTATGCATTTATATTGATAGCTTGAGGAGAGGAGTTCTTAAGCTACCTCAAGTCAACTTTAGACAGGTTTTACCATAGTCTGTAGGGAAAATTTCATTTAACTGAAAGGAGGTGGTGGATTTAAAAATCCTGAATTAAAAAACTATTACTATGGGAGGAAAAAAAATGAGAAGAGGAAAGATGGTAACTGGTTTAATGGTTTTTTTACTGGTGCTCTCAATAGGAACTGCAGGAGTTTTGCAGGCTAAACTCCCGGAAGAGGTCGGGACCAAAGTTAGATTTGGCTATGTAGATTGGCCTGGAGTTACCGTAAAAACAGCCGTTGCCAAACAGATTTTGGAATATCTAGGGTATGATGTGGAAACAGAGATGTACCTTGTTGCTGTACTGTATAAGGGACTATCCACTAAGGACCTTGATATTTTCTTAGGTGGCTGGCTACCCACAATGAAGCTGTACCTGGACCCTTATTTTGAGGAAGGAACTATTGAAAAAGTAACCGTTAATTTAAATGAGACAGTTTATACTTTAGCTGTTCCTGCCTATGTATGGGAAGCTGGTGTTCGTTCTGAGGCGGATCTTCACAAGTATCCAGATAAATTTGGCCGTGAGATCATAGGGATAGAACCAGGAAATGAGGGAAATCAGATCATGATCGATGCCATTGAGAACAACACCTACAATCTCGCAGGATGGGAACTGGTGGAAGGTAGCACAGTAGCCATGATGGTGGCTGTGGAGAGAGCCATCAAGAACAAGGATTGGATTGTCTGGTTAGGTTGGGCACCCCACTGGATGAATATGGAGTTTGATATGAAATACCTGGAGGATCCTTTGGAACTCTGGGGTCCCCCTGGTGCTGAGGTGGTGTGGACACTTAGCAGAGCTGAACTTGAAGAAGACATGCCCAACATATATAAATTCTTGGAGCAGTTAAAAGTTACCCCTGAGATGCAAAATGAATGGATATACGGATATGGCAGAGAAAAGAGGGATCCGGATGAGGTGGCAAAAGAGTGGATAAAGAATAACCTCAAAGTAGTGGATCTATGGGTCTATGGAGTTAAATCAGCAGATGGCAAAAGAGCTCGGGATGCTATAAGGGAAGCCATAAAGTAAGGGCAAATTATCGCCAGGGAAGATGCACTATCTTCCCTGGCGATCACATAAATATCTTAGATAAATAAGGAGAAAAAAATGTGGCCTGTTGAATCCTGGGCCAAGATTCCTTTAGGTGAGGTAGTGGAGAGAGGAGTGGATGCTTTAGAGGTAGCTTTAAGAGCAGAGTTTAGAGTTCTTTCCTTATTTCTTGATAGTTTAATAGATAGCCTGGAAGGATTGCTTACTGTTATTCCACCTCTTATCTTTATAGCTGTTCTGGGGATCTTAGCTTGGCGCGTGAGGGGTTGGAAGGTTGCTCTTTTTGTTGTTGTAAGTTTGCTTTTAATACTAAATTTGGGATTGTGGTCCTTAACAATAAGAACCTTAGCTATAGTACTCACGGCTACTATAGTCTCTACCCTAATAGGAATACCTATTGGAGTCTTAAAGGCTCACAGCAAAGTTATTCATACCATAACCCGCCCAATTTTAGATTTTATGCAAACTATTCCTATCTTTGTTTATTTAATACCAGCTTTAATGTTTTTTGGATTGGGAACAGTCCCGGGAGTTATAGCTACTATAGTTTTTGCTCTTCCTCCTCCGGTAAGACTCACTTATCTTGGGATAAGTCAGGTACCTGTAGAGCTAATTGAGGCGGGAAAGGCCTTTGGATCGAATAGGTGGCAGATGCTCTATAAGGTTGAAATTCCCAATGCTATTCCCTCCATTGTGATGGGGATTAATCAATGTATAATGATGTCTTTATCTATGGTAGTTATCGCTGCCATGATTGGCGCTGGTGGATTGGGTAAGGAAGTAATGCGTGCTATGGCTACCATTAACATAGGAAAGGGCTTTGAGGCCGGTCTGGGAGTCGTTATCTTGGCTATAATTTTGGATAGATTAGTCAGGACAGAGTAAATGAAGATAAGACTGGAATCTGTTTACAAGATATTTGGTAAAGAACCACAAAAGGTTCTGGAACTACTTAAAAAAGGTAAGACAAAATCTGAGATTTATGAGGAAACTGGGCAGGTAGTAGCTGTTAATGATGTAAGTTTAGACATCTCTACGGGAGAAATCTTTGTGGTAATGGGACTGTCGGGCAGTGGAAAATCCACTCTCCTGAGGTGTATAAATCGATTGGTAGATCCTACTTTAGGTAAAATCTATTTTCAAAAGAACGGGGAGGAGCTACAAATTAGTTCATTAAACCAGACAAAACTAAGAGAGATAAGAACTCATAACATAACCATGGTCTTCCAGCATTTTGCTCTATTTCCTCGAAGAACAGTGCTTTCTAACGTAACTTTTGGGTTGGAGATTCAAAAAAAACCTAAAGAATATCAGCGAAAGAAAGCCCTGGAAATGTTAGAATTAGTAGGGTTAAAAGAATGGAGTGATTCACACCCTTCCGAGCTTTCAGGAGGTATGAAACAAAGGGTCGGTCTGGCAAGGGCTTTAGCCACAGAGGCCACGATTCTTTTAATGGATGAGCCCTTTAGTGCTCTTGACCCTTTAATCAGGCTAAGAATGCAAGATGAGCTCTTAAAAGTGCAAAACAAGCTAAAAAGAACAATTTTCTTTGTTACTCATGATTTGGATGAAGCTCTTAGACTGGGAGATAGAATTGCTATTATGGAAGAGGGGGGTATTGTGCAAGTGGGAACCCCCGAGGAAATAATTATAGATCCTCGTACCGAATATGTAGCCAATTTTGTAAAAAATGCCGATCCTTCAGGAGTTCTTACAGCAGGGAAGATGATAAACTCTGCTGCAAAAGCCACTTTTGTATCCCCTAAATATTACCTTCTGGACAGGAAGACCAATTTAACCTTAGAATTGGATGAGGATAATCATCCAATCAGAGCCTATATAGAAAATCAACCTCTTCTCATAAAATCATATCCTGATATACAAGAAGGAGAAACCAGCCTTATTCTTGTTTCCGAAAATACTGTTCTTCGGGATATTATGAAAGCTAAAGTTTGCTGTAATTTTCCGCTTGTTGTAGTATCCAGGGAGAAAGAGTTTAAAGGTGTTATCACTGAAAAAGATATTCTTAAAACATTGTTGATGAAAGGAAAAGAAAGAGATCTTGGTAAGAAGGAATTGGAAAAATGAGTTACGGGTGGTGGGGAAAAATTTTGCGTATAGATTTGTCTGAGGGGAAAATTACTCAGGAGGAGGTTTCGGAAAAGATTTATGAAAAATTCATAGGAGGGGCTGGGATTGGTGCTAAAATTATCTACGAGGAACTAAATCAAAACTTGAGCCCTTTCAGTTCCGAAAATAAAGTTATCCTGGCCACCGGACCCTGGCAGGGAACAAAATTGCCTGGAGATGCTAAATGGAGCGCCATCTCCAAATCCCCTTTAACTAATACCTATGGAGAGTCAGCAGGAACAGCAGGTTTTGGTATTAACTTAAAAAGGGCCGGCTATGATGCTTTAGTAATTCAGGGGAAGGCCGAAAAACTTTCATATATCTATATTAATAATGATGAGGTTGAAATTAAAGAAGCACAGTTTTTGCGAAACAAAGACAGTTTAGAAACCTTTCAGATATTAAAGAGGGGGTTAAACAATCCAAAGGTTAGCATTGCTGCCATTGGTCCTGCAGCAGAGAAATTAGTTCGTTTTGCTTGCATAGTAATTGACGAGCATAGCTTTGCCGGTCGCTGTGGTATAGGAGCAGTACTGGGGTCTAAGAACATTAAAGCAATTGCTGTTTATGGAAATAAAAGACCATCGGTTTCTAGCCCGGACAAGGTTGAGGAGCTGGCCAGGGAACAAAGAAAAAAAATTAGAAATTTTGCCAGTGAAAATGGATTCACCGAACATGGAACTCCTGCTGCTGTTCTTTCCGCAGCTCAGACAGCTAATCTTCCGGTCCAATACTGGAGGG
>Ga0209979_1002860_pt1 | contig 15935 bp, 16 predicted proteins | sample AnhtaG_FD_183114 | JGI IMG/M metagenome (GOLD analysis project Ga0209979, IMG submission 183114) | Deep subsurface microbial communities from Anholt, Denmark to uncover new lineages of life (NeLLi) - Anholt_01485 metaG (SPAdes) (version 2) | ecosystem: Environmental > Aquatic > Marine > Oceanic...
CCCCAGGCTGACATCGGTTATCATGCTGAAGAATCGCTGCTTCTCCCCCTCAATGGTTACATAGCGTCCCACCGCCATTTCCTCAACCGAAGCCGAGCTATCCAGCCTGACCTCCACCCCCTTATTCAACGAACCAGAGACGACAATGCCCAACCGCTGACTCATTCTTTTATCCTCCCCAGAATAGCTTTTAGCTGGTTAAACTGACCACTAAGCAATATGGCTAGCTCCTTACCTGCCGCCACCAGGAAGGCATGGCGGTCTTCATACACCTGGCTCATCTGACGCAGACAGGCGGCAATAAGCTCGTCGGTGGAAACCGGCAGGCGAGTGTTAATCAACATATTGAGGAAGTCAAAGGACTGGCTAAACTCCTTCACCTCCTCGGGAGGGCATAAATAAACAAAGCTGTGGATTCGGGCCGGCTTGGGGGGCAGGTAGTGGTACAACCTGTCACCCTGCCTGTGCCCGACGACTAAAGCGCTGAATTCACTCCTAAGCAGCTTCAAAAGCTGGGGGCTTGAGCGGTAGATTTCCTCTTCGCTGGCTTCATCCTTGCCCCGGGCAATCGGGCGCCGACCGGGCTCAATGCTGGTGGTGGCGGCGTTATAGACCAGACCGTATAGCTCCAGCGGCAAATCCCTGGTCTTCACCAGACTGCCCAAAGGCGGCGACTGGTAAAGCTCATAGCACTGGGCGGTAAAATCGGTGGTGCTGGCGTCAATAACCTCACCCACCCTCTGTGGTTCAGCGGTGTTCAATATTAACCTCACCCCCTTTATCCCCCTCTCCTTAAAAGGAGAGGGGGAAATTGAGGATTAGAAGGGCTTCGCCCTTCTCAACATCCCTATTTCTTCTTGGCTTCCTGCTTCTTTTCCTGCCCCTTCTTGGGCTTCTTCACATTCTTTCTGCCTTTGCTTCCCATTTTTGTCTCCTTCTTTCTAATTAGTCCTAATGAAGCGGGTAAAAATGTGCCTTATTCCCGACTCTTTCGTAACGGTATAGGTCTTGTGGGTCATTGTCTTGGTCACGGAGAATATCCTTAATATCCCGCTGGCACCATCCTCCATGTGTTGGGTTTAATTCTCCTTGGCAGATTAGCTCTCTTAGATACTCGTCATAATCCGCATACACCACGACTCCATTTCGGCTGACTGCCTCCCTAGCTATAGCAAGTATGCGCTGTCGGTCAAAATCAAACATCATTGCCTCCCTTTCAGAGTGTCTTTTCGCCACCAAATTTACTTTCCAATATGCGTATCTTGGTTAGAACATTGTATCTTTGCCACCAGAAGAGAACTCCCATAACTACTAATAAACCAACCAATATGCCATAATTTACGCCAGGGCTAAATGGAAGTAGCATGAGAATACCGGGAATAACGACAGCCAGAAAGACAGCCGCAAACCCAAAAAATAGTGCCAATGACTCACTGCTCCACTTTGGCTTATGTTTTGCAGTCCCACCAACCTTAATACCGACAACAGCAGTAGCAGTTGCCTTGCAGTCTTTTCCACGTTTTCCACATTTTGGACATGGGCCTGTGTGGCTAGGTGGTAACTCTATACCACAGTGTTTGCACCAACATTTGACTTCATTATCCATGAATTATATCTCCCCCTCCCCAAGTTAGGAGTTTAAGAGGGCACTAGCCCTCTTTTATTATTATACTCCCCCTCTCCTTAAAAGGAGAGGGGGACAAAGGGGGTGAGGTCAAAAAACTTAAACCCACCTCGTCCTTTTGCTACGGCTCTTGGCTGAGCCGGGGCTGGGCAGACGCTCTTCTGCCAGCGATGACTCCACCAGTTGCCAGAAGTTTTCTCTATCGGCGGTGGTCACCACCGCCTGTTCATGGGCTTCACTTAATGCCACCGGATACCCCTGCCCCCGCCGGCACTGGTCTAAAACCAGGGTATGAGCCAGATTGAGCAGGCTCTTATCTGTCGCCACCCACTGCGGAATCTCAACCCGAGCTATTTCATCATCCACCCTGAGGTAGAAAAAATGGACCTGGTGGACGCCATAGCGTTTCTGAACAATAGACGACTGACTGATAAATACCGCTGACCTTTCACCTTCAGCCAATATATGGGAAAACAGCTCCCGGTCCTGAACGCCAGCCACCGTATCACAGTCTCTTTCCGAGCCAGGAGGGCAGTAACGGTCACAATCAGGAGCCTCATGAGGGCAAAGAACCACCCGCAGCACATTAACCACATCAGTACTGCGAGGAAAGCTAATATAGCTGGCAAGGGCCAGCCGCTTGCCATTGTTAAGCTTCCTTATGTCATCAAGATAGCTTAGAAAACCTTTATCCAGCAGTGCCTCAGTAACAAATTCAGGGTAATCCTTACTCATCAAACCCCAGAGAATAAGCGAGCCATCAAGCAGCGCCAGGCTTGAACTGCCCAACGGCAGCTCCACTGCCATTTCCGCCAATCGGCGGCACTCCTCAACACCACGCTTAATACCCAGAAGCGCACCCTCTATCACCTGCTCACGACCCTTGGCCCCGGCAGGCGCAATTACCAGGTCTTCGTCTCCGGCATAAAGGCAGGGGGAACTGTCAAGGGTAGCACTGGGCTGGGCACCGTAATGAAGAACAACACTTCCGATGTTTATCAGATAACACCGTGTTGACTTATGTCGGTCGACATCAATATGGGAGCCATCAGTAGCGATGACAGTGAATTGGGTGGGGAGGGGGGATGGTTTATAGCGCTGGTCAAGCCCATCCACTAGACCAGCCACCAGCCAGGTGGTCTTGCTAGATGCGACCTTCCTTTTTAAATAATCAAGGTCGGTAGCCCGACTACGGAGAACACCCAGGGCATAATGAAGGCGCTTCTGCTTTTCCGCACCTTCAGCCTTCAGCCTGGCGACCATGCCGCCAACCTGCGAAGCCACCTTAGTTAAATCTAACGACACCTCTTCTGCCCAACTACCTCAGAATACCTCTGACGATAACATCCACCGCCTCATTCTCATCCAGCCCTCTTGCCATTAGCGTCTCTACCTGTTTTCTATCTATACTGCCTATAGCTGCCTCATGGGTTACCTTTGCCGTTCCATCAGTTACCGAGACAATTGGTATTGCCCTGGCTATTGCCTCTTCCCCATTAACCAGCTCAATGCAATCAACATGTCCTCTGGCGTGAGGAGCATTGCCATATGTCTCGCCTTTAACCTCGGCTTTAGCCCTATCAGTTAGCACCAGGCGGGCTCTGGCCAAACCCCTGGCTCCCATCCCGTCGAGATGGATTTTTTCCCATATCCTTATATCGTCGTCCTTCTTCCCATATGCCTTTACCACCAGCTCGGCGACAGCCTTCTCCTGGCAAAATACCTCAAAATCATAGTCTAATTTACCGACCAGCCCCTGGGTTAAGGCAAAGGTGCTCTGCCATACTCCACCCTTCCCAACTTTAACCCTTGCCTTGGGGATGACCTCAATGCCACCAAACTCGCCATGATAATGGGTTTCCTTATAATCGAACTTAGCATTATTTCCAATCTCGATATCGGCATCCATTTTATGTATTACTTTAACCGCATTGGGGAAGATGCAGTGGGCAATTACATTTATCTCACTGTTATCTTGAGCGTTTACCCTCAAAATAATTTCCTGCAACCCCTCTTGAGGCAGAACACCAAAGCAGAGATGGACGGGGTGCTTTATTTTCGCCCCCTCCTCTACCAATAGATGAACGTTGACGCCGGTTTTGATCTCCTTGGTTTCTATCTTTATCCCCTCTACTCCATCGGCACTCAGAACCTTGTTCTCATGAATAACCAGTTTGGCTACTTCCTTGCTTAGTAAAGCACTCCTGTCACCGCCAGCCTTCTCATAGGCATCAACCATCCCCTGGTATTCCTTGGCCACCGAATAACTAATCATGGACATTATCTGCTAACTCGCTCCCTAGCTTTTTGTTTAGTAACCCTATCAGCCTGGGGACTTCTCCTTCATTATGGACTTGAAGGGGCTTCGCCCCTTCAAAAACTACCCTTGGTAAACAACCTCCATAACTTTTTGGCTTAGTCTTCTGGAACATTGATATGGGGACAAGCCCGGCAGTTATCTTTGAACCATTGGCTCATTTCTGTTGGTGCCCCTGTCCTCACTATCTTACCAGCACACAGCACCGACACCCTGTGGGCTATTTCCACCACCTTTTCATTATGGGTAATTAACAAAACCGACGCACCCTGCCTATTCATCTCTACTATGCCATTCAGTATGAAGGGCAATGATACAATATCTATGCCTGAGTCTGGCTCGTCCAATATGGCTAATTTGGGCTGCATAGCTAACACCGAAGCTAGCTCTATTCTTTTCCTCTCACCGCCACTTAAGGTGCTATCAATATCTCTGTCCAAATATTGTGCTGCCTCCATCCCTACCATCCCCAAATAATATCTAACCTGCTCAATTCCAAAATTATCACCACCGAGCTTGATGTAGTCCCTTACCGTCAACCCTTCAATCCTGGCCGGTTCTTGCCAGGCGAGAGTTATCCCCTTCTTTGCCCGCTGAGAAACAGACAGGCCACCAATATCCTTACCCTCAAAAATCAACCTGCCACCGGTGGGCTTGTAGTTATTTACCCCCATTATGAGGTAGGCAATAGTGGTCTTCCCGGTTCCATTCTCGCCCAAAATCCCATGTATTTCGCCCTTATTTACATGCAAACTTAAATCATTAATTATTAACTTGCCATTCAGCCTCAACTGGAGATTCTCTACTTCTAACATCCTATTACTCCAAATTAGCTATGTCTGTTTGAATAACAGTATAATTCATTAAAGTAATGAACTCAAGCCAAGTGCTGGATATAAAGGAGATTGTTTAGCAACCTATCCCCCTGCCCCCTTCCCTTAAAAAGGGGGGGGTCTTGGTAAGAGAAGGGCTTCGCCCCTCTCTAAAACTCTTTCCCCTCGCCATGATAAGGAGAGGGCAAAGCCCTTCAATACTTCCCTTAACAGAGGCATCAAGGGGCGCTGGTATGCTAAAATGACAGGGTAAGCTTTTGGGTGGAGATTAAAGGTGTTTTTGTGCTCTCATTTTTGCTTAGTGTCGTCGTAATTTCATTATCCGGGGTGATGATGCCCGGTCCCGTGTTTGCCGTTACCGTCGCTAAAAGCCATAAATCCCAACTTGCCGGCACACAGATAGCCTTAGGCCATGCGCTAGTGGAAATTCCCTTGATATTGCTCATATACTTTGGCTTTGCCCGATTCTTCCAAGATGAGCTGGTGCGGCTCACTTTGAGCGTGCTTGGTGGACTGGTGCTAATCTGGTTGGGCATAGGCATGTTCAGAGCCAGGGCTAGCGTAGTCGGAATGGGCAAGGACTTACCCTATAATTCGGTTGTTGCCGGGGTAGTTACCAGCGCCCTCAATCCATTTTTTATTGTATGGTGGGCAACTATAGGCAGCATGCTTATCATGAAATCCCTGGAATTCGGCACGACTGGCTTTGCCTTGTTCGTCCCGGTTCACTGGCTATGTGACCTGGTCTGGCTTTCATTTGTTTCAATTCTGGTCTACAAGACTCAGTCACTGTGGGGAAGGAAATTTCAAGAAGGGCTGTTCATTGCCTGTAGCCTATTACTTGTTGGATTTGGGGGTTGGTTTCTGACATCAGGTCTTCAGTTAGTGATGTAGGCTCCCCGTATTTGTATCAATATGGAAATCGTTCGTAACCTATCCCCCTGACCCCCTTCCCTTAATAAGGGAAGGGGGAAGATATTATTTATTAAAGGGACTGGCGTCCCTTTCAATCCCTTTACTAAATAACCGCAGGAAGGGGTGCCTAAGAGAGGCTTCGTCCCTCTCTAAAATCACTTCTCCCTCTCCCTCGAAGTAACGGTATTGAAAGAGAGTTGAAGAGAGGCTTCGCCTCTCTTCTAATATTCTTCCCCCTCCCTTGGTAAGGGAGGGGGATAAAGGGGGTAGGTTGCCAAATAAACATTAAAGGGGTGAGGTTAATAACCAATCACATCACTATTATTGCGTGCCGAACTTCATATCTGGTATTATCGTAAACGGGCTGACTTCTAGGAGAGATTATGAAAGTAGGCTTGGTCTACGACCCTATCTATCTCAAGCATGATACCGGGGAACATGTAGAAAACGCCAAAAGGTTAGAGACAATCATTTCTCACCTTGAACAGACCAAGCTTAAACAGCAACTGACACACATCAAGCCTCGTGCCGCCACTGTTGAAGAACTGTCACTGGTGCATAATAAGCAATATATCTCCCATATCCAGGATGCAGCGCAAAGAGGCGGCGGCTGGCTGGATGCTGACACAGTAATGTCACCTGACTCCTACGAAGCTGCCATCTACGCCGCTGGCGGCCTCATCAAAGCCACCGAGGCAGTTATGGATGGAGAGGTAGGCAGCGCCTTTGGCCTGGTCAGACCCCCGGGTCACCACGCCACCTCCCAGCGAGCTATGGGCTTCTGCCTATTCAATAATGTGGCTATTGCCACTAAATATGCCCTGGCTAAATATGAACTGGAACGCATCCTTATCATTGATTTCGATGTCCATCATGGTAATGGAACACAGGCTGCTTTCTATGATAACCCTCAGGTGCTCTACGCATCGACTCACGAGTACCCCTTCTACCCGGGGACAGGTAGTATTGATGAAACCGGTGTTGGTGAGGCAAAAGGAACCACAGTTAATATACCACTGCCCGCTGGCTGTGGTGATGCCGAATATTTACAGACCTTTGAACAGATTATTGCCCCAGTGGCTAGACGGTTTAACCCCCAGCTTATCCTGGTCTCGGCCGGCTACGACTCTCACTGGGCTGATGGAATAGCCCTGATGCAAATAAGTGTCACCGGCTTTGCTCAAATGGTAAAGATTATCAAGGGACTAGCCGATGAACTATGTAGCGGTCGCCTGGTCTTTGGCCTGGAGGGTGGCTACAATCCTACCGCTTTAGCCGCCTCGATAAAAGCTACTTTTGATGTCCTTCTAGGTAAGACCAGCATTGACGACCCTCTAGGTCTATCACCGCATAGATTTGCCACACCCAGTATTGCTCCTCTGATTAAGGCAATAAAGGAAATACATAACCTAGCCTAACGCCTGTTCTTGCGCAGGCTACAGACAATGGAGCACTGGTCACACTCTATGCTGCACGGTTCAACATGAATAGTCACACTGGTATATTGCAGCCTATTTTCTATGTCCCGCTCTAGGTGGTCACACATATTGTGGGCTTCTTCCACACTGGCATCCTTGGGCATTACCAGATGGAGGTCAATGTAGCGCTGGCTGCCGGCTTTACGAGTGCGCAGCCTGTGAAAGCTTACTACCTCGGAATAATGCTCTACAATACAAGACTTTATCTCGACTTCCTCTGCCTCGGGCAATTTTACATCAATCAATCCGCCAAACGACCGCCTCAATACATCATAAGCCACTTTTAGGATAAACAGAGCTATTAACAGCGCGATGATAGGGTCCAGAATACTGAGCCCGGTGAGGCGTATAGCTACTAGCCCTGCCAGTACCGCCGCCGCCGAGTAGACATCAGCGGCGATATTGCGGGCACTCGCCTCCAGCGCTATTGAGTCTACTGACCGTGATACCTTGAGCAGATGGCGGGAAAGGAAAATGCTGGCTATTATCGAAACCAGCATTACCCCTATCCCGGCTTCGGTCAGCTCTATAGTCACCCCGGCTCTTATCCTATGCACTGCTGAATAGATTATCAAGCCGCCAGCAACAAAAATCAGCACCGCCTGCACTATGGCGGCAACATTCTCCACTTTGCCATGACCGAAAGGGTGTCCCTCATCAGCCGGCTTGGTAGCTATGCCAACAGCAAAGGCAGTGATTACTATGGCAAAGAGGTCAAGGAAACTATCCGCTGCCTGGGCAAGAATGCTGATGCTCCCGGTTATGGCTGTCACCACTACCTTGAGCACAATCAGACCGACTACAACGGCAAGTGAAAGCTTAGCCGCACCGCCTCTAGTAGAAAACATCGTCTATCACCTGCCTGCTAGGCTCTAGCCGCCCGTAGAGGAAGCCACCGAATAAACCTGCCCCACTCCCCCTTCTCCCAGACTACCAGCAAGTGAGGGGCGATAAAGAGTGAGCTATAAGTTCCGGCAATGATACCTACCAGCAGAACCACCGCAAAATTCTGAATTGTTGCCCCGACAAAGAATAACAGAGCCAATACTACAAATAGTGTGGTTAGGCTGGTGTTTAAGGAGCGTCCCAGGGACTCAACCAGGCTGTTGTTAACTATGACCTCAAAGTCAGCGTTGACACCCAGTCTCAAATTCTCGCGTATTCTATCAAAAACGACGACAGTGTTATTCACACTATAGCCAATCACGGCCAGGATGCCGGTAATGAACATCAGATTAATCTGCCAGTTCAAGATGCCACTGAGGATAGAGAAAACCCCTAATGCTACCAGCGCGTCATGCGCTAGGGCTATTATGGCACAGATTCCGTAGCGGAAGGGTTTTGGCATCCTACGGAATGCCCAGATAATATAAAGGAGCACGCCGCCAGCGGCTGCAAGTACAGCCCAAAACGCATTATGCCATGTCTCAGCAGCCACCATAGGCGATACTGAATAGAACTCGGCCTCAGTGAGTTGACCATACTTAGCGGCTAAGGCATCCTGTAGCGCCATCTTGTCTTCCCCGGTCAATTCGCGTGTCCGAATAAGGAAATCTCCAGCTCCAGTGTGTTGAATAATGGCATTGGTGTAGCCTAAATTAGCTAATTCCTGTTCCAAACTGCGCTGGTCCACTTCCTGCTCAAAGCTCACCGTCATCATAGCGCCGCTACTGAATTCAATCCCAGACTTGAGACCGAAGGTTGCCAGCGAAACGATACCAATAAGGATTACCCCACCAGCAATAAGAAAGCACCAAAACCTTTTGCCTGTAATATCAAACATTTTTCCTTCCTGTGTATACGCTGAATAGTGAAGTCCGCTGCGCCAGACGACTGCCGACAAATAGACGCAGCAGGGTTCGGGTAACTACAATAGCGGTGAACATAGACACCGCGACACCAATAAACAGGGTTAAGGCAAAACCCATTACCGGGGCACTGGCGACAATACTACTGCCTAACCAGTAGAGAATGCCACACACAATAAAAGTAGTCACATTGCTATCCCTGATAGCTGTCCAGGCACGATTGAATCCAGCCTCGATGGCAGCCCCCAATGTCCGTCCGGTTCTAAATTCCTCCTTCATCCGCTCAAAGATAAGCACGTTGGCATCCACCGCCATGCCTACGGATAGGATAAAACCACCTAGACCGGCTAAGGTAAGGGTGACCGGCACCAACTTGAATATGGCTAAGACTAACGAGCCGTAGAAGATTAGGGCCAAGCTGGCTAAAGCTCCAGGCACACGGTAGTAGATAATCATAAACAGCATAACCAGTATTATGCCGATTATCCCCGCCTTAAGGCTCATATCAATAAAATCAGCCCCCAATATAGGCGAAACAGTTTGATCATAGAGTATTTCAAGGGGCACGGGCAGGCGGCCGGCGTTTAATTGTTTAGATAGACTATCAGCCTCATTATAGCTTAGGCCTTCAATCTGACCACTCTCTCTAATAGTACTGCGCACAAAAGGGGCAATGGGCCGGCCATCCTCTCCAAGTAAAGATTCATCGCCCTCAAATATACCCAGGGGCTTATCTACCAGACGGCTGGTAACTGCTTCGGATATCTCGCTCCCCTCTTCATCCCATTCAAATTTTAGCAGTATTCCGCGCATACTATCCTGATCTACATAGGTATTTTCTTTGAAGTACCGACTGGTTAGTACCTTCTCCTCACCATCAATCACTGCCGTAGCTGGTTTCCATCTACCCAGCTCATTTTCCCATCTCGCCTCTTCTTCAGCAGCCGCCAGTTCCCCAAACTCTAATAGCGCCACGCGGGAGAGTCTCTCCTTCTCTTTGTCAGTAATGCTGAGACCGGGCAATTCAACCAATATACGGTCTTGACCCTGCTTCTGGATGACCGGCTCAGTCACGCCTAGGGGATTGATTCGGTTACTTAGAACTGCCACCACTCCCTCGATAACACTAGCCTCCTCACCTGGTTCGACCTGGGACAAATCAGCCTTATAAACAATGTGAATACCGCCCTGCAAGTCAAGCCCCAACCGCATTTGCTCCCGGCCAAACATAGGGAGGATAAGGGTACAAACGGCAAAGGCGAAGAGGGCTAATACTGCCATAAGGGCCAGGATATTTCTTCTAGTCATATCTTTTTACACTCCTCAGTTGTCAGCCGCTCACGAATATAAGATAGAGCCTCCTCTCTAGTAGCTACCTCTCCTGAGGCTTGTGCTTCACGCACTGCCTCCAGCAATTCTCCAATTTTAGGTCCCGGGTTCATACCAAATATATTGATTAAATCATGCCCGTTAATCAGTTTAGGCGGAGCAACCAACCGCTCCTCTTGAAAGTGTTGAGCCAATGTGTACTCTACCAGTTGGGCATGCTCTCGCCAATGACCCAGATTTAGCTGTGGACCTCTGGTGGCTAGATGGTCAGCCAGGCTGAAGAATAGTATATCAATGCCAGCGTCAGCAGTATCACGAAAGTAGCGGTAGATAGCCCGATGCGACGGAAGCTCATTATGCCCCATCTGTCCTGGACGAAGGTGATGCCTGACCATAATTTCCACCAGCTTTACTTCTTTGGCACTAAACCTTAACCTCTCCAGAATATCAGCCGCTATAGCTGCCCCCTCCATAGCGTGACCCAAAAAACGGGTCCGACCTCTTATATCAATAGCTCTGGTTTGAGGTTTGGCAATGTCATGAAGCAGTGCCGCCAGTTTGAGTAGTAACCGTCTGGTGCTACCGCTACTAACCTTGAGGTCAAAGTGCTCAGCCAGCACTGCTGACCACGGGGTAGCCGCCAAGACCTCCTCATCGGCATACCCCCAGGCTCCCTGCCTGAGCACAAAGTCGACGGCAGCTACCGTCTGTACGGAATGGTCAAAAACATCCCAGAAGTGCTCCTTAGGCTGCTTGACCCCTTTTGTCTGGGCCAGCTCTGGAATCATGGCGGTTAGTAAACCCAACTCATCAAGATAGGGTAAAAAGTATTCAGCTTGAGAAACAGCCAGTAGCCGAAGTAGTTCCTCTCTTACCCGCTCACCAGCTACGTTAGCCATAAGGCAAGAGTAGCGCCGAATTAGAACCTCGGTCTCACTGTCAATACTAAAACTAAGCTCGGCAGCTAGACGCACCGCCCGCAGTAAGCGTGCCGCATCCGATTCAAAAGTTGTCTCGGCAATAACCCGAATCACACCCCGGTCAAGGTCATTCCAGCCATTAAACGGATCGATAAGCCGAACATCAGCATAATCCTCCGCTAACCGGCTAAGGTCAACGGCCATGGCATCTATAGTGAAATCACGCCGGGCTAGGTCTTGCTCAATGCTGCCCTCAAATGTGGAGAAGTCAAGCTCCCAGCGACCTCTAGTTGAGGGTGCTCCGTTATCAACCACAACCACCCTGCCCATCCTATTTGCCTCATCCAGCAGAACATACTTACCGCCAAGAGCAGCAGCTAACCTGGGAGCAATCTCCAGTGCATCTGACGCTACAGCAATATCAATATCAGCCGTATCTCGCCCCAAGAGGACATCACGCACGAACCCACCAACTAGATACGCTGGAACATTCTGCTCGGCAAGGAAACTACCTACCTTGGTCAATAGCAACAACACCCTGGGCTCAATCAAACTGCTAAGAAAGTCCTTCCGAGGTTTTTCAGCAAGGCTCATCCCCACTACCCCCCACCTTTAATGTCCACTGAAAGAGTATGTTTTCTAGCGCTCTTAATAACTAACTCCAAATCTTACCATCCACTTTTGTCATCCAAAGCTAAACTATACTCCGAAAACCCAGAATTATCAAGAGGCACTTAATAGAGGTCGTTTAGCAACCTATCCCCCTGGCCCCCTTCCCTTGATAAGGGAAGAGGGAGGGTAGGTAAGAGAAGGGCTTCGCCCTCTCTAAAGTCTCTTCCCCCCTTTCCTTTAACATAGTAGGTATTAAAAGAGAGTTAAAGAGAGGCGTAGCCTCTCTCAATATTCTTCCCCCTCTCCTTCCTAAGGAGAGGGGGATTAAGGGGGTGAGGTTAGTAAACAATTCCAACTTAATAAGACGGCTTATCTCAGAACTTAACGATTGGCATATCTGTGATGAAGTGCCTCTCATTCTAGATGCTCCCTGAAGCGGCAGTGGAGAGTCCCTGGTGCCAAAACTCACGACAGGGTAGACCCCAAACTACCTCCTTGTCCTGAGAAATTCACGGTGATATAATGCAATCGATATCGCCAAGTAGAGGAGAAGAGTAGTTGCTGGCAGACTATGCTTATATCGGGTTATTTCTCATAGTTGCCCTTTTTTTTGCTATTACTACCCTTCTCCTTCCCTTTACTCTTAGATTTTTTCGTATTGTTCCCCACAAGCCCAATCCTATCAAGAGTTCCACCTACGAATGTGGGATGGAAACTGTAGGTAAGTCATGGGTTCAATTTAATTTCCGCTATTATTTCTATGCCCTGCTATTTTTAGCCCTCGATGTCTTAGTTGTCTTCCTCTATCCATGGGCAGTTGACCTCAGACAACTAGGGCATTTCGGTTTTATCGGGGTGTTTATTTTTATTTTCATTGTCATTGTCGGATATGTCTACGCCTGGAGGAAGAAGGTTCTGGAATGGAAGTAGGCAGAGCCGGGTTATACGTCTATTCTGATACCGAGCTAGATAGGGCTGAAGGTGCGGCTATAGAGTCGCTGAAGGCACACTGCCAGCAGGCTATACCTGACCCAGACAAGTGGTTAGAGGAGGAACTCCGGCGCAATATTCTATTGACGTCGGTAGATTTCATGCTTAACTGGGCACGGCGTTCTTCACTGTGGCCAGTAATCTGTTTCCCCGCCTGCTGTGCCTTTGAGTTGATTGCTACCGCTGCTTCTCGTTTTGATATCTCCCGGTTTGGTATGGAAATCATTCGGGCTTCACCACGCCAGGCTGACCTGATGATTACCGCCGGGACGCTAACCTGGAAGATGGCACCTCAGGTAAGGCGAATCTATGACCAGATGGCTGAGCCCAAGTGGGTAATAGCCATGGGGGCATGTGCTATTAGTGGCGGCACCTTTGCCCAGTCTTACAGTGTGGTTCCGGGATATAACCTCATAGTCCCGGTTGATGTCTATGTGCCTGGCTGCCCACCCCGCCCTGAAGCCCTGCTTTATGGCATAAAGATGTTGCGTGACAAGATATCCAAAAAGAGCATCACAGAAGGATAATAGGCGATGACACTAGCCCTTTCCGGTGAAGAAGTAGCTGCCAAACTGGAGCCACAATTTCCGGGCAGTATTATTGAATCGAAGGGAAATAACCTTTTAGTTAAGAGCGAGTCTCTATTCGATTTAGCCTCCTTTCTCAAGACTACACCCGGTCTTGATTTTGATTACCTCACCAGTATTACCGCTGTTGATTATTATGATTACTTCGAGGTGGTTTATCACCTAACTTCAATCAAGCATAATCACAGCCTGGTGGTGAAGACCCGATGTTATGGTCGGGATAACCCTGCAGTTCCTTCAGTAGTCAGCTTGTGGCGGGGAGCTGATTTTCAGGAGCGGGAGATTTACGACCTAATGGGGATTAGTTTTAACGGGCATCCCAATTTAAAGCGTATTTTTCTCTGGGAGGGGTTTCAGGGACATCCGTTGCGCAAGGATTATCTATAATGGCACTTAAAACCGAGCCCTTTGTTATTAATATAGGTCCGGTGCATCCGAGCACTCACGGGGTGTTTCGGATGAGGGCGACCCTTGACGGGGAAGTAATTTTAGATATGGAGCCAATTTTTGGTTATCTACACCGTGGGATTGAGAAGCTAGCCGAGGGTCGCACCTATACGCAAAATATTCCTTTCACCGACAGGCTGGATTACCTGGCTTCAATGTCCAATAATCTGGCTTATGTTATGGCGGTGGAGAAGCTAGCCGGAATTTCTATTCCGGAGCGGGCTGAATACTTACGGGTTATCATGGCCGAATTACAGCGCATCGCCAGTCACCTGATAGGCGTTGGTGCCTTCCTTAATGACTGCGGTGCCTTTATGACCCCTTTCCTGTATATGTTCCGGGAAAGGGAAAAGATTCTTGACCTGTTTGAGATGGTCTGTGGACAGCGACTTACCTATAACTATATGCGCATTGGCGGGGTAAGCCAGGATATTCCTGAGGAGTTTTTACCTGCCCTGGACAAGTTTGTTAGGCAAATGCCTGGTTTCATTGATGAATATGACCAGCTTTTAGCCGAGAATGAGATACTGCTAGCCCGGGCCAAGGGCGTAGGCATTCTGCCTAAAGAATTAGCCATCAATATTTCGGCTAGCGGTCCAGTGCTTCGCGGCAGTGGTGTTAAATGGGATATTCGTAAAGCAGACCCTTACTCGGTTTATGACCGCTTCCAGTTTGACATCCCGATAGGCAGCACTGGCGATACCTATGACCGCTACTGGGTAAGAATTCAGGAGATGCGGCAGAGTGTGCGCATTATCAAACAAGCAATGGAGCAATTACCACCGGGGGAGGTGCTGACTGAGGTGCCACACTCGCTTCACCCGCCGGTTGGCGAAGTCTATGGGCACATTGAAGCCCCAAGGGGTGAACTTGGTTTTTATCTGGTATCAGACAATTCTATTGCTCCCTATCGCTTCCACGTTCGACCACCAACCCTGATCAACCTGACCGCTCTTCGGGATATGATGATTGGGTGGAAGATAGCCGATGCCGTAATCATTTTCGGCAGCATTGATATTTGTTTGGCTGAGGTGGATAGATAGTGACCATATTTAATCCTAGCTTTAGTTCAGTTAGTCATTATGCAGAGACTTTGCCCGCTGACTGGCCGGGAGGGTTCTGGCTACACTGGGGGGTTTTTGTTGTTATCATATTTGCTTTTGTCATGGCCATGGTCATGGGATTTATCTATCTTGAGCGGAGGGGGATAGGTCGTTTTCAGGTGCGTCTTGGTCCCAATCGGGTTGGGCCCTTTGGTGTCCTTCAACCAGTAGCCGATGCGATTAAGGTATTGATTAAGGAGGACATCGTCCCGGCTAAGGGGGATAAATGGGTTTACTGGCTGGCACCAGTGGTCGCCTTTGTCCCGGCATTGATGATTTTTGCTGTGGTGCCATTTCATGATGGGGCACTGCTGGCTGACCTCAATATAGGTATCCTTTATGTGGTGGCTATTAGCTCGGTTAGTGTGGTCGGGATATTTATGGCCGGCTGGGGTTCCAATAATAAATATTCCCTTATCGGGGCGATGCGCACGGTAGCCCAAGTGGTGAGTTATGAGATTCCGCTGGTATTATCCATTATCGGTGTAGTGCTACTTACCGGTGCTCTATCTATGAATAAAATTGTGGAGGCTCAGACCATCCCCTTTATTTTGCTCCAGCCATTGGGGTTCCTCATCTACTTTCTGGCGGCTTGCGCTGAGATCAACCGCACCCCCTTTGACCTCCTTGAGGCTGAGTCAGAGATTGTGGCTGGTTTTCATGTTGAGTATTCCGGGATGAAGTTTGCCCTATTTTACTTGACGGAATACGCTGAAGCCCTGGCCATCTCGACTATAATAACCACCCTTTTCCTTAGCGGCTGGAGAGGACCCATATTACCCCCATTCCTGTGGTTTTTGATAAAGGTCTTCGCTGTGTTTTGCCTCATTTTCTGGGTGCGGAGCACCATACCTCGCCTCAGGATAGACCAGGTAATGGCCTTTGCCTGGAAGTGTCTCCTGCCTCTAGCCTTGATCAACCTGTTTATCACCGGAATACAGGTAATTGTCTGGCCGGAGGCTTTACCCTGGG
>Ga0209979_1002861_pt1 | contig 15930 bp, 15 predicted proteins | sample AnhtaG_FD_183114 | JGI IMG/M metagenome (GOLD analysis project Ga0209979, IMG submission 183114) | Deep subsurface microbial communities from Anholt, Denmark to uncover new lineages of life (NeLLi) - Anholt_01485 metaG (SPAdes) (version 2) | ecosystem: Environmental > Aquatic > Marine > Oceanic...
AAAAAATAAGGTCGTGTATACTAACTCAATAATTCGATAACTTTTTATAAAGGGTCTGGTAAGTCCTGGTTTTCGAATTCTTCTCATTTTTTCTTCTCTTTTAATTTTTTAAGATTAAGAACAATAGCGTAGAATCTTCCACTATCTTTTCCCCTGGTAATCATTCTTCAGCGTAGCTATCTGTTAACTGGTTGGGTTCTGAATATTTTTTCTTCCCATCTATACTTTCTTAAATTTTTTATCTTGAAGTATTTTTTATAAAAAAGAAGGATTTTTTAAAACCTTTGTCGTATTAATATTAAGATGTAGAAAGTTGAAAAAGACTAATTCTTTTAACTGTTGGTGGCGATTCAATAAGGTAAATATATATTTTTGGAGTGTGAAAAAAAGAACCGTTCCCTGATACATATAACAACTGGTAAGAAAATCAGATCTATCAAGAATGAAGATAGTCATTCCAATTGAAGTAAATCGAGAAATGGTTAGTAAGTTGTCAAAAGAACCGTCCCCTTGACAATCCCCTTGACATCAAAAGGTTTTCTAAATAAATGTTGACATCGTTAGCTAACAGTGGTAACATATCGATATGAAGATAGGAGAGAAGGTAAAGAAGGAAAGAATAAAAAGAAAGATCTCGCTACGTGAATTTGCACGAAAACTAGAAATTTCTGCTGCATATTTGGTTGATATTGAAAAGGGGAGACGATTACCGAATTATGAGCTTTTACAAAAAATCGCTGATTTATTAGACATTCCCCTAACAGCTCTTAACCGACATAATTTGGAAATGCCAAAGCACGTAAGAACATGGATTGAAAAACATCATCTTTTTTCAAAACTTTTTAGGTTTGTTTTAAAACAAACAGATCCTACTAAAGTAATTGAAGAGCTTGAGGAAGTCCCAGCAAGAACAGTTCCACAAGCAACTTTTCTTGCCATTTATGAATCCGAATTACAAGCCATAGCATTAGAAACTTCATCTTGGGAAGTTGAAACAGGCGGTGATCTATTTGGCATTTGGGGAGATATCCCAATTATTTACATAGCCACGAGAGTCGGACCAAAAGCGATAAGAAGCGATGCTCATTTCCGATTAGACGTTGATTATTTGATTAAAGTCAGTTCAGAATTAAGTAGTGAATGGGGTTTGAGATACTTTGGTGATTGGCATTCGCACCACAAACTTGGATTACATTCTCCCAGTTCTGGTGATTGTAATAGAATTAAGAGACTTGTTGAGAAGAATAGTTTTAGTGAGATGGCAGAATTTATAACTTCATTCGTGACTGATTCAAAAAAAGATCGTATTGTCCAAATTCATCCATTTATTTATAGAGATTTCCCAGAAGCGAATCCTATTGATTCTCTTTTGATAGTTTTAAAAGGTCTAAGTCCTATTAGAGAAGTATTGATAAAAAGAAAATCAATGCCCGAACAACATCTGGAATCACATTCAATATTTCAGATAGATAACATTAGGATTCCTGAAGAGCCCTTAGGTCGGGTTATTGGAAATGAGGGTAATCCGCAGAGGTTGATTTCCGAAAGGCTTTTATTAAACGTGGGGGCTGAATTTAGGCGTATGGTTTCAAAAAATATCGAAATGCATCAAACATCATTTGGCCATGTTTTTGTTGTACCTACTACAGACGAGCAATATATCGCATTTGCTGTGGGCGGTCAATGGCCACACAAGATATTACAGGTTGATCGGATGGATAGGAAAATTGGTCAATCTACGGAACTAGATGTGAATGTTGTAAGTTTATCTTTGTTGGATTTAGAAGGGGTTATTAATTGCTATAAGTCTATTCGAGATAGTTAAAAATGACTTTACTGGAAAGGCTAAATTTAGAAAATCAAATATTGCTCAAAGATGTAATGTCGCAATATTTGATTAGGTATTATCAGTCAGGAGGTTTTTACTATATCTGCGGAGATTATAATTCAAATGGTGGAAGAAAATATACGATTTGGTGTAGACTACCAGATTATTATCCTAGCACATGTCCATCAGTCTATGTTTATAAACCAAACCCATTAATAGGTTATGGAGGTGTCTATATTAATAGTTATAGGATTTCTCATTCTATGCATACTTTGGAACCTAGCAGCAGTGGAAAAGTTCAGATATGCCATTGGCGACAAAGTAGTTGGCATAGCGGAATTACTTTAAACAAGGTAATGATAAAAGTAATGCTTTGGTTTGAAGCTTTTGAGCAACATCTATTATCGGGTAAACCGATTGATAATTTTGTATCCACAATGAATTAAGTATTGGGGTGAGAGATGGAGTCACAAAAAGAGAAAATAAGAGAGGCAATGCAAGCAATAGCCTCACGTCGACCAGGTCGTAATAAGTTAGTTTATGATAAAATAAGTAAAACAATAGTAGCTGTTTCATCTACCGAACGTACGCCAACAGGCTTGAATATTACGGCTGAAGAAGCAGATATGTTTATGAATGATGATTACAATTCCTACTGAATTTTTAAATACAAATTGGAAGAAGTTAATAAATAACAAGATGTTACCCATCATTTTGTATGAGTGGGATGATGGAGACGCCTATGTATTAAGTTCAATGGGTGTATGTCCAAGTCAGAAAGAGGTCTACGGAATTATTGTTCTTGGAGAAAGAGAGATTAAAGAATATAAAGCTGTAATCCAATTAATAGAAGTACCAGACAAAAAAGAGTCTAATTATGTGTCGCCTACGGGTGAAAACTACAAGACAATATCATATTTAAATGAGGAAAAAACAAAAAAAGAAAATGTAAGAACCCATATTGTTAATATTGGATGTGAGCTTTTAGCAAGGAATCGTGGTTTAATAGAAACTGATCTTTTAAAAGATAGCTCAGTTTTAATATTAGGTCTTGGGACGGGTGGCATTCAGATTGCAATTAATCTAGCGAAGTGTGGTGTTGGAAATTTTCATTTAATTGATTCTGATAGACTAGAGATTGGTAATATATGTCGACATCAGGCGGGTATATCTCACATTGGGAGGAAGAAGGTTCTTGTTACTAAAGATCTGTTGTTGGAAAAGAATCCAGAAATCAAGGTTTGTACTTATCCAATAAAAGCGGAAGAATCTACTAGGAGTCAATTACAGGAGATAGTAAAAAAAGTTGATTTGGTTATATGTGCTACAGACAATCGAGAAAGTAAACTGCTGATTAACTCCATTAGTATAAACGCTAAAAAAATCATTTTTTTCTCGGGAGCTTTTCGTAGGGCATACGGAGGGCATATTTTGAGAGTCTATCCTGGAGAGACAGCTTGTTATCATTGTTTTTTGTTAGGTATGCCAGATATTGAGACTGACCAGGAAATTTCATCAAGTGACAATGCCAGTGATATTGCATATTCAGATATGCCTGTGCCAATAGAACCAGGCTTAGCTATAGATGTTGAACCGATTGGCACAATGACATCAAAATTGGCTTTACAGGAGTTGATTAAGGATAAAGAATCTACACTGCATATTTTAGATAGGGATTTTTCCGCAAATTGGTATTTCTGGATTAACAGACCAGAGCAGGAAACAAAATATGCATTATTACCACCATTAAGTGATGAAGCAAAAGAGTTGACAATTTTACGTTGGTATGGCGTATCTTTTGATAAAGACGATGTTTGTCCAACTTGTGGAAATTTTGAAAAGGCATTACGGGAGAAATATAGTCTTGAACCAAACGAAAGTGCTCTACCAGAAAATTCTTCTCTGCCACCAGATATAAACCTATAAGGAGTTTAGAGAATGGAAATGACTTCGTACTTTAAGGGATTATTAAAAAATATTGAGCCAGATCCTAAGAATGTAAAATTAGCGAAAAAGTCCCATGAGGAAGTGAGAGATTTCTTAATAGTGGATGATGAAATTTCAAAAGCTAGTCCCGAAACTTTCCTATCGGGATCATATGCAAGAGAAACGGCGATTAATGACATTAAGGATGTTGATATTGTTTTAATTATTGATTTAGATCGTAGCATTACAGAACCAGTAGTTACATTGGCTTGGTTACAAGTTTCGCTTCAAAATAAATATTCAAAAGTAAAACAACAAGGCAGGTCAGTAAATGTTGTTAATGACAAAGGGTTTAGTTTAGATATTGTTCCTGCTACTCCGCTATCTAATCGTTCCGGACCTTTATGGATTCCTGATAGGGAGGCTAAAGCTTGGGTGTCAACTCATCCAAAGAAGCAGATAAAGTTTTCTAGTGAAAGAAATAAAGATACTGAGGGATATTATGTCCACTTGATTAAAATTATTAAATTTTGGAGAGACAGATTGATAAGCGAAAAAGCCAAACCAAACTCCTATATTATAGAAAGTTTAATTTCAAAGTGCATAGTATCAAAACAGGATTCATATGGAAACGCTGTAAAAAATATCTTCTATTATATTTATTCTACTTATCAAAACTATTTGAATGTAGGAAGAGTTCCGAATATAAGTGACCCAGGATATGGAAGTGTGAATGTTGCAAAGCGTTGGAATTTTGATGAATTTTCGGCATTTATGACAAAAGTTGATGATAGTTACAATATTGCAATTGAAGCTTTAAAATCGGATGATGAGAGCGAATCAATTAAACTGTGGCGAAAATTATTTGGCAATAAATTTTCATCTTAATTACTAAGGAGTGCTATATGGTATATGTTATTAAAATACTTGATGTCATAGGATACGGGACAACGTTGATTGTAGTTATTGCTTTATTTGTGGGTATTTATAAATGGATTACTGGAATTTCGCCAGCTTTGTGGAGACTTGGTAAGGGACTAGCTAGTCGAAAAATAGCGGTAGTTGCAGAGAACGACGGCTTCACTTCTTTAAAAAATCTATTAATAGATTCAAATCTATTTAAAGAAAGAAATATTATCCAGATAACCGGACGAGAATTAAAGAAGGCGGCAAACTACACTTTACTTTTGGCACACTGGAAAAGCATTTCATCTCGTTTAGACGCTATTTTATCAGACAAAAGAGATGAAACAGCCTTATTGATTTATGCTCCTCAGGAAGAAGGATTAATTCCAAGGGAAGATTTAGGTAAGATTAATCAACATCGTAATGTAATTGTTGTGAACTTTAGGGGACGTTTGTTAAATGATATTGTTACTTCTCTAATTACAACTAGTTATAAAAAATAAGGATATTTAACAGTAGAAGAAGTCGCTAAGCAGCTTGGTTTATCCGAGTATAGAGTGCGGGAGTTTATTCGAAAAAAACAGATTCGCGCTGTGAAAATCGGGCAATGTAAAATAAAACCTGATGATTTGGAAGAGTTTATAAAGAGCAGATATAACGTTAAGGATTAATTATGACAGCTGACGAGTATCTACAAAGCTTAATTGCAAGAGATCGCGTTGTTACCGGGGACGATTGTACGTGCGGCCAGGCTTAGATCGTGATATTTAGCAGGTGGAAACCCTGCCTGGTAAGATTATAGCCGAATCAACAGTAGCAAGTCTTGGAGTCTTTTGGAGTAATCCATAAGATTTAAGCGTAGACAGTTAGGTAATGTGTCAGGGGACGGTTCTTTGACACATAGAGAAGTATATACATATATATAAATAAATCTAAATTTTTAAGATAAAGAATATAATAGGGACAGCTATTTTCTTCTAAAATAGGCGAACTTTTTAAGATGGATTATTCAGCGGTTTCCCAGATTGCAAAAAGATTTGAACAAAAAAGTAAAGTGAATGATAAAATAAAAGAAAGCTTGTAAAAGGTGATAACGGTCTTAAAAGAAAGGCGGTATTAAAGAAAATAGCTGTCCCTATTATTCGCAGTTAGTGGCGATTCAATAAGGTAAATATATATTCTTGAAATATGACAAACGAAACGTCCCCTGACATATATTATGCTACAGTGAGCAGAGTGGTTAAAAAAATTGAGCGGGAAGATGAAAAGTGATATTGCAAGACTTGACCCTACAACCCCTCTTTTTTGCAAAAAGAAGGGGTGGCTTATATCAAGACAAGTTGAGATTATGATGGAAGAACAACTTAAAAGGGAGCGAGAAAAATAAAATGTTAATAACAACATTTTCGGTAAAAAACTTTCGTTCAATTATTAAAACTAGCGCTCTTCCAATATATAATCTAAGCATTTTAATTGGACCAAATAACGAAGGAAAATCAAATATTCTTCAAGCGCTAGTCTTAACACTAAGGAATCTTAGTTATATTGGTTTGTATTATGGGATTAGAAGAATTCGTTCAAGATACATTGATAAACGTAGATCGGAAGAAAGAACAGACTATATTTGGGGAAGAGACTTCCCAATAAAACTACAAAGTAAATATCCCAATGGTAAATCTATCTTTACTATAGACTTTGAATTGACAAAACAAGAAAAGTATAATTTTAGTAGATTGACAAAGAAAAAGTTGGTCGAGCAACTAAGAATAAAACTTACATTAAGTAAGAATCAACCTTTAATAACAGTATATGATACCGCTAATATAAAAAAAATTATCCGTTGTGAGTTTTTTAAAATAATGGAGTTTATTGAAAGACATCTTTCAATTCAATATATCAGTGCAATTCGTACACACAACACAACAAAAGATATTGTCGATGAAATGATTTCAAACGAAATATCACAATTACAGAGACAAAAATCCTACAAAGAATTATTAGATAAACTTGGAAAAAAACAAAAACCTATTTTAGACAAATTATCAAAAAGTTTAACTAAAAGTGTTTCAAGCTTTTTGCCTGACGTAAAAAAAATTGAAATAGACTCTCAAGAAAGACTTAGAAGAATGATTCATGAATCTTGTAATATTATCGTTGATGATGGTACAAAAACCGATTTGACTTTGAAGGGAGATGGTATTAAAAGCCTTTTAGCAATATCAATAATTCAATATACAAGCCTTCAAAGTTCATTAAGCAAAAATATTATTCTTGCTATTGAGGAACCAGAATCACACCTGCACCCAGAAGCAATCCATAGGTTAAGAAATGTTTTAGAAGACATCTCTTTAAAGAATCAAGTAATCATTACAACACACTCTCCTTTACTAATCAGCAGAGCAGTAGTAAAGAAAAATTTATTAGTTTTCAAATCAAAAGCTACTGCAGCAAAAAATATTGCAGAAGTTAGAGAATTGTTAGGAGTACAGGTTTCAGACAATCTTCATTGTGCAAATCTAATAATCTTAGTTGAAGGACAAGGAGATATCAGTATATTGAAAACGTGGCTAGTCTCATTATCTTCAACAATCAAAACTGCAGTAAATGAAGGAAAGATAACATTTGATCATTTGAACGGATGCTCAAACTTAAGCTATAAAATCTCTCAATCAAAAAGCTTGCTTTGTGATATCTTTGCTTTCATGGACGGAGATTCAGAAGCGGAAAAGGCATTTGAAAAAGCAAAATCAAATGGTTTAATTTCTGAAAAGGAAATTTGTTTCGCTAGGATGCGTGGATACAAAGAAGCAGAAATTGAGGATATGGTTGAAATATCAATCTATAAAAATATAATAGAAAATAAATATGGAGTTAAACTCGAAGGAGGAACCTTTAGAAATAATCAAAAAAAATGGTCGGATAGAGTCAAGGACACCTTTCATGAATGTGGTAAAAGTAGATGGTCAAAAGAAAAAGAGATTGAAATTAAACGAATTGTCGCAGATGAAGTATCTAAAAAAGGAATTAAAAGTCTAAAACCGATATGCAGGCCATGTATTAGTACTGTTGTTTTATATATTGAAAATTATCTTAACCAATAGTTCTTGCTCCCTTTCTTTTTCTTTATGTAGCGCAAACGCTTTCTTTTAACGGAATCCCCGTCCTGCGGACATCTACACTCCCTACGGAATATAATAGGGACACCTATTTTTTTAAAATAAGCGAACTTTTTAAAATGGCTTATTCAGCGGTTTCCCAGATTGCAAAAAGATTTGAACAAAAAAGTAAAGTGAATGATAAAATAAAAGAAAGCTAGCAAAAGATGATAACGGTCTTAAAGGAAATATGAATGTCAAATATTGAAACCTGCCCCCATTTTACTTCTCCTCATTTTCTTTTCTCTTTTAATTTTTTAAAATTAACAGCAGCAACAACAGCAAATTTTTTTACTATTTGTTGTTGTTGTATTGGTATTGTTATATTGGTATTGTTAGTAGGTAATTTTTACCCTATGTTAAGAGTAAATTTTTCCTCTATATAGGGGAAAATATTACCTACTAGTAGGGTATTTTTTACCTTCTTTTCTGCCGAATTTCAAACGAAAAAAGATTATTTGTAAAATAAAACCAAAGTCTTAGCATTTCCTTTTACTTGCAACCCGTAACCTAAATATTTGACCGAACGACTAACAGACAGATAAACTATATTTTCTTAAATTTTGCATCTCGTAACCATTTTTTAAAAAAAGAAGGATTTTTTAAATCTTTTGTCGTATTAGCATTAAGATGTAGAAAAATTACAAAAGACTAATTCTTTTAAAAGCTGGTGGCGATTCAATAAGGTAAATATATATTCTTGAAGCGTGACAAAGAACCGTCCCCTGACACAGCAATTCCTTTTAATCAAAATAGCATCTAATAATAAATAATGAAATGAAGGGATAAATAACGTGAAATGGATTAAAGAAATGGATAATTATAATTTTCTTGGTATCTATGATGCAATGCTAGACATAAAAACAGAAATGAATATTTCTCCTGATAGAATTATCATTCCGTTACTTCAGCATAGGGTCAAGTTTACCCAGCTATTTTCGATAGACTCTGCAGAAGAGAGAGATAGATATTGCGGACTAAGATGGAAGGCCATTATCTTTTTAAAGAAAAAAGCTATTATAAAAGATTTTAGACTAATCAAAAGTTCTCATAGGTGGGAGGGTAAATTAGAAATTAAATTGGAAAAGCAAATATTCGAAGATGTGCTAAATAAAATGAATATAAAACATAAAAAGGAAGTTTCAAGAGAAATATCAAATGCTCGAAACGATAAGGTAGTTAAGGATATCATACAGAATAATCAAGAAAAGAGCAAAATAAAGGAAAATACCAAAAAACTAGAAATATTTCTCTCCTATAGTCATAAAGACAAGGAAATTGCTGATAGAGTTAATAAATTTTTTATTTCAAAAAATATTCGGTTAACTAGAGATGTAAGAGATACCCTACCATATGCAAGCTTAAAAAAGTTTATGGAAACTATTCGAGACCATGATTATGTAATATCGTTAATTAGTGACGCATATTTGAAATCTACAAATTGTATGTTTGAGGTAATTCAATTTATTCAAGAAAAAAAATATATAGAAAAAATATTTCCGATAATTATAGATAAAAAAGACGATATTTTTAATAAAGAAAAACATATTAATTATATAAGCTTCTGGCAAAATAAATATAAACGTTTCAGAATTAAAATAAACAAGTTAGAAAATACCGGAACAGCGCCATCGCATGTGGAATTAGGTAAAATAGATAAAATTCAATCAAACATTGGTGAATTTCTCGATAAAATTGCGGAATTAAAATGCTTTCCAATAGATGAATTAGAAAGTACCAATTACAAAGCTATTTCAGATAAGATTGGTAAACCATTTGGTGTTTTCCAAAAAGAAGAAATAGAAGTTGAAAGCGAGAAATTAAAGCTAAGAATGATTGGTTGTCTTTATAAATGGTATGTAGAAGTTTTGGAACAAGGTATCACGCCTACATTTAATATTGAGAAAAAAATTAATGAATGGAAAATATCTTCTAAGTTAATGCATAAAGTAATTGATGAAATGATAGATGATGGATATATCAAACGTAGTTCCTTTGGCCAGATTAAGTTAACAAAACAAGGAAGATTGCTAGCTAGAAAAGAAAAATTAGAAAATAAATATGATTATAAACAGTGCGGGAAGGGAGATTAATTTTTTTATTTTCAATTATTAATTTATTGTTTTTCATTTTTTGACAACTAGGTAATTTAAATATTACAGTAAAAATTATCCTTATTAACCTTTTTTGTAGAGTATTTTGAAATTTTAAGCCCTTTGGCTAATTGAAATTATCAATAGCATTAATTGTTTATATTTTATTATGAAGATAGAAAGAAGAGAATACTATGAAGCTTTTAAAAATAACCATCCCTAAGTCAAAATTGGATACTATACCCGAAATAGAACAGGTGTTTTTTATTCAACTTATGCAGTTCTTAAATGAATTAAATATTTTGCAGAAATGTACTATTGTTTCAAGTAACGAATTGGCATCTTTAACTACAATCGAAAAAAGAGGCCAGATTTCTCAAGCACAATTTTTCATTAGAACATTAGCAGGCAAATTATACGAGGGTTGGAAAATGATTGGCAAGAATTTTCTCAAAACACAGTTATCAAGTGAATACGAAAACCTGCTTTCCCAGAAAGGCAAAGAGAGCTTGTCGGAATTAATAGTATACTTTAATGATGAAAATAATTTGGTTCGTTTAATCAGAAATAAATTTGCATTTCATTATGATAAAGAAAAAATTAAAGAGGAAATTGACAAGATACCGCAAGAAGAATTGTTAGAGATGTATATTTCTGAACATCGTGGAAATTGCCTATATTCTATAAGTGATACTATAGTTAATTGGTCAATTTTAAATTCCATAGATTCTTCTAATTCACAACAAGCTATGGACATACTGATTGGTGATATTGCAATAAAAGTTAGCGGGTGGTTTCGAGAGTTTTGTAGTGACTGCGTATATGTCATTGTTAAAAAATTGGAGTTAAGTTCTACAGAGATTAAAATTCCTGAACCACCTTCAATAGATGACGTAAAATTACCTTATTTTGTTAAAAGAGCTGAATGATTAATTAAGAATCACTACTGATGATAAAGCGTCTATAGATATACTTAGTTAAACCTAAATTCCCTTGTAAACTTGCAAATGATCAAACATTAGACGTAATCAAAGCAAATGGCTTGAAATATCTTAAATTATTAAGGATACAAGAAGATACATACCAACCAAAAGGTAGGCGATAAAATAATGGATTTTAAATTTGATGATAGCGGGTTTAAAAAAATTAAAAAGGAAATAAAGAAGAAAGTTCCTATTAAAAAACTATTTAATCCTATGTTTATGAAAAGTTTTACTAAGAGTCGTAACTTTGAAGAATTTAAGTTAAAAAGCGGGTTTACGCTACAAGCATTTAAATTAATCCCGAATAAAGATTTGGATAAATACATTTGTGTAAAAATACTACATTTTCTTCAGCGGACTTCCCCATGGGCTATGCCATGACCCAGTACAACCTGGGGAATGCCTATCAAACCCTTGCCGAGGTTGAGGATAAGGCTGGCAATTACAATAAAGCCATCCAGGCTTTCCAGGAGGTTTTAAGGGTCTATACTAAGGAAGAGTTCCCTGAGATATACCGAATAATCGAAGAAAATATAAAAAAATCCACAAGTTATAATATAATAATTTATTAAAGAAACATTTGAAACATTAAACATTTTTACAAAGAAAAGCTTATAAGATATTTTTATTAGAATTATTAGATAAAATAGGTCCCTATTTTATAAGGAATAAAATAAACAGACAAATAAATTATTCCTGAATAAATAAAATTAATTATTTCATATGTACTTAAGTAGGAGAGGAAATAAAAAATTATGAATGATATAAAAAACGATAATTTATTAAGAAGACTGGTTTTTATAAAATATCTTTATAAGCTTGGTATAGAGCAATCTCTCAAGCCTGAACCAATATGTTGTATTTCAATTTTAACTTTTCATGATGCAGTAGAACTATTTCTACAATTAACTTCGGAGTATTTGAATGTAGGAAAAAAGACAATCCATTTTATGGAATACTTTACTCTAATATCAAATAAAATTGAAGGGAAAGATTTAAGTCAGAAAGAATCAATTAGAAGATTAAATACAGCAAGAGTGTCGCTCAAACATCATGGAAATTTACCTTCGAAATTCGATGTCGACAATTTTAATATTAGTGTAACCAATTTCTTTGTAGAAAATACTTCTTTTATTTTTAAATTAGAATTTGAAGCAATATCATTGTTAGATCTTATTATATTATTTAAAAATACCAAAGAAAGTTTAATACAAGCTACCACACTTATTAAGGAAAAAGATTATGATAATGCACTTAAGAAAATTACAATAGCTTTTGAACAGTTAAAAAATGATTTCAGTAAAAATTTTCCATTAAACTTTCACGGAGAACACTTTTTTACAAGTAGAATGAAGAATTTAATACAACCATATCAATTTAATTTAGATTCAGAAATAATTAGATCATTGAATGATACGAACCAAGAAATATTTAACCATATTGATGATTTGAATAACTCCATGACAAATATCGAGAATATCGTTTTGTTGCTAAGTATGGAAGTTAATTATAAAAAATATATCAAATTTGATTATATTACCCCTACAATTTATCAAACTTTAGATGGGAATTATCATTTTCAAATAGGTCCTAATTATGAAAAGAATGTAAATATAAAAAATGTTCAATATTGTTTTGATTTTGTTTTAGAGAGCGCAATCACTTTACAAGGGATGTTTGAAAACATTGATTAAGAATAGAAATGTGATATAATTATTACATAAATTACGAAAGGAGGATATTATATTGATTATTACAATTTTTTAATAAATCCGTGGACGACCAGTTATTCCCTAATTCATAGCTAGTGGTGTAGGGAATGATTCGGATTTCAAATTAAATCATTCAGATTGGAAATTATTCTAATCTTCGTCCTTACTTCGATTAATAAAATATTTAAAAACTATAGGCCCTTTATTTAAGGGTTTTTTATTTTTAGCAAATAGTACATATATTATAAAATTTTGAAGATATTTTTTATAATCTATTTCCCTTAATTTAAAATACTTTAAAGATCTGTTATTCCTTCGGCATTTTACTGAAGGGCTTTTTATTTAGAGAAAAGGATTTTTAAAAGATTTGTAGTATAATAAGTATGGAAAAATTATATTATACTGTGAAATAAAGTACTTGCAAAATATACCAAGTTGAGCACATAAACGAAGTAGTTCGATTATTTCAAGTTATGCACCATTTAATCAAACCTAATATCAGAAGGAGGGGAAATTCGATGAGAGACCCACACGTAGAAAGTTTATGTTACAAACTTAAGACATCTGCGACCACTATTTACGAGAATCCTCCGGCTGTTAAAGCCATACGCAGTGAATTTGAGTGTCACCTCGGCGATGGTGTTCTAACATGCCGTATGCGAGAACATTATCCTACTGTAGAGGAAGCTCGGAGAGTAGTCGAAGATTTCCTTCGTTCATGGGAAATCCAGACTGAGTTGGAAATAGGGCGCGGCGAGATACGGTTCCAATTTGAAGATTCTCATGTAATTGATCGCAATCCGCCACCGCCAGGGAGTCCAAAGGTCGTTAATTTATCTGGTACTGTTGTGATGACATCAAACCTTTCGGCAATATTGCACGTAACACGAATGAAATACCCTGATCCACCAACTGTCTTTACAGTTACACCGGATGTGGAAACCCTTTGGCAAAGATATAATAATTACTTGGATGGGAAGGAACCACTACTTTCAATGGCTTACTTTTGTCTTACGCTCGTCGAAAACAAGGCTGGCGGAAAAAGGAAAAGGGAGTCTGCTGCTAAGTTATTTTTGATTGAAGAAACAATATTAAATGAGCTTGGCAATTTAACTGCAAATAAAGGAAATGCTGAGATAGCGCGGAAGTTCCCTAAGAAAGGGCATTTAACTGCACTAAGTGATAAGGAAAAAAAATGGATTGAAGCAGTAGTAAAGATTCTCATACGGCGAACAGGAGAGCTTGCAAATATTCAATCGGCCCAGCTCATCAGCATGGCTGATTTACCGGAGATATGACAACTGTTACTGGAAAATGTAGGGAATAATTTTAATATTATTGCCTAAATTGAAAGTTCTGAAGCTGACCAATAGGGAACCGGGTAGGATTCGAACTTTTTAAGTGTACAGGTTGCACTAGCTCAATAATCCGGTAACTTTTTCTAGCTTTTCATAATGGATCTGATAAGTCCAGGTTCCTAATGTTTTTTTAAATGATTAGAATATGACATGAGATAGAATTTTTTACACTTTTATCACATTTTAAGAAATTACAGTATGTCAAATATGAAGGTTTATTCCCTCTATATACTCTGCATAATCTAGAAATCTTATCGTATATCACGGCTAAAAACACACAATTCCCATTGTACAACCTAATAAAGAAATAGTATAATCTAAATAATTTATTTAACGGTACTACATAAATTAATTCAAGGGATAGGAAGAAGTGAAAATGAAAATATTAGCAGTGGATTATGACGGGGTCATTAGTGACAGTGCTTTAAAATCTTTATTTGTAAGTCATAATGCCTATTGTAAATATTTCGGTTCGGAATTAAAGAAAAATTTTGGCGGAGAATTATTTACTTTTGATAATTGGGAGGAAATGAAAAAACAATATAAGAAAGAAATGGATTATTACCGCCGCTTAAGGTCTTATATCGAATTATCGGGTGATTTTTTCGCTATTCTTAAAATTACGGAAGAGCAGGTTCAGATTAAGGACCAACAGGCATTCATTGCTTATCGTAACCAGCTTCAATTCGATTATCATTTTTTTCGAGAATTATTTTTTAAAGAAAAAGAGGAATGGCAGAAAAAGAGTTTTAAAAAATGGTTTTTTCTGTCACCTGTTTTTAAGGAAGTCGTCAAGGGGATTCAGAGATTTACAAAGGAAGGTCAAAAAGTTGTCATTGCTACCTCCAATCTTGGAGAGGCTATTCATCGTGCCTTTCAACCGGAATATCTTGGTTTTAAAATGGACATTGAAGATATTTTTGATAAAAACTTTGGCAAGCATAAAGCGGAGCATATGCAGGCCATCGCTAAAAAATATGGTGCCAGATTAAATGAGATTTATTTTATTGATGACCAGCTGAGCTATCTTAAGGGAACTGATGTCTTGGGGGTTCACGTTTTTTTAGCCGGATGGGGTTATTGTACGGAGAGTCAGAAAGAGGAAGCAAAAAAGGAAAAGATTCCCATAATTGAGGAGGAGAAAGATTTTTATCCGGTGTTAAAGCAAACCTTAAGTTAGTTTAAAAATTTTCATCTAAGGAATGATAAAACTTTTTATTTTACACTAAATGTGAGAGAAAAAAAGATACTGGATTCCCGCTTTCGCGGGAATGACAGAGAAGGGAGCGGGAATGACAATAGGAACTCGGAAATGACCTAAGAGAGACTTGAGCCCAAAGGATTCCTCTCCCGATATTCTGCCCAATGAAAAGTACATTTATCAAAAATGTAACTTCTTAGTTGTTGTGTATGTTATAATAAACGAGAAGAAATGGGTCAGGTCTCAACATTTGACATAAATTTCCTAGCTAACTTATCTGAAATTTATTTATGTCAAATGTTGAGACCAGACCCTAAAGTTACACTGTGGAGATATCCGAATGGATAATAAGAAAATAAACAGAGGACAAATAAGAGCAATTCGAGGAAGTGTTGTTGATGCTTTTTTCCCGAAATTCCTTCCCAAGATTAATTACCAATTGAAATCCGGCGAAGCGATTATCGAGGTTACCCTTCATCTTGATGCCAATACGGTTAGAGGAATAGCATTGACTCCTACCCAGGGATTAAAAAGGGGAGATGAAATCATTGACGCGGGACATCCTTTGCAGGTGCCTGTGGGTCGTGGATTATTAGGACGAATGTTTAATATTTTCGGAGAACCGATTGACGGAGGAAAAGTTTTATCCGCAAAAAAATCCGTTCCCATATACCAAAAATCTCTTTCTCTTGCCGAACGGACTACTACGGCAGATATTTATGAGACCGGGATAAAGGTTATTGATGTTTTGGCACCTTTGGAAAAAGG
>Ga0209979_1002862_pt1 | contig 15918 bp, 15 predicted proteins | sample AnhtaG_FD_183114 | JGI IMG/M metagenome (GOLD analysis project Ga0209979, IMG submission 183114) | Deep subsurface microbial communities from Anholt, Denmark to uncover new lineages of life (NeLLi) - Anholt_01485 metaG (SPAdes) (version 2) | ecosystem: Environmental > Aquatic > Marine > Oceanic...
TAACGTAAAAACAAACTTATACTCGGTAACCATATTACAGATTCAACAAACTAAATAGTAACTTCAATTCACAAAATCAACTGAACAAAACACCAAATCACCGTGCCATAACATAAGGCTGATGAGCCAAAATGAAAGTGGGCAAACTAACTTGGGAATTCCCGCCAAGAGTCGTGGGCGGAATAGCCCGCCACTGCGAAGGCTTAGCCAAAGCCCTAGTTCAGCAAAACCACGAAGTTCACCTTTTCACGCTGGACTTTCCCGGCTCACCGAACTACGAAGAGATGCATGGAGTCAAAGTATACCGCGCCTCAACAGAACTGGGGCACCCCAACTTTCTCACATGGGTTCTATTGTTCAATCACTTTCTAGCAAAGAGAATGGCGGATGTGAGTCAGTCAATCGACTTTGACGTTATACACGTTCATGACTGGTTAGCCGCCTTCTCAGGAATCTCGTTCAAGCATTACCTGAAAAAGCCGATGGTTCTCACAGTGCATAGCACCGAAGTTGGAAGAGCGCAGGGTCTCCATAGCCCCGACTCCTTCTCTATAAACGGGATAGAATGGTGGGCAACATACGAAGCGGACAGAGTCATCGTGTGCAGCCAATCCATGAAAAACGAAATCTGCGGTCATTTCAATCTACCATTGGACAAGGTTGAAGTGATTCCGAACGCAATAGACCCAACAAACTATCAAACTTCTGTTGACCGCGGATCAGTTAGACAACGCTACGGAGTAGGCTATGGCGAAAAACTGATTCTCTGCGTGGGACGCCTAGTTCCACAAAAGGGAATAGAATACTTCATCAGAGCAATACCCAGCATAGCCAAGCGTTATCCAGAAGCAAAATTCATTATTGTCGGAGAAGGATGGTCACGAGATATTCTAGAAGCCGAAGCCCACGCCAGTGGACATGGTAAGAAAATTCGGTTTACCGGTTTTGCTTCTGACAAAGAAGTTATCGACCTCATGACCAGCGCAGACGTCTTGGTTGTTCCCTCCGTCTATGAGCCTTTTGGCATAGTTGCTCTGGAGGGGATGGCTACTGGCGTTCCTGTGGTAGCCAGCCAAGTGGGCGGTTTATCTGAGGTGATAGAACACGACCGCACAGGACTTTTGGTGTATCCGAGAAGCCCCGAATCTATCGCATGGGGAATCGACCGAATTTTATCTGATTCAGATCATGCCAAACGGTTGACTGAGAACGCAAAAGATATACTTCACAAGGATTATAGTTGGGAAGCAGTTGCTATGAAGACTGTTGAGGTTTACAGAAAGGTGGTGGAGTAATTTTGGGCGAAAATCATTCTTTCCGTTCATACAACGATGAGCAGCCCAATCAACTGCGCCTTTTGATTATGCTCCACAATATAGGGGCAACTGAATCATCCAAATCTTTAACTATTCAACAGATTTCAGAGTGGACCAGAATGGAAACTCCGGAACTGCAGATTCACCTACAAAAACTAATTGAACTGGGTTACGCGCAGTCATTTCGTTCAGAAGAAACCGACAAATACCATCTTACAATCGACGGCATCAGAAAAGTGCTGAGCCTATACAGCTAACATCCTAACAGGCTACTGCAACCCATTCTTCTCTGCTTTAACAGCTTTCTTGAGTTCCGCGGCAGCGTCCTCAGGCGAAATCACATTAATGAACATCCCTGTGCTCTTTTCGAACCCAGCCCATATAGCCAACCGCGGGTAGACTTCCAGATGCCAATGATAGCAGTCCCGTGCATCCTCCTTTAATAGCGTGTGGAAACCGAAATTGTAGGGAGGATCATTCAGCAAAGCCTTCAATCCACCTAAACAAACCCGCATGGTTTCAGCCAAATCTTCAACCTCGCTCCCAGACATACTCAACATGTTTGACTGGTGACGCTTAGGCAGAACCCAAAACTCTAAGGGATTAACACTTGCCCAAGGAGCAAAAACCACAAAACTGCTGTTCTCCCAAATGAAACGCGGGCCCTCCTTCTCTTTCGCTAAAACATCACAAAGCAGACACTCACGATTTTGTGTCCAGAAACTTTTGCTTGCCTCCAATTCCTCTTCCAGAACCCTTGGAATAAAGGAAGTTGCAATCAGCTGAGTGTGAGCATGTGAAAGGGATGCCCCTGCTTCGCGCCCGTGGTTCCTGAAAATTGAAACATGCTTTACGTAGGAGTTTCCAGAAAGGTCGGTTAGGCGATCAAGATACGCGTTTATCACGTGAACCAGCTGGGAAACTCGCGCTGCTCCAGGGTGTTCATCGTGAAATGGCGATTCTATGATGACTTCGTGATGACCTACGGCTCTTGCGAATGCAGGGCTTTCTTTGGTTATCCCGTTTTCTTCGTTTGGAGGAGTGAAGGCAGGGTACGCGTTTGGTACAACTCTCACTAGCCAGTCTTTATGGCGGAGACCGTTCTGATCCCTTTCCTTTCTGATCTCTCCATTAGAAGAAAGATAGACTAGTACCGCTGGAGGGGTCATATGCTCGTTGCCGGGGCAGAGCGGACAAACTCCCTGCTTCTTCGCAATCTCTTTCTTAACAAAATCTATGGGTCTCTTCTTGCGTTCTTTAGCGATGACAACCCATCGATTCAGCAAATAGTCTTTTCGAACTTCATTACTTGCCATTTTTTCTTCCAGCTAAAGAACCTGTTTAGGCAGAAGAATCCTGAGATTTTTTCGATTTTAAGAGTTCAGAATAATGTTGAATAGTTGACTTTGCAGCTGCGTCCCACGTAAAGAGTTCAAGAACCCGGTTTCTGCCGTTGCGTCCAAATTGAACCTTTTTCTCAGGGTCTTTGATGGCACTAACAATTCCCCAAGCGATGTCCGCCGGGTCATTCGGGTTAATATGAAAGCCGCATTGATCTGAACCGCTAATGCTGACGATTTCTCTCATTCCGCTGGTGCCGGCGGCTCCAACAACTACGGGTTTCTCCATGCTCATAGCCTCTAGGGTGACGATTCCGAAGGGCTCATAGAGACTAGGATAAGCTGCAACATCACACGCCGCGTAGTGGGAGATTCGCTCTTCCTCAGGTATGAATTCGAAACGGAATTTAACAACGTCTTCAAGGTGCAGATTACGGACGAGTCCCTCCAGATAGTCGCGCATGTCGCCGAGACCAACAATCACCAGTTTTGCGTTGGGAATCTTCTGTAAGACATGGGGCATGGCTCTGATGAGTTTATCTACCCCCTTGATCCACACGAGTCTCCCAACAAAGAGTATCATCATGTCCTCATTGCTGAGTCCGTATCGCTGTCTAACAGCATCGATTCTTTCTTGACTTACTTGGTCAGGGCTATATTTCGTTGGGTCCACACCATTGTAGCAAACTCGAATTTTCTCTGCAGGAAAGCCCGCCTGTATCAGCTCATCTTGCATCGCATAAGAAACCGTTATGACCATGTCCGCCATCTGTCCCCCTCGGTTCTCTATGCTGCTGACTACACCTGAGCCGTTGCCTAATGTTCGTCCCCTCTCGTTGGAGTGTACATGAAATGCCAAGGGTATCCCTAACTCTTTTCGGATAGTTATGCCAGCGATAACTGAGAGCCAGTCGTGGGCTACCACCAGATCAAATTTGAAGTCTTCGGATCTAACAAGTTCGTTTATCATCTTTGAGGCGCTTAAATAATTGTATATGAGAATTTTTGAGAAGAAATGAATTCCCCTGCCCCACTTCTTAACGTCTTCCGCGACCACATCCGGCAGGGAGTCGGAGACATCGATGTGGATTGGACGATGAATTTCTATGCCACGCAGAAGCTCTCTTGTAGGGAGACTTCCTTCATCGTCATTCATTGTGAAGACGGTAACGTCGTGACCAAGCAGAACGAACTTCCGCGTTATCTCTGCAGCATAGGTTCCTAAGCCACCAACAATTTTGGGAGGATATTCGTAAACCAACACAGCTATCTTCACTCGATTTTCACCTTTTGGGTTTATTTTTTGAAAGCGTCGAAGAACAGTTTTTGTTATTCAGAAGCGTTATTTAACGGTTACTAGCTTCGCCTAAAGAATACCCATTCACCTTTTTTGGTAACCGTAAACGAATAAAAATGTGGGTTGATACGCTTGTGCAGCGTATCTGAAACAGAAAGTTTCTAGCAGTACTGTGGATTCGTTGCTTCTAATTGTTCTATGTTGGTTTTTGTTAGAGTTTTTATTTTGCTTAGTTCTGCCATTTCTCCGTAGCCTACAAGTGTTATGGCGGTTCCATCGTTTCCCATTCTGGCGGTTCTTCCGATTCTGTGGAAATAAACTAGTGCATCTAATGGTATATCATAGTTTATTATGTGGGTTATTCCTTGGATGTCTAAACCTCTTGCAGCAACGTCGGTTGCAACAAGCAGTTTTAGTTTCCCGTTTCTGAAAGCGTTGCTAACGCGGTCTCTTTGTGATTGAGTGAAACCACCATGCAACGGTTTCGCATCATATCCATGTGTGTTTAGTTTGTGTGCCAACCATTCTGTTCCTCTGCGGGTGTTACAGAATATAATGGCTTTTCCCATGTTGTTATGTTTCAGTATGTCAAGTAAATATTCAAGTTTGTTCCTTGGATTCACTACCATGTAGTACTGGCTCAGTTGTGTAAGAGCAATCTCGTCTTTGCTTACCAGTATTTTTTCAGGGTTCTTCATGTAACGGTGGCACACGTTCATCACTGATCGGTCAATTGTTGCAGAGAATAAGCTTAGTTGTCTGTTTGCTGGCACTTTTGAGAGTATATAGTTTATGTCGTCTATGAATCCCATGTCAAGCATTCTGTCAGCTTCGTCAAGAACAACAACTTTCGTTGATGACAGATTTAATGTTCCTCGTTTCAGATGGTCTATTATTCGACCTGGCGTACCAACAACAATATGGACGCCTCTTTCCAGTGCGCGGATTTGTTTTTGGATGGGTTCTCCGCCGTAAACCGGTAGAACCTTCAACATTGAGTATCTACCGAATCGGCTTATGCGCTGTGCAACCTGTATGGCAAGTTCACGTGTTGGCGCTAAAACTAAGCCTTGAACCCTTCTGATTTTCGGGTTTACGCGTTCAACCATCGGAATTCCGAAGGCTGCGGTCTTACCCGTTCCTGTTTGTGCTTGCCCAATAACGTCTTTTCCTTCCAGTAAGGGGATTATTGCTTGAGCCTGAATTGGAAACAGATTGCTGAATCCAAGCTCCTCTATCCCTTTCATGACTTCTGGAGTTAAAGGCAAGTCTTCAAAGTTTTCTATTTGCATATGTTTATTCCTCCTGTCACAAAATTTTTGCACGCAGTAATCAAAAGTCTTCAAAAGTCTTCGAAAGCCTTCCAAATCTTCTCGAGTAAGCATGAATCAATGTGACGATACCACCCAACAAGCATCTCCAATATAAAAAGGTTTACCCTACAACAAACAAGTTTCTTGAACATGAAACTCGAAAGTCACACATCAACATTCAGAAGTCCTTAATTCTTTAAGAAGAAAAAAGAGTGAATAAACTCAAAAGTAAAAAAAGTGGGTTTGCAACTGTTGTCTCCACCAAAGATGGAAATCATGTTTTCCTGTCTGCGTGTCATTTATGCGTCTTTTGGTTCTTTAATATGTCGCGTATCTCACGTAGAGTAATCAGTATCTCGTCGTCCAAGCCTTCCGTTCTTGGTACAGGTTCTTCGATTCGAGGGACCACTTCGGTTCCAGTTACGTAGGGTGCCTTGAACTTCCTCAGCTCATTCAGAATGAAGTCTCGAACTTCCTCATAGAATACGATGCCTTCCAGTTTAACTTCGGGACCTGCCTGCTGACTACCAGAATAACCTGCGGTTTCGATGTGAACTGAACCGATGCCAAACAGTCGATCGAAGATGCCTGCCTTACTGGATATGTTTGTAATAGTTCTGAAGGGCACATGCTTGCGGGTAATAGTGAAGACACCTCGCTTGACGTAGATTTCAGGCATTGTTTCACCGGTCTCAGCTTTCACCGAGTACTCGAGACTCTTGAAGTAGAAGGGAATGTAGATCAAGACAGGTATCAACCAAATCAGGTTCACGACGATTGTCCAGAAGTTAACAGGAATAATCCATGTGTTGATGTGTTGAATGGCGCTTGGAATCTTTTCTGGTTCTACAACAGCACCTAGAAACGATGCTCCTATGAAACCGAGGACAACAATCAGCCAAAAACTGACCGCCAAAACTACAGGCTGAAGCAAGTTCTTATGTAGAAACGCTTTTGATGGTTTGAAGATTTTTCCGCTAGTTACTCTCTTAATTGGAGGCTTGATGACTTTTTCTTCAACATTTTTTTCCAAACTTAATCACCTTCCTTTTTTCTTTTATACCGGGGAATCTGTTTTGCCGCGAGTTTGTTGAGAATTGCAATAGATTGTTGAGTCATGAGAAGTTCTTCCTCATCTGGTCTCAGCGTGATGCTATGCTCTTCTAGGATGGTGTCCAAAATTTCTCTGCACTCGGATTCCTTTGGGCAATCAGGACATAGTTTACCTGCGTAGGAGTCGTGCTTGTACCAAACGATGATTCCAAGTTTCTCAGTGAAAATGATGTACACTTGGGCGTTCGCCTGATAGTCGAATCCGATCAGCAATCCCTTGTAGTCTAAGAGACTCTCGATGTCGAGGCGGTGACTTTTTGCGTGTTCTTCAAGTGCTTTTGCAATCTTTTTTCTTGTTCTGTTGAGAACTCGCGACACATAGGAGGGGCTCCACTCTTCGTTACTTTCATCTGAAATGTCGCTGGTAGATTTGCCTTTGTGGAATTTCTTCCACACAATTGTTTCGTGGTTTGAGAGCAGCCCCATGTTCCATCACTGGTATTTGTTTACCAAAATATAGTAAATATTTACTTATAAATCTTACTGTATACGGCTCTAAAACAAAGCCTCACATGCCAGACACACAACTAATATCCCCGATTGTACAGTAGTTTTAAAGAGGCGAACCGGATGAAAATCTTCCATTATACTGACGTTGAAGCGAAAGATGCTGAAGGAGGAAGCTCAAAATTGAAAGTCAGATGGCTCATAACCAAAGAAACTGGAGCCGAAAACTTCGCTATGAGACTCTTCGAATTGGAAGCTGGAGGACACAGCCCCCTTCACAGTCACAGTTGGGAACACGAGGTCTTCATATTGGAAGGCGAGGGGCTTGTGGTTGGTGGAAAAGAAGAAAAGAATTTTAAGGCTGGAGATTTCATCTTCCTTCCTCCAAACGAGAGGCATCAGCTGAAAAACAACAGCGAAAAACCTGTGAAGTTTCTCTGTCTCATACCCTACAAAGAAAACTAAGAAAACAAAAACTAATTATAGGTACGCTATAGATATTTTCAAATTGTCTGGGGTGAAAGATTCTGGTTAGGAGAAGGGGATTAGAGGCTCAGAAGATGCTTATGTCTATTGCCACTCTACTTAGAAACACAACTTGGAAGTGTGGAAAGATCGAGCGGCGTGTCGTGAATTACCTGCAGCGTCGGCATCAAGGGTGTGGATCTGCCCAAACTCCGGTGAAGGACATGATGAAACATTTCGAGCTCAGCGGAAAACAAAAGAGTGAGTTCCTTGAAGCGATAAGACGGCTAGAAAAACGTAACATAATCAAAATCTCTTGGCTTTAACGCCACAATTCTCTGTAGCCTACACATCACGTGTTCACATAGCATACAAGTGACAAAGCCTTAAAAGTGGAGGCGTCCCCGAGAAACTGGGGGATGATGTAGCCGTCCCAGACCGACCTTAACAGGTATGAAGACTATAAGGCTGACAGACCCCTCTTTGAAAGTAACAACAATACTGTATATGGAAGGCAGTAACTTTTGGTTACCCCATTTGTTGGCTGGCGAACAGGGTTAGGAGAAACCTTTGTAATTTTTGTTCTGGGGCGCTCTATCGTGTCATTCTTTTAGAATTTATTGATAACGATTTTTCTATCTTTTTGTCAACTAAGAAGAATACTATCCAAGTGATGAAACCGTAGGTCAGCCCATTTGTTAAGGCTTCCAGATAGGGCATGTATTCTGAAGCTGGTATTCCAAAAAGTGTAGAAATCATGTTTCCGGGGAATAGAGGAATTGGCACAGCTATTGAGGCGGAGGTGAACAGTAAAAAAAAGACGAAGAAGATGGCTGTTGCTCTCATGTTTCTGCTCCTGTTATTCCTCCTCTTTGATGTAGTCTTTGTTAGTTAGGCACTTCAACAGCTTGGGGCGGGTTAAGCACTCTTCTGGGATTCTGTCTCCGCTTGCAACATATCCAAAATAATGGGCGCATTCTGGCGCGTCTTTTTCGCGGGGCCCGTCTGTCGTTTCGGCGGAGACGGGGTTTGAGCTTTGTGTGACTAGGTTATCTCCGGTTAGAGAGTGGGAACAAGCGTAATGGGTTTCTTTGAGTGTTCTCGAAAAGTCTGTTAGCGTTAGGGGTTCCGTGAATTCTCTTTTGCATTCATTTTGGAGGCCTGTCTGACTTTTGACTTTAATCTTTATCCCTAATCCATATATTAAATCTTAATATGTAATAAACCTTTTCGTATTTCTGTCCAACACAAATACACCAAACAATCTGCGAAGATAGAAAACAAATTATGGGCATCTATGCTGTCAAGGTTGTGCGTTTTCGGTAATATACAGAAGATTCATTATTCAGGTTCCCGTTTTCTAAGTTCATGAACTTGCTGAATTTCGCCGTTACAGTTGTTCTCATAAGTGTCTCAGGTGCCTTATATCCCGGACCATTATTCTTTGTAACGATCTCTCATGGCATCAAGTCAGGAACCAAAAGTGGCATAATATTTTCGATAGCCCACAGTTTAGTCGAGTTCATCCTAGTTATGCTTCTAGCCCTAGGACTCCTAAGCGTAGCAAACGAGCCCACAGCCATGCTCGTCGTGGGGGTTGCCGGAGGAGTGGCTCTCATAGTTTTCGGTGCCATGCAGATACGTGGTTCCTTTTCATACAAACCTGATGAGCCAAAAGCTGGGCGAGGGGCTACCCGAAACCTTCTTTTGGTTGGCTTGGCATTAACGGGTTTGAATCCTTATTTTATTGTTTGGTGGCTTACTATTGGCGCGAATCTGATTTTCATCGCTCTTGAGTTTGCGTCCTTAGCCGGTGTCGTCTTCATGTATGTCTGTCACGTTTGGGTGGATTATGTCTGGCTTATTCTTGTTGCTGCCTTAGCGAAGAGGGGCGCCAAGATTTTGAGGTTCAAGTGGTACCGCGTATTGATGGCGGTTTTCGGGTTGGTTCTAATTTACTTTGGATTCTCCTTTCTGATAGACTCTCTAAGCTTTTGAGACCCAGCAAGGCAGAGTACAAGAAAATGTGCACACACCCTACAATTTACGTGATTACGCCGTCGATTTCTGCTCCACAGTATGCACAAGCTGAGTTTTTGATTTTGTTTTCTAGGATGCTGTAACCGAATCTGCGAATCAGCATTTTTCCGCAGTTGTGGCAGTAGGTGTTTTCTCCATTTTCGCCGGGCACGTTTCCCTCATAAACATACCTTAATCCAGCTTCCAATCCAATTTCTCTGGCTCTTCGTAGAATCGTGACTGGTGTTCTAGGCAGGTCTATGAGTTTATAGGTGGGATGGAACTGGGTGATGTGCCAAGGCGTCTCCTCGCCCACCTCACTGATGAATTCTGCGATTTTCCTTAGTTCCTCTTCTGAGTCGTTTAGTGAGGGAATTATCAGGGTTGTTATTTCAGTCCAGATTCCTAGACTCTTGTATAGTCGGATGGAGTCCAGCACAGGTTCTAGGCGGGCGCCGCAGTTCTTTCGGTAAAAGTCGTCGCTGAAGCTCTTCAGGTCGATGTTGGCGGCATCCAAGTATGGGCTTATCTCCTGTAATGCCTCTTCGGTGATGTAGCCGTTCGTCACGAAGACATTCTTGATTCCCTCTTTTTTTGCATGCTTGGCTGTGTCGTAGGCGTACTCGAAGAAGACTGTTGGTTCACTGTAAGTGTAGGCTATGCTCTCGCAGTTGTTACGTTTAGCCGCAGAAACAATCTCTTCGGGCGACACCTCCTGCCCAACTATTATGCCCCGCTCTTTGGGCAGCTGAGAAATGTCATAGTTTTGGCAGTTTCCGCATCGGAAGTTGCATCCCACCGTGGCTATGGAATATGATCTGGAACCGGGAAGAAAATGGAATAATGGCTTCTTCTCTATGGGATCCACGGAACGAGCCGCAACCCTGCCGTACACGAGACTGTAAAGTTTCCCGTCCCTGTTCTCTCGGACCCCACATATTCCCCTCTTCGAATCCGCGATTCGTGAGCATCGGTGACTACATAGGTTACATTTAACCACTTTGTCACCTAGTTTTTCGTAAAACATCGCTTCCCTCATAACAGAAGCCCCTTATCTATTACAAAAGGAAAATAGCACACTTAAAGTTTCAAAAAGACTGATCTGTCAGATTTCCCTTTCACATGATTTTGCTCTTGCTCATTGTTATGACGCTTCCAGTTTTAATCATACTAATGAAGGCTCACAGGTTGAGAGCAAAGAATATAGCCTAAGAACAATAGAATATATACTCAAGAAAGGGGGTTTTTATGGCTAAATTTAGAGTGCAGATAGATCACACTGTTTGTCAGGGGTTTGGAGCATGCGTTGAATTATGCTCCAAATTCGATCTTTCCGATGAGGACGGAAAATCTCATGTTGAAGACGCAAAAAAAGTTTCCAACGGAGAAGCCGTAGAACTGGAAGAACTGACTTGCCACAGAGAAGCAGCTGAAGCTTGCCCCTTCAACGCCATCCACATCACAAACTTGGAAACCAACGAGAAACTCATCTAACTTTAGGTGAGTCGGCTTGATAACTAACAAACTTTCGTTGCTGGTTGGCGGAGAGGCTGGAGCAGGAATAAGCCGTTCCGGATTTCTCTTCGCCAAAACCTGCCTAAGAGGAGGACTCCATGTCTTCGGCGCCAACGACTACCAATCCCTCATAAGAGGCGGACACAACTTCTACACAGTCAGAGCCGACGCCGAACAGGTTCACTCACAAGCCGACACCATCGACCTCCTCATAGCCCTCAACAAAGAAACAACTCTCCTCCACAAACACGAACTTGCTTCAGGCGCTGGAATAATCTACGACGGAGAACAAATCACCGTAACCGATGAAGAACTTGGAAGAGACAACATAAAACTCTATCCAGTGCCTCTACGAAAGATAGTCAAGGAGCTTGAAGGACCAACAATCATGGAGAACACCGTGGCTTTAGGAGCAGCAATAGCCCTCTTAGACTACGAACCAGAACTCCTGAACAGCGTCTTAAGAGACACATTCAAGCCAAAAACCGCTGAACTGAACATAGAAGCCGCAAAACGAGGATACAACTACATCAGGGAACATTACACAGACGACTTCGGATACAGACTGAAAAAAACAGGCTCAACTGGAAAACACAAAATTTTCCTCACCGGAAACGAGGCAATAGGCTTAGGAGCACTCAATGCAGGCTGCAAACTCTATGCGGCTTACCCCATGACACCAGCCACCTCTATACTCCACTTCCTAGCGCCCCTAGACAGAGAATACAACATGATTGTGATCCAAGTGGAAAATGAAATAGCAGCAGTCAACATGGTCGCCGGCGCCTCCTATGCCGGAGCGAGAACCATGACAGCCACATCTGGAGGAGGCTTCTGTCTCATGAGCGAGGGGCTGGGCATGATCGGAATGACCGAAACCTCACCTGTCATAGTCCTAGTTCAGAGACCCGGACCAAGCACAGGTCTTCCCACCTACACGGCACAGGGAGACCTCAGATTCGCCATCCACGCATCGCAGGGAGAATTCCCCAGAATCGTAATCGCCCCGGGAAACGTCGAGGAATGCTTCTGCAAGACCTTGGAAGCCTTCAACTTGGCAGAGAAATTTCAGATTCCAGCATTAATCATCTCGGACAAGTATCTGGCGGAGAGCCATGGCGCTGCGGAGCCTTTTGACCAGAACCGAATCGGAATCGACCGCGGACAACTAATAACCGAAGACGAATACACGGGAGAAGAAGAATACAAGCGGCACAAGTTCACGGAAGACGGAATCTCCCCCAGAGCCATGCCCGGAACAAAGGGCGCCATAGTGAGAACCAACGCTGACGAACACAACGAACTCGGATACACAACCGAAGACCCTCAGTTGTCAACAAAAATGGCAGATAAACGCTTTAAGAAACTGGACGCCCTAACCAAAGAACTAGAAAACTATGAAACGGTCAAGCTTTACGGTCCAGAGGAAGCAGATGCAACAATTATAGCTTGGGGCTCCACGAAGGGACCCATAAGAGAAGCCATGAAGATTCTCAGCAAGGAAGGCGTCAAAGTCAACTATCTGCAAATAGTGTATCTGTCTCCCTTTCCAGCCAGTAAGGTTCAGCAGATACTACAATCAGCCAAGAAGACCATTGTGGTGGAGAACAACAAGACCTCCCAGCTATCCAGCCTAATACGAGAACATCTTCTCACAATAGTAGACCATAAAATTCTGAAGTACGACGGGAGACCCTTCAACCCAGAAGCTCTTTCCCGAAACATAAAGGAGGTGCTCTGAAACGGTAACTCTCAAAAATCTGAAGACACCGAAAAAGAACACTTGGTGCCCCGGATGCGGAAACTTCGGAATACTGATGGCATTCAAAAAAGCCCTCATAGAGCTAGACCTTGAGAGAGAAGAAGCCGTGCTTGTGTCAGGCATAGGCTGCCACGGCAAAATGGTTAACTACGTGAACATAAACGGATTCCACGGCATCCACGGCAGAGTATTACCCTTGGCAGCAGGCATCAAACTCGCAAATCCTAACTTAACAGTGGTTGGTTTTGCTGGAGACGCTGACCAATACAACGAGGGCTGGGGTCACTTCGCCCACGCTGTAAGAAGAAACATAGACATGACCTTGATTGTGCATGACAACATGGTTCTCGGCTTAACTACCGGCCAGGCAACATCTACCAGCCAGCCCGGGTTTAAATCGAAATCAACTCCTTTCGGCGTTATACCTCCCATGCTGAATCCTTTGGCTCACGCTTTGGTTAGCAACGGCACATTTGTGGCTAGAGGCTTCTCCGGCGATATGCTACATCTGAAGGGTTTGATCGTGGAGGCAATCAAGCACAGAGGCTTCGCCTTCATCGACGTCTTCCAGCCCTGCGTTACCTTCAACTACCTAAACACCTACGATTGGTTCCGCCAAAGAGTGTACAAGCTGGAGGAAGAAGATCACGACGTAACCGACCGAAAAAAAGCTTTGGAGAAGAGCTTTGAATGGGGAAACAGGATACCAATCGGAATCTTCTACAAGAAAGAGAGACCCACATACCACGACAATCTTCCCCACGTAAAGGATTTACCGCTCACAAAACTGCCCACAGAAAACGTGGACATAACCTCCACCCTAAAACAAATGATGTAACCTTCTTTTAATGAGATGAGCTACAAATGCAACCCAAGCAAGTTATCAATCGACTAAAGTCTCTATCTAACCCAGAAGCAGTTAAGGGAATGGCACGGTTCGGAATCAACCCGAAGAACACCTATGGCGTATCAATTCCCAATCTCAGAAAATTGGCTAAGGAGATAGGAAGAAACCACGAGTTGGCTCAGCAACTTTGGGAGACAGGGATTCATGAGGCTCGGATACTCGCCAGCATGATCGACAATCCAGAAGAGGTGACCAATGAGCAGATGGAAAGTTGGGTAAAAGACTTCGACTCATGGGATGTCTGCGACCAGTGCTGTAGCAACCTCTTTGAAAAGACCCGATTTGCCTATCAAAAAGCCATTGAATGGAGTTCCAGAAAGGAAGAGTTCGTCAAAAGGGCTGGTTTCGTGCTGATGGCACGCTTAGCTGTTAGCGACAAGAAAGCTGCGGATAAACCATTCGTAACGTTCCTCTCTGTCATACAAAGAGAAGCTGGAGACAACAGAAACTTCGTAAAAAAAGCGGTTAACTGGGCGTTAAGGCAGATTGGGAAACGAAACCCAGCTTTGAACAAAAAAGCAATAGAAGCTACTAAAGAGATTCAAAAAGTGGACTCCCGAAGTTCCCGATGGATTTCCTCTGATGCCCTCAGAGAGTTAACCAGTGAAGCTGTTCAAAGGAGACTAAGCTTCAAAAATTGATGTCAGTTTGACAATGAATACAAAAGATGAAAATTACAACAAGTGAACAACAAAACAGGTAACACACGCAACTATTGCAGAAACTCAGATTGAACTAGCCTTTTTATTTAATGTGCCAATTTTTGCTTACTAAGATCGGTCAGGAGTTTTGGCGATCAAACGTCCATCATGAGCCTCAGGTGAATGAGCGGGGTCTTTCTTTCTGTCAACCTCTTTACTCGAGGCAACACTTCCTGGAGGATGTGCCACGGCTCCAAAGTAATCTTGTCAGTTGGCGTCTTTCCGCCGTTCATTTTCAGACGGTACGCTATCTCCTCGATTATCAGATTCTCCGCTATCAGCTCAGCCATACACACCTCACCTTTGTTAATCAGCTTCTGCACAACCAGTTTCTTCAGCTCCTGCCCCTCTTCCATCCGTTTGAAAATCTTCTTGGCTTTCCTTTTAGTCTTGAGATGTGCTAATGAAAACTGAGGCATCTTCTGGCAAAGTGTAACCCGTTCCCTCCATTTTTCTAACCACTGTTTGGTCCAGACTTTCAAAAATGCCTTAATCTCCTTTTGTCGGTCTTCAGTATTCAAGCCTTCTTCGATATCATCGGAGTTTGTGTCTCTCCGTTTCGTCTTTAAGCAGGTTTCTAAGTCTTGATAAGCGAAGTCTAAAAGTCTTCTTTCCGAGCCATAAAGGTCTAAATCAGGAATTTCTTTCTCCAGCTCCCTAGCTAGCCAAGACATAATTACAGGATTTCTTGAGGCGCAAAGTTTGGCGCTAGGCATTTCCTTGAACCTCCTTTGAGGAGTGTGTACCATGCTTTTTTGGGGGTATTTGAGGTTTTCCAATATTTTCTTTTTCTTCATCATTTTTCACCTCCTCTTAAGATGCCATTTCTCTGTTGCAAAATCATATTCAATCAATCCCTCTTCCTCAAGCCTCGACAACGTGAAATAGAACGGTTTCACATCTATCCTTTCAGACAGTTCAAGAGCAGTTAAACTTTCTTTTTTCAGAGTTTCCAAAATTCTATCTTTTAAACTCTTCGCCAATTCATTTCACATCCCTAACAGTTTGAATTATAATTTTCGTCAGGATTCCTCCTTTTCTTTCTTCCATTCCCTCGGTTTTTGGCGTGGGGGTTTTCCCTGTTTTGTTCTCAGCATTTGTTGGTAGGTGGGGCAATGTGTGTAACTAATGTAACTTCCCGGTTGACAGAATGCTCCGAAGTCAATATCATTTAGTTCCTGTTCACATTCGTCTATAAATGGACATTCCTTCATTTTTCCATTTCACTCTTTTTTCCATTAATCACTTACCAATTTTGTGCAAAACAGTACACATATCCACAAAGCCATAAAAAAGAAGGCTAAGATGGCTCCTAGGGGGTTTCTGCTAAAACCCATGAATAATGATAACGTGAATAAAATAATTGCAAGTAAGCAAAGATGTACGACCCGAATTCTCATTTACTACTATCACACCCAATCATGTCGTTCAACTCCACGTTTTCACCCCTCCTTTCTAACTAGTACTTCCGCGTCATCTAGAATTGTTACGATGTTCTCCACAGCCTTATAGACATCCGCCTCTCTGGTCGTGCCTACACAAACAAGCTTCCCATTACCGAAGATTAGGAAGACACATCTCGGGTCTTCCATGCGATAAATCGCGCCCGGAAACTGATCCGGCTCGTACATAACCTGCTTTCCAAGACAGGAGATAGCGTAGATGCCTTCCTCAACGTCGATGGACATACCCAAGTCGATGGATGCAACAATGTTTTGGGTTT
>Ga0209979_1002863_pt1 | contig 15905 bp, 6 predicted proteins | sample AnhtaG_FD_183114 | JGI IMG/M metagenome (GOLD analysis project Ga0209979, IMG submission 183114) | Deep subsurface microbial communities from Anholt, Denmark to uncover new lineages of life (NeLLi) - Anholt_01485 metaG (SPAdes) (version 2) | ecosystem: Environmental > Aquatic > Marine > Oceanic >...
TAGTATGCTCAAACAGCACTACCGGCAACATCGTGGTTTATCCAAAATACGAAGAGAGGCTTATCTCGCATGGTATGCCTCCGTTATCATCAACAACAAAAAACCAACACGTTTTTTCCATTAACCCAAATATTTCTTACCAGTAATAAGGGGACCATCTCTGAGATCATGCGAGACCTGAAAGGCTATACTGCCAAACAAATAAATGAATTGCATAAGCGGATCAACATCTCATTTTGGCAGGATGGATTTTATGATCATGTAATCAGGAATCAGAAGGATTTGGAGGAAAAGTTGAATTACATTCATTATAATCCAGTAAGGGCAAAACTAGTGGAAAAACCTGAGGATTATCTTTATTCCAGTTATCGAAATTATTTTTTGAATGATGATTCGGAAGTAGTGGTTGACAAGTATTATGAGATAGAGAAGTGGATGGACGAATAAACTCGTCGGGCTGGGAGCCCTTCCCCGCAAAACCGTCGGGTTAGGAACCCTTCAGGGTGAACCTGACCCACGCGGTGAGTTTTTCCACACCCCTCGTAGGCAGGGTTCATCCGGAAGGAATCTTAGCCCAGCAAAGCTGAGGTAAACCCACACCCCCGCGTAGGCGGGGCTCTTAGCCCCGCAAAACTGAGGTAAACCCACACCCCCGCGTAGGCGGGGATCCTATCCCCGCAAAACCGTCGGGCTGGGAACCCGACCCACGCGAGGAGTTTTCGGGCACTACCCGCTTAGGCGGGGTTCTTCCTGGAGGGATCTTAGCACAGCAAAACTGAGGTAAACCCACACCCCCGCGTAGGCGGGGCTCTTAGCCCCGCAAAACCGTCGGGCTGGGAGCCCGACCCACGCGGTGAGTCTTCGGGCACTACCCGCGTAGGCGGGGTTCTTCCTGGAGGGATCTTAGCACAGCAAAACTGAGGTAAACCCACACCCCCGCGTAGGCGGGGATCCTATCCCCGCAAAACCATAGCAAAGATGTCGGATAGTCCCGCCAAAGGCGGGACATATCCGACCTACAAGTAGCAACTATTGAAAGCTCATTTCAATAGGATCATCTTTCGTGTGGTTTGGCTTTTGGGGGTCTTGAGACGATACAGATATACCCCTGAGGTAACCTTTTTTCCTCTTTCATCTTTTCCATCCCAGACCACCTCATGTCTTCCCGGAGGCAGTTCATCCTCAATCAAAGTTTTCACCAACTGCCCTCGGATGTTGTAAATCTTCAGGGAGGTATAAACCTTGGAAATCTCTTCCATTGGAGGCATGAAAATCCTTTTGTTCTTTCTGGGCGGGAAGGGACTGGTTAAGACCTGATATTCTGGTTTTAACTCAAAGATAATAGTGGTTGAAGGATTGAAGGGATTTGGAAAGTTTTGACCCAATGAAAAGTGCTCCGGCAGATTGTTATCTTCATTTCCTGCCTCTATGCCAGTACACATGCACTCATATTTGGTTTGAGCCGAAGATATGTTTGTTTGAAGCTCATCCACACTCGTTCCGCCGACGATGGCGAAAGCAACCACGGTGCTTTCCCCTGGAGCTAAATCAAATGGACCATAGGAAACCAGTTGAGACCAATCCTTTCCTGTGGTCTGGTTTCCGGTTGCGAGTTCCTCATTTGCGCCTACAGGTACCTGTCCACTTAAAAACTGATATTTTTCCTGGTTGGAGAACCCATCATATAGCCAGAGAGCATTATCTATCTGGCTTGAAAGACAAGCTCCCTCGGAGAGCGGAACCATACTTAAATATATTTCACTCTCCGGGTCAAATTGATAATACAACGATATGGCTGGATCAAAGCCTATCTGGTCGTCGTTCGGCGAATCCAAGGGAATATCCCAGTCGAAGAACAGCCCCACGAAAGAATCATAAACTGGATTAGAATTAATATTCTTTATGGTATATTGCAGGATCAGATAATCATCATTGGCTGGATCAGCATAGGCAAAACTTCTCTGCAAAATCTCCAGCCCCAGAGGATTTTCTGCTCTTCTGTCTGAAAATTTGCAGAATCCGTCCTGATCAGATATAGTGCCCGGCCTCTGAATGGAAAGTTCTCCACCAGGAAGCACCTCAAAATCCTGCTCTGGAGTTTTTCCATCCTCTCCCCTTGCCCCATCGGAGATCTGATCCGGACTTGTTCCTATCAAAAGCGCCGCCTCATATAGATTGTTCTCACCATTCCGGGGATACACCCAGCCTTTTCCTCCCAAGGGATTGAAAGACCCGTCACCCAGACCATATTGACCGAAATTGGAGAGGGTGAAGACGAAGTTTCCCACATCGTGATCCCCAATAGAGAAAGAAGGCAGGGAACCCACAGTTAAGGAGAAACTTACTTCAGAAGAATATTCCGGCTCTTGCCCTACTATCCGGAGCATAAATTCCACCTTTCTCCCCGATGGCATATTTTGATCAAAGCTCACCAGAAAAGGAGAGTTGAAATTGGAAGCCTCCTCCCCCTTATCAACATCACCCAGATAAAAGCTATCTGATGCTATCTGAACCAATGAATCGGTGGTGTAAAGATTCGCAAAAACGCCATCCACATCTTCTCCGGTATTTTTAAGCTCAACCACTAAGTTAATCTCATCGCCTGGCTGGGGAGGGCTTCCCCCATCAACGTAGAAGTCGGTAAGATACAGGTTGGGCCTATGAGGTTGGGGTAAGATCTCCAGTGCCCTTTTGATATTTATCAAGCCTTGACCGTAACTGTTATCTTCTCCCGGAGGACCAAGATCGGAGCACGACTCCAAAAGCGCCTGCTTGATCTCCTCCACCGTGGCATCAGGATTGTATTGCCTGAGGATGGCCACCGCCCCGGCAACAAAAGGAGCCGCCATGGAGGTCCCGCTCATCAAACGATATTCGCCGTTTTTAAAACAAGAATAAATCTTCATTCCGGGAGCACAAACCTCAGGTTTGATGGTCTGGTTATCACAGCCGGATGGACCACGCGAACTGAAAGAGGCAACCGGAAACCCAAAACTTAATGCGTCAACGGCACCAACGGAGAAGGAGTTTGTGGGCGAGGAGATACGATCAGCCGGGGTTCTTAAGGTGATAGGTTCTGGACCTTCGTTTCCTGCGGCAAAGATGACCACCACCCCGGCATTTTCCACATTGTCTATGACATTCCAGAAAATCTGATCACATGCAGGTTTATATCCCGGAGGAATTCCCCAGGAGTTGTTGATCACGTCCGGGACGTCATCCACAGTTTCTGGATTTCCATCCGGGTCCACTGCCCACTGGAAAGCGGATAGTATGTCGCCGATGGTCTGAGAGAGGGAGGCGCCTCGATCTATAACTGCCGCAGCGATCCAATCAGCTCCATACGCCACTCCAATGGTGTCTCCTTCTGAAATCCCTGCCATGATTCCCATGGTATGAGTTCCATGTCCCTTGGCATCCTTGGGAAAATCTGAGCCATACGGGTCAAACCAGGAAGCAGAAGGCAAGCCACCGTTGTTGCCTCGCCAGTTTGAGAAAAGAGCAGGATGATCTCCATCCACCCCGGTATCGAAATTGCACACCAATCGTCCCTGACCGGTATATCCCATTTCCCAAGCCCCCCGGGCGCCGATGGCAGAAAGGACCCTTTCCCTCTCCACTATGTTTCCGGAGGCTCTTTCCACTGATACCGGGTCAACCAGAGTGACGGGATAATTCTCGTAGACCGCCTCCACATCCGGGAAAGAGGCGATTTTTTTGATCTGGTCTTTGGTGGCGGTGACCTGAATCGCATTGGTTATCCAGAAGGTTTTGAACTTTTCTACGCTTCCGTCAAGAGTTTTTTGCTTCAAATAATCAATCATCTCCATCTGAGAACTTTCTGCTTTGTCCTTCAGCGATCTTGTTATCATCTGGTGTCTGACTTTTCTGGTAGCTTTTTGTAGATTGAGCTTAAAGTTCAGCCGGGCAGTGTTGGTCTGATCTTTCATCACCACCAGACAGGAGACGAATTCATCTGCCCTCATTTGATTCAATTTTAAGACGAGATCCGGGCTGACCTCACCGCCGAAGGCGAAAAAGCTTCGAAAGAAAAAGAATATCAAAAGAAAGAAGAAGGCTATTTTTCTTAACCTGTGAGACATCTTTTGCTCCTAACATTTTTTCACTTATGCTTAGAAGCAAAGCCTTTGCCGTTAAAAAGCTTACTTGCTTGGGCAAAAGTTTTCAAAGGATTTTGTGAAGACTAAATGGGGGGGCGATGTTAATGGGTTGGCTTACAGAGACTTAGCCGAGGAATAAAACTGGTTGATTTTTGGACAGCAATATCTCACCTCAAAAAATTCTTCTTGCGTCTGCAAAGTAATTACATATTATCTGCAACCTGATTCACGTTTTCCAATCGAGTTAATCTGTTCCCTCTGTTGGCCAGTCGGATATGTCCCGAAGCCAAATGGCATCGGCATTTCCTTCAGGATGAATCCTAATGCCAACTGATCAGGTCAAAAAAAGAGCCCTTCTCTCAAGAAAAAGGGCTCTTGGGTGTTGCTGAAATTTTCAAAGCTCAATCAACCAACAGAGGCGGAGGTCCTTCCTTATACAGATAACTGATTAAATATAAAATATCCCCCAGGTTTACTTCACCATCGTGGTTTACGTCTCCCCTTTCCAGTGGATCAGGTGCAGGTCCTGCTTTATACAGATAACTTATCAAGAAGAGGACATCAGCAATATCCACCAACAGGTCCCCATTGACGTCTCCGGACAACCGGAATGAGGTCTTTGGTCCCACTCTCACGTCATCTATATAAAAGCCCTCTCCATCGTATGGATATTCAGCATCGCTGGTAAAGCTGAACCTGACGTATACACTTGTGCCGGGAGGGATGTGGGAAAGATCATAACTATATTCCAGCCAATCGTTGCCAGTGTTCAAAAGCGAGTCCAAAGCGCCGCCGGTTCCTGTGAAGTCGAGCGTGTCAGACTCTTCGGTCAGCGCGTTCACTATCTCCACATGTATCCCATCCACCCCATAGTTGGTGACATCATACCACAGCCAGAAGCTAAGATAAGATTCGGGACCCAGAGTGAAAGAAGAGCTTTTGAGCCAGGACTCCATATTGTTGTGGAAATACCAGGAGCCCTCTACCCCGTTATACCAGCTCCAATCACCGGAATGTTTTCTGTGGCTGGTAAGATGCCACATGTCCCCGGAGCCTCCATGAGTCCATAGGCTTGTGCCCGACTCCATATTGTCCCAAAACCCAGGCTCTCCAATGTTCAGGATGAAGCTATCCTGAAAAGTATATCCATCACTGGTTTCGGTGCGGAGCCGCAAGTATGGAAAATAGATGGAGGGACAACCAGGAAGCAGATATACTTCAAATGTCCCATTCCAGATCTCTTCAGAACCGATATCACCAAAACTGGCAATGCTATCGGTGACATTCACGTAAGAACTTGAGCTGGAAAGATGGCCGGTCACACCGCGTGCCAGCTCTATCCCCTGATTTATCACAGAAACGTTGAGATCGAAAGTTTCGCCCGGTTCTGGTTTGCCATTGCCATTTCCCCCGGATGCATCATTTACCGAATAGCTATAACAGTCCAAATCTGGCGTGACCACAGTGATGGGTATCATACTGCTCCAGGAAATTCCATAACCTTCGTTTATTTCCAGGTCGAAATAAATCACGTGATTGTTGGGACAACTTGAGTTGATGGTGAAACCATACGGTTCGAAGCTGACAGCGGTCTGGCCGGGGTTGATGGTTCCGAACTCTTGCAGACTATCGGTCAAAGTTACGTGCGGATCACCGGTGGAATGCAAAATGGCATATACGTTATATTCCACCTCGGTCCCCCAGTTCTTCAAGGTTACGGACATATCGATAGTTTCTCCTGGATTGGGCAGACCATCTCCATTGCCTATTGAAGCGTCATCTATGTTGTGATCATCATACAACACGCAACCTCCAGCAGTGAACACCAGCGCAGTGTCGGTGTGATAAAGGAAATTGTGAGCGGTTACGGTTACATACATCTCTCCGGCTGAGGATGGCGAGATATCGAAAAGAATCTGTCCCTGTTGATCGGTCAATCCCCGCTGGTAAACCTCATCTCCCTTCATAAGACACACCAAAGCCTCTGGCACAGGCTCCATTCCGTCAGCACCACTGAAGAAGACGGTAACCGGAAATTGACTGTTGCCGGCAATGATGGTATCTGGACGTTCCACCAAGAGTGTTTGAGGGGTATCGGTCCAGATGGGCATCTCTGGCTCACCCAGAAGATTGACCTGATACTGGCACCAACGATATACGTTCTCCTGTTGGGAGAATGGGACATAGAACGACTTCATATCCCCCACCGTGGCTCCTATGTGATAGATGGCTCTGGAGAATAAGGCGGCGAAGAACTGTTGATCGAATCGATCTGAGTAGCCATATTCCGGATTTCCGGGTGACCCCCAGCCGTATCTGGAGTTGCCAATGAAAGCCACCCCTCCTCCATCCGGGTTATTGATAAAGTGCTCTGCGATGCAGTCATAGTCAAAAGCGGCAGGCCAACAACCGATGGAGAAAAAGATGGAGTTTCGGGGATCATTATCCAGATCGTCCATATCCCAACGATCCAGATAACCAGTTCCCACTCCCATCAGACGGTAGTTAGCATGTCCATCATGGTTAATTATATTCTGCCCCTCATTCATTGCGGCCATTACTGTGCTCCAACTTTCATTTCCCAAAGCCTCATAGAGCTTGGTGATAGGATCAAACTGTGGGGGGACATATCTTTCGTCAATTAAGTCCTTGCTGAGCCCTGAGTTGGTGTAGGGATTTGACCACAGGATCTCAGCACAGAAAAGCATCTTGGTCTGATAGTCGGTGGGGGGATTCTTCTCAGAGGTCAAAAGTTTGTTCACCAGCGCTTGTGCCTTGCTGACGTTGCTGCAGGAAGCCCTTCCTACGAAAACTTCGGGATACATATCTATGGAATCCTCTACCTCTCCGTAGATGTGATTTCCGTTAGCGTCCCAGGTTCCGTCCAGATCGGAGAAATAAAGATCGCATCTAATATCATTCTCGTCCGGATAGAACCCGGCTTCGCAATCCATAGCCCAGGTAACTCTTGCAGGGACCACATTGGTATCTCCCCCCAGAAGAACCCAGAGGGTTCCCCAGTTTTGATAAGAGTCCTTGATGAAATTTCTCACCTTCTCCGCATTATCATAACCTGAATAGGTGGCATAAATCCAATTGGTGGTGACGATCTTTGCTGGCACACCTTTTTGGGTTTTCCAATTCGCCAGTGGTTGAAAGGTGGAGACGTAATTGGTATCGGTGATAATTACATATTCGTAATCTCCGGGAGGGAGAAAGGACTTTGTGATCTTTTGGGGTTCGAGGTTTAATCTGGCACGCTGGGGATTCAAAATGGCTTGCTTCAATATGGTTTGATAGACCTGTTTGCCAATCCGTGATCTTTGCTTTATGGGCAGGGGCTCTTTTCCTCCTGGGGAGTAACGGATCTTAAATTCTATGTGAGAATAGAACTTGACCTTCTTCTCTGCAGGAACATATTGAACCGGATATACCAGGATATTTGCCAGTTGATATCCTCCTAAAAAACCGGTGCCGGTGTATTCCACCAGCTTGCCCGGATATTCTGCACTTTGCTGGTAAACTTTGGGCTCAGGTTGAACAAAGGGAACAGGCTGTTGCATCATAGAAAGGATTCGAGGAGGTTGAACCGGAAAGATCTGATGCTGGTCGGTCAGAAATTCCCCCTCTGCGCTGGTTACCACTACCTCTTCCACCTTTGAGCCGGCAGGCAAAACCAGGTGAACCAGTTTGACCGGAAGCTGAGGCTCCCCCACTTTATTGGTAATATCACAGCCTTTCAGATATAGTATATCAAATCCTTCGAAGGTGGAGAGGGTCAAATCCTCTGGGAAAAATTCCAGAGTCTGGGAAAGTTCCGCTGAGTGTGTCTGGCTTAGCCCGAAAAGAAAAATAAATCCCACCAGAAAGAAAATTTTGATTCGCATGATAACTCCTTTGTTTATGAAGTAATGAAAAAAAAGTCCCAACATCCATTCACCTCAGACAAGAAGCATGAATACAGCCACTTCCGTAATTTTAATATATCAAAAAGTGCCATTTTGTCAACTATAAAAGCTAAGGGACTTCGCCGGGTTCTCACCTGCTAGGCTAAAACTTGGGGCCACCTCACTTTTTCACCTTCTCTCTAAAAACACTTTTTAATAGAATCTATTCCCAAACTCTTTTTGGATGCCGGGCATATATGAGATGACGCTACAAAAACAGATCCTTTCCCACCAGATTATCGGAGGTTTTGCCAAAAAATTTTACTGTTAAACTTTTTTTTCGAGTTAAGCTGTCGTTCCCCTTAACCGATAATATAAAAGAACTTAAATCTTAAAGAAGTGTGACTATGAAAGGTGAAAAGTATGTCAACTCCTGACTCACAAAAAAGAACCGAAGCTGAGGAAAAGACCCTCTTCGGAGAGACCAAGATTCCTGAAAAATTCGACGAAAAGAGAGAGGTGAAAAACAAGGAAGCGATTAACCTGGATGACACATTAGCCCAGATGGAGGCGATCTTCGAACGGGTGGAGTCAGCTCAGCCCAGGCTGGAGACAGAGATGGAGAAATCCGACTCAAAAGATTCATCCCGGGTAAGAAGAGACGATTTAGAGGCTTTGTTAGATATAAGCAAAGCCATCAATTCCACCCTGGTTTTAGATGACATCTTGCAAATGGTGATGCGGCGAGCCATCAAACTTTTGCTCGCCGAACGCGGATTTTTGATGCTTTTAGACCAGGGAGGCAATCTACAGTTCAAGACTGCATATAATATCTGCAAAGAATCCCTCTCCAAAGAGGATTTTCGCATCTCCATGTCCATTGCCACCAGCGTGGCTAAAACCGGCAAATCCATATACACTTCCGACGCCCAACACGATGAAAGATATTCCAAGCAGAAAAGCATTCAGGAGTTGGATTTGAAATCCATTATGTGCGTCCCGCTGAAAAGCAAGGAGAAGATAATCGGGATTCTGTATCTGGATAATAGCTCCAAAAGCAACATTTTTCTCGAAAGTGACCTTTATCTTTTTGAGCTTTTTGCCGGGCAAGCCGCCATAGCTATAGAAAACGCCAAGCTTTATGAGAATCTTCTGGCAATGAAAATCTATAATGAGAATGTGGTAAACAAGACCCCGGTGGGGATAGTAGTGGTGGATAATAATCTTAAGATAACCGTGGCTAACAAAACCTCCCAAGATATTTTCAAAAAAGCAGGCTGGAAAGAAAAGTTCAATCATGATTCTCTGAAGAATCTTTCCCTTCTGGACCTGTTTCCCCCGGAGGATAGGACCAGGTGGAAGAAGATCTGCTATCAGGTTCTTTATACCGGCGAGCCCTTTGAGGAAGCTAAATCCTATCACAGATTCGGATCGGAGGAGGTGGCATTATCTTTAAAGGTGAGCCCATTGAACAGTCATGATAACCGTATCCTGGGATTGATCTTAGTGGTCGAGGATATAACCGATAAAGTGATTGCGGAAAAATATCTCATCTATTCCCAGAATCTGGTGGCTAAGGGTGAGATGGCAGCCTCCATCGGACATGAGCTTAATAACTATCTCACCATCATCCTGAACAATGCCGAGCTTATGTCACTGAACCTGAGAAAGGGGGATACCGTTCGAGTGGAAAAGAACACCAAAGCAATCCAAGACAGCGTGGAGACCATGAAAAGGTTCACCGATGGTCTGGTCGATTTCTCCAAACTGGAAACGAAGATAACCCAGTATAGTCTGCGCACTCTCATAGAGGATCTGATTTTTTCCTTAAAGCCTCAGAAGCAATTTTCTGGAAAAAAATTTGAAACCATCTTTGATCCGGAGATTCCGGCATTACCCATGGATGTGGGGCAAATTCAACAGGTTTTTCTAAATATGCTGAACAATGCGGCTGATGCCATAAATACGCTTCCGGAGCCACAAGGAACCATAACCATCAACACCTCTTATGTAAAAAGAGAAAAGATGGTTGAGGTTAAGATCTCCGACACCGGTCCCGGGATATCCCCCGACCTTTTGCCCAAGATATTTGAGCCTCATTTCACCACCAAGAAGGGGGGACATGGCTTTGGACTGGTTATATGTGAAAGAATCATCAAGAATCATAAAGGCGAGATCTCTGTGGAAAGCTCTCCTGAGGGGACAACATTCACCATCACCTTTCCAGTTAAAAAGTGGGGAACAGTTGAGGCTAAAAGTGGATAACCCCTGACCCTTATGGTTCAAAACATCGCCGATTTTCCTCACAATAAGTTCTTTCCCTGATACCGGTTGAAATGTCCGAAAAGAAAACCTCACAGGTCTTTTCCCGTCGCTATGAGATATTACAGTTTCTGGGAGAAGGTGGAATAGGAAAGGTATACAGAGCTTACGATGGGTGGATCGAAAAAGATGTTGCCCTTAAAGTCCTCCCCCCAGATGTGAAAAATCCTTCTCCCTTAGAGAACTTCCAAAGAGAATTTTTGCTTCTCACTCAGTTCAAACACCCGGGCGTGGTGGAGGTGTTGGATTTTGGTTATTCAGAGGATGTCACGCAACCAGGGAAACTGTCCCCCTATTTCACCATGGAATTAGTGGAGGGGAAAAACCTGGGGGAAGCCCTTGCTAATTTTCTTGATCCTCAACCGGCTCCGGCTGAGTTTGAAAGACTCACTCATCTGATCTGGCAAATCTGTGATATTTTGGAATTTCTTCATCTCCGGGGAATGGTGCATTGCGATCTTAAGCCGGACAACCTGAAAGTAACAGATAGGATCTTTCGTCCAAAAGTTTTGGACTTTGGATTATCTGAGAAGATTGGGGCAAGAAGGGGCAAAGAAACAAAGGGGACTCTCCCTTACATGGCTCCGGAGATGTTTTCAGAAAAACCTTTGGATGGAAGAACTGATCTTTACTCTCTGGGGGTTATTCTTTATGAGCTGGTCACCTCCAAACTTCCCTTTTCTTTTGATGACCCGGTTAAAATCATCTCCGCCCACCTTCAGCAAAAGCCACCGCCGCCATCGGAGCTAAATCACAATCTCCCTCCTTTTTTAAATGAATTTATCATGAAACTTTTGGAGAAGTCTCCTGCCGATCGTCCGAACAATGCCACCCAGGCGAAGGAAATGATAACAGCAGAGCTCCGAGACGACTTCAGAAAAGCCCACGGACCCGATTTTTCACAAAAGAAGTCCCTTCTTGCTCACATTTATAGCGGTCCCATGGTGGGAAGGGACATGGAGTTAAGCCGGTTGGAAGATGATCTAAGACGGGCGGTCTCCTCCCAGGGAAGCTGTCTTTTTCTTTCAGGTGAACAGGGGGTGGGTAAGACCTTTCTTCTCAACCATCTTAAGATAAAGTGTCAGCTTCAAGGGATCATCTTGGTGGATACAAACTGTCTGGAAAACCAAACCCCGGCCTATCAACCTCTTATAGATATCTTTCATAAACTGGAACCTTACGTTGAGAATCGGTGTGGTGACCACATCGTGGCCAATCTAAGGGAGATCTTCAAGTGGTCAAGAAGAGATGCTTTGGCATCTCCTCAAGATCAGACCTCTTTTCACCTGAGGATCACAGATCTTCTGGTGGAGGTATCTCAAATCTTTCCTTTTGTAATGGTTATCGAAAACCTGCAATGGGCGGACTTTCTCACCCTGCAGTTTCTAAAGCATTTCCAAAGGCAGAAAGATAAGAGCAAGATTTTTTTGTGTTGCTCTTTGCGGGAAGAAAAGTTGAAAGAGAATATTCCGTTGGGGAGCCTGATTGACCTTTGCCTAAAGGGAGAAGATACCAAGTATGTGGAACTAAATCGATTTGAGCTTCCCCAAACCAAAAACCTGATTTCTTCCAAATTCACTAACCAGAAATTTCCCCCTCTATTTTTTGCCTACCTTCACGAAAGAACATCGGGCAATCCATTTTTCATCATCGAAGCGCTTAAATACTTGGTGGAGAAGGGCATCATTTTCTTGAGGGATTCTGTTTGGATAACGGACACAGAAAGGCTGAAAGAATCAGCAGTTCCTGATTCAATCGAGGCGGTCCTGCTGGAAAACCTGGAAAGATACGATGAAAAAACGCTTGATTTTTTAAACATGGTGGCAGTGATAGGAAAAAAGTTTACCCTTCCTTTATTGAGGGGGCTGAATCTGTTTGATGAGAAAACATTATCGGAGATTTTATCGTTTTTGACCCAGGATCAGCTCCTCAAAAGAAATGAAGAATCTGTCGGGGCTAAGATATATTACCAATTTGCCAATCAAAGTCTACAGAGCCTTCTTTACCAGAGATTAGATGAGGAGAAACGAATCAGGTGGCACAAAAAGGTAGGGGAGCTTCTGGAGAAGATCAGCTCAAAGGAAGAGGAAGAGTCCGTCTTCGAGATAGCTCACCACTATCTTGAAGGAGAGGAGCTTGAGAAAGCTTATCAATATGCGCTTCTGTCTGCTGAGAAGATGGAAGGAAGATTTGCCAATGATGAGGTATTAAGGTATCTGGAAAACGCCACAGAAGTTGCCTTGAAATTTTCAGACACAAAAGAAGCCACAAAAAAACAGGTTGCGGCTTTGATGAAGAGAGCCGACTTTTGCAAAAAAGTGGGTGAACTCAATCAGGCAGAGAGGGACTACCTAACTATCTTGGAATTGAGCAAAGGCTTTCCTGATCTCAAGATGTTGGCGCAAACTTATAATGGCCTGGGTGAGACCTATCGACTGAAGCATGATTATAAACGGGGAATCTCCTGCCTTAAGAAAGCCATGCAGATTCACCAAAAGTTAGACGATCCCCACCAGCTTGCTGATACCTTAAGTTATATGGGGCTTCTTTACTGGATAGATAGCCAATACAAAGAAGCCCTTGAGTCTTTCCACCAGGCACTCGAGATAGACCGAAGATTGGGGAATAAATCCTCCATGGCTTCCACTCTGAACAACATGGGATTGGTATTTTGGTCACAGCATCAATACTTGCAAGCATTGAGATATTTCACAGATTCTTTATCCCTGTATAGAGATCTTGACAATGAGGAGTGGATAGCACGCACTTTAAATAATTGCGGCGTAACGCTTTTTGAATTGGGTGATTATCCCAGGGGCATTGACCATCTCTTGGAGTCTTTAAAGCTCAACGAAAAGATTAAAAACGAAAAAGAGAGGACCTTTAACCTGGAGAACTTAAGCGAGGCATATCGAAAGATCGGGGAATATTCCAGTTCCTTGGAGTATGGACAGAGGGGTTTGCGGCTGGCCTTGGAAATCGATTTTAAGGAGAGGGTGGGACGCATATTAAGGAACTTAGGAATGACTCATTTTGAGCTGGGTGAATATCAAAAAGCTTATGGATATTTTGAAAAAGCCAGGGAGATTGCAGAAAGGATAGAAGATAAAGAACTTCAGGTTTTGGTTCTGATAGCCTTGTGCAAATTCTTTGCTGTTCTTAATAGTGAAAAAAGTTCGACCCAGATTTTGGAAGAAGCTGCCAGAATCACAAATACAATGGGTGATGAGAAATCTTTGATCAGTATTCATCAGATCAAAGGCTGGCTTAAGAAAAAAGAAGGAGAATTTGAAGAGGCTTTGAAGCTTTTGGATGAGGCGATGGCTTTAGCAAAAAAGCTCAATGTGGGAGAGGAAATTTTCTCTCTAAACTTAGATTACGCCAAGTTTTATTTGGATCGAAAAGATATATCCAAATGTAAGGTATTTCTTAATCAAGCCAGAAATTCGGGGCTGGCGCGCTATGTATTGTTCCAACCTGCATTTTATCTGATTTCCGGAAGAATGGAATGGGTGAGAGGGGATTTAAAGCCAGCACAAAAAGACTTTGAAGTCGCCCTCAGGCTGGCAGAGAAGCTAAACCACCCCGAGACTTTATGGCGAATCCATCATCACCTGGGCAAACTGTTTTTATCTACCCGTGATATTGAAAGGGCTTATCCGGAACTGAAAAATGCTGGCAGGATTTTAAAAAAACTGGACGAAAATATAAAAGATGAGGAATTGAAGCGAAATTATCTGAAAGACCCGAAGAAAAAAGAATTGCTTTACGATCTAAAGGAGGTGGCGAAAGAGTTAATCGGCGAAACCATGCTCGCGTAAAAAGACCAGCAGTGCAGAAACTCCATTTTGGCAAATTTGAACCCGCTACTATGAATTGTTGCGCTCCAGAAAAGGGAAAGGCTATCCCTCTGGCTACATCCATATTGCCAGAATCAGATAGCCTTTCGAAAGGAGGTGCTGGTGATTATATTCGCAAAGGTAATCGGTTAACCGCGACCACCAGAGACACTCATTGGAGCAATCTTCTCCTCCAGCACTTCAACTTCCAGCACTAATTCCTTCTGTTCCATATGCCTCACCTCCTTTATTATAAAAAAATCTAAAATAGTTTTTCAGTTACTCAAACCAACATCGAAAATCTATACCAGAAAGTTCTCTCCTCCTCACCTCTAAGAGAGTTAATTAGATGCGTTTCCTGTAACAATATCCTATGTACCCCTTGATGCTAAATATCAATACCCACATCTGTCTTGTCAAGAGATTTTTGTAAAATTTTTGCACAGTGACAAAAAAATAAGCTAAATATCAAACATATTTGCGAAGAATTACGTATTTCGACATCATCTTGACATAATATGTCTGTTTTATCTTCTATGCTTTTAGGAAGAAAAACTCTCTACCGGTTTGGTCTCCTGGACAAAACACACACTCTTAAAATCCTTTTTGGGGAAGGCACAAGAATAGTAGGTCTTCTGTTACAATTTGCCTACATAGATGGCGGCAAGCCCCAATAGCATATCCGCCTTAAGGAGATTGCTCAACCGGTGCAGATTTGAAGGAGAGGGATTATGCCACATGGACCAGACCACATAAACTATGACCAGATCCACCCCCAGGATCACAAGGATAAGATAGAGAAAAGAGAAGATGTGAAAAATGTAGGGGAACATGGTCAGAATTATCAGAAGAGAGAAAACCAGGGAACAAAAGCCCAAAGAAAACTCTACCCCCAATCTGATAGGTAAGGTGGAAGCGCCAGAAAAGGTGTCTCCCTTCAGATCCTCTACATCCTTTAAAACCTCTCGACCCAGATGAAAAAGTAATGCAAAGGCGGCCGGGATCAAAGAGAGCCTGAAATCCCTGGTGGCAATGCCTCCGTAGAAAAAAGCTAAGGCAGAGACTAAGCTTACTGTAAGATTTCCCCAAAGAAGTTTTCTTTTGAAATGAGAACTATAAACTATCAAAAGTCCACAAGCTACAAAAGCCACAAGAACGCTTAAAGGCTTCACCCAGAAACTCAGAAGGATTCCAAGCAGGAAAAGAGAAATTGAAAATCGGAGGGCAGAAAAAGGAGAAATTTCCCCTTTGGGAAGAGGGCGATTGGGTTTATTGATCCGATCAATCTCCAGATCAAAGAAATCGTTGATTGAGTTTCCACCTGCAGAGATGAAAAAAGCAGAAAAGCAGGCGAAAAAAACCTTTCCCCACGATTCTATTTCTCCCGATATTACGGCTCCAACCAAAACTGATATGGCAGCGATAAAGTTATTTTGGGGGCGGGTAAGTTTCAGATAGCTGAAAACTTTTTTCACCTATTTACTTCTCTCTCTTTCTCTCTGCAGAAAACTCAGACAGCACGTGCGATTATTTCTCAAAAGCACACATTTATGAAAATTTTTTCATCCTAGTTAATACAAACGCAGTAATGCTTCTTACATGTCATTCTGGGAATAATGTTCAAAAAGTATTGATTAAACTATAGTTAAGTTGTTTAATAATGTCATTTTAGGAATACAATTGTTGAACCTGCTTAAAGATTGAGTCATAATATGAGACAAAAAGTGGTGTCCGCA
>Ga0209979_1002864_pt1 | contig 15896 bp, 13 predicted proteins | sample AnhtaG_FD_183114 | JGI IMG/M metagenome (GOLD analysis project Ga0209979, IMG submission 183114) | Deep subsurface microbial communities from Anholt, Denmark to uncover new lineages of life (NeLLi) - Anholt_01485 metaG (SPAdes) (version 2) | ecosystem: Environmental > Aquatic > Marine > Oceanic...
TCTAAAGGGATCTCCTGTCTTTTAGTAGAAAAAGGGTTAAAAGGGTTTAATATAGGTACCAAAGAGAAGAAGATGGGGATCAGAGGTTCTGATACCAGAGAAATCTCCTTTGAGGATTGTATGGTGCCAAAAGGAAATCTCATAGGAGAGGAGAACAAAGGCTTCCGCATAGCCTTAGATTTACTCGATTCTGGAAGGATAGGGGTAGGAGCTCAATCAGTGGGGATAGCTCAAACCGCCCTGGATGAGGCTTTGAAATATTCCAAAGAAAGGGTTCAATTCGGTCAGCCCATCTGTAATTTTCAGGCGATTCAGTTCAAATTAGCTAATATGGCTACCCAGATAGAAGCAGCAAGACTTTTAGTCTATCATGCTGCCTGGCTAAGACAGAATAATAAAAGATGCACCAAAGAGGCTTCAATGGCTAAGCTTTTCGCCTCTGAGATAGCCAATTATGTGGTGAATGAGGCAGTACAGATTCACGGCGGTTATGGATATATGAAAGAATACGCAGTGGAAAGATATTTCCGGGATGCCAGGGTAACTGAAATCTATGAAGGAACTTCCGAGGCTCAGAGGATTGTTATATCCAGGGATCTTTTAAAATAGGGGAGCGGTATGTATTTAGATAAAAAACATGAAGATTTCAGGAAAAAGATAAGGGAGTTCGCAGAAAAGGAAATCGAGCCACAAGCTCAAAAGATAGATGAGAAAGCAGAGTTCCCTTATGAGAATATAAAAAAGATGGCTCAGTTAGGTCTTTTAGGAATGGTGGTTCCTCCCGAGTATGATGGGACTGGCATAGATACATTAAAATATGTTTTAGCGGTAGAGGAGCTTTCAAGAGTCTGCGGTTCCACTGGAATAACAGTTGCGGCTCACAATTCTCTGGCTATCTGCCCGATATACCTTTTCGGGAACGAAGAACAGAAGAAAAAATATATTTCACCTTTAGCTAAAGGTGAAAAGTTAGGCGCTTTTGGCTTGACTGAACCCGATGCAGGCTCTGATGCTGGAGGAACCAAAACCACAGCAGTTTTAGATGGGAATAGTTATGTAATCAACGGTTCCAAATGTTTTATCACCAACGCCTCAGTGGCGGAGATCTTAGTTATTACCGCAGTAACAGACAAAACCAGAGGGACTAAAGGGATTAGCTCTTTTATCTTAGAAAAAGGTATGAAGGGGTTATCAGTTGGCAAAAAGGAAAACAAGATGGGGTTAAGGGGTTCGGATACCGCCACCCTGCATTTTGAGGATTTGAAAGTTCCAAGAGATAATCTTTTAGGCAAAGAAGGTGAAGGATTCAAGCAGTTTTTAATCACCTTAGATGGAGGCAGGGTTAGTATAGGTGCGATGGCATTAGGCATAGCCCAGGGAGCCTTTGAAAAGGCTTTGAGATATGCTAAGCAGAGTGCCCAATTTGAAAAGCCTCTAATTGAATCTCAGGCTATCCAGTTCAAATTGGCTGATATGGCAACCCAGATAGAGGCAGCCCGTCATCTGATCTATCATTCAGCCTTTTTAGAAGATAAAGGAGAAAAATACGTTAAAGAATCTGCTATGGCAAAACTTTTTGCCTCTGAGATCGGCAGATTCGTTACCTATCAAGCAATTCAAATCTTTGCAGAGCACGGATATTCCCGGGAGTATCCGGTGGAAAGGTATCTCCGGGATGTCAAGCTCTGCGAGATTGGAGAGGGAACCTCAGAGATTCAGAGGCTGGTCATTTTCAGGGAGTTAATGAAATAAAAGTTCATTGAGTAGAAAGGTAGTCCAACTACTACGCCCGACACAAAGGTCGGGCGCTACGAAAAACGTAACATCCGACGATTCTGTCGGACGTTCAAAAGCTAATACCGTGTACTACAGATTGAAAGGACAATCCCAACCAAAGTCCCGACTTGAAAGAAAGGAGGAGAGGTGAACTATAAGAATCTTCTGACTGAGATTAAGGAGGGTATTGGCATAATAAAGATCAACCGACCCCAGCAGTTAAATGCCTTAAATATTGAGACTATTCATGAGCTCAACGATGTAGCTCATCAGTGGAGTAGAGATGATAGGATCAAGGTTATGATCATTACCGGAGAAGGAAAAGCCTTTGTGGCAGGAGCGGATATTGCTGAGATGAAGGATATGACTAAACAGCAGGCCATAGATTTATCTGAGATGGGTCAGAAAGTTTTCTCTTTGATCGAATCTCAGGATAAGCCAGTCATTGCGGCAGTTAATGGTTTCGCCTTAGGCGGAGGATGTGAATTAGCAATGGCTTGTGACATCAGGATCGCCTCAGATAAAGCCAAATTAGGACAGCCAGAAATAAATTTGGGAATAATTCCAGGATTTGCCGGGACTCAGAGATTGGCTCGAATGGTGGGGACTGCCAAAGCTAAGGAACTGATTCTCACCGCAGAGATAATTGATGCTCAGACTTCAATGAATATCGGATTGGTCAATCAAGTAGTCCCTCATGATAATCTACTTGAAACCTGTATTGAGCTTGCCAAGAAGATAGCCTCCAAAGGGCCAACTGCAGTCAGGTTAGCTAAAAGAGTAATAAGCCGGGGAGTGGAGACAGATTTTGCCACAGGCAGTTCTTTTGAGGTAGATGCCTTTGGCGAATGTTTTGCATCCGGAGAGGCAAAAGAGGGGATGGATGCATTTTTAGAGAAAAGAAAACCGAGTTGGGCGTGAAAGAAACGTGACTCGTGATTTGTTGTTCGTGAGCGGGATTATGGAGTGGATTATGGAGTGCATCGTCCGTGACGATGCCGAAGAATGATAGCACGTAACTTATGAGATTAGTCTAAAACTATGGAAATCTTCGAGTCCTTAGCTCAGGATCAACATGAGCAGATTATCTTCTGCTCGGATAAGGTTGCTCAGCTAAGAGGAATCATCGCAATTCACGACACCACCTTAGGACCTGCAATTGGTGGGGTAAGGATGTTTCCTTATAAATCGGAGGACGAGGCATTAAATGACGTTTTGCTTCTTTCCAAAGCTATGACCTATAAAGCCGCTGCAGCCGGGATTAACTTAGGTGGTGGACAGGGGGTGATAATCGGAGACCCTCACAGAGATAAAAATGAGTTAATCTTAAGAGCATTCGGAAGGTTTGTGCAAGGACTTAATGGGAGATATATCACCGCAGAAGATGTTGGAACCACAGTTGAGGATATGGAGATAGTCCGTTATGAGACCAAATATGTAGTGGGACTCTCCAGAGCTTTAGGTGGAAGTGGAGATCCAGGACCGGTTACTGCTATCGGGTTATGCAGTGGGCTTTTGGCTTGTGTGGAGAAAGTTTTTAAAAGAAAATCTCTGGAAGGTGTTTCCGTGGCGATTCAAGGGATGGGTCATGTGGGGTATCATCTGGCTCAGAAATTGAAAGAGGCAGGATGCAGATTGATAGTTGCAGATATTCTTACGGAGAAAACCGAGAAAGCCAGGCAGGAGCTTGACGCAGAGGTGGTTGCGCCGGAGAAGATTTTCGAAGTTGAAGCAGATGTTTTCTCACCTTGTGCCTTAGGTGGGGTGATAAATGCTGAGAATGTGGAGAAATTTAAAGTGAAAATCATCGCTGGTCCGGCTAACAATCAGTTAGCAGATGAAAAATATGGCGAGATTTTGCATAAGAAGGGAATTCTCTATGCACCGGATTTCGTTATCGGTGCAGGTGGGATGATCAATGTGGCTAATGAATTAGGAGGTTATGTCCGGGAAAAGGCCATAAAACAGGCAACCGGGATTTATGGTATAATGAAAAAAATCTTAGAGATCTCCGAGGAGTCAAATATACCAACCTATAAAGCCGCCAATATCTTAGCCAAAGTCAGGATCGCTGAAGTCAAGAAATTTAGACAAAGACATGCCTAAAAAAGATGTATCGAATATCAAATGAAGAATGTTTATCATCTTAGATCTAACTTCTAACATCTAACATTTTAATTTATGAGATTTAAGATCTTAAGTATTAATCCCGGAGCTACTTCCACCAAGGTGGCGATATATGAGGATAAAAATCCTTTGAGAGTAGAGGTGTTAAGACATTCATCTGATGAGCTCAAAGCCTATCTCCAGACCTTAGATCAATTAGATTACAGAAAGAATATAATTATGAAGTTTTTGCAGAGGAACAACCTCAAAATTATAGACCTTTCAGCAGTCGTAGGAAGGGGTGGTGCTTTTAAGCCTTTATCCAGCGGGACCTACCGGGTTAGTCAGAGGATGCTCTCGGACATTAAATCAGGCAATGTTCAGGCAGACCATGTTTCCAACTTAGGAGCACTGCTCGCTTATGAATTGACTAAGGATGCTAATATTCCTGCCTTCATTGTTGATCCAGTCTCAGTGGATGAATTCCCTTCAATCGCTCGCATTTCCGGTATACCAGAGTTAGAAAGGAAGAGTCTCTCTCATGCTTTAAATATCAAGATGGTGGCAAGAAAAGCCGCCTTGGAACTGGGGAAGAAATACCAGGAACTGAATTTAATCATCATACACTTAGGTTCAGGAATCAGCGTTAGTTCCCATTTAAAAGGACAGATGATCGATGTGAATAATGCCAATGATGGCGGTCCTTTCTCGCCCCAGAGGTGTGGCAGTCTGCCGGTAACGGGTTTAGCCAAGCTCTGCTTCTCTGGCAAATATACCTATGCGGAGATGTATGATAAGATAACCAAAAAAGGTGGGCTTTTAGCTTATTTAGGCACAGATGATATAAAGGAGGTTGAGAGAAGGATCGATTCCGGAGATGAAAACACTAACTTGATATATCAGGCAATGGTCTATCAGATCTCCAAAGAGATTGGAGCTATGGCAACCACTTTATCTGGCAAAGTGGATGCCATTGTTCTTACCGGAGGAATAGCTCATTCACAAAGATTGATAAATATGATTAAACAGAGAGTAGAGTTCCTCTCAAAAGTTCTGGTTTTCCCGGGAGAGGATGAGATGGAAGCTTTGACTTTAGGGGCTTTAAGGGTATTAACCGGAGAGGAAAAAGAAAAAGAATATTAATAAATGTAGCGTCCGACGTCTCCGTCGGACGTTATGGTTTTTTTGTAACATCAGGGTCTAATCCCTGACGTTTTTTTTCATATGTAGCGGAAGGCCTCAAGGTCTTGAGACTTTAGCCTTCCATATTTAATGGAAACCTGAAGGTTTCTGCTACACAAAAAAACCTCACCCTCACCTTCCTCTTAAAAAAGAGAGGAAAAATCAAACGTCCGACACAATGGTCGGACGTTCCAGTCTCCACATTTGTAGAGGCTTTATTTATCAAGCCAGTTAATTACTATGCATGACTACCACTGCCAGGCATACGGGAGTTGGCAAAAATAAAAAGGAGATAGCCGGCTGAAGCAAAAATCAGAGCGATTATTGAAACAACCTTTAAAGATATAGTATCTAATTTCTTAGCCAGTTTTTCCAGAGTTATTCCAGAAAGGACAACCGCGGCTAATACCATAAGGAATCCCAGATAATTTAAAGAAGGAATCAAGGAAAAAACACAGGAGCCAATTCCGAAGATTAACCCCAGTAAGGCTAAAGATAGACTTGAAAAGCCTACCTTAACTGAAGGATAAGGAAGGGCTAAATTAGTAGGGCAACCACAGCACAGACAATAGGTTTTCCCCTCAGCTATTTCCTTTCCGCAAAAAGGACAGAAGGACATAAAAACCTCTCTTATTTGAGTTTATTTTTATGCCTGATCTTTCTATCATAAATATACGTTAAAATTGTTTTTTTGCAAAGAAGAATTTTAAAATTTTTTTGTAGTTCAGGGTCAATCCCTGACGTAGTCCCCTCTCTTTAGGAAGGAGAGGGTCAGGGTGAGGTCTCTATCCATGTGATAGCTTTTTTAAACGTAGCGCCCGACGTTTCTGTGCGAGTGCATCTTGAGATCGGACGAAAAACAATCGTCCGACACGAGGGTCGGACGTTACGGTTTCCCCTCTCCTTTCCAGGAGAGGGATAGGGTGAGGTCATTTATTTTCGTCGGGCATAAAGCCCGACTCTACAAGTAACAGAAGTAACAAAACCTTTTTGATTTTAATCTTTTTTTATTGATAAATTTTTCTTTAATCAATATATTATACTGCTCTTTTTTGAAAGAGGAAAATCTTATGAAAGAGTTAAAGGAAATACTCAGCTTAGCTAAATCAATCGGACCGAAAATAATTGCTGTGGCTAAAGCTGAGGATGAAGAAGTCTTTTTAGCTTTGGATCAGGCTCGCAGGGAAAAAATCATTCAGGGGATTTTAGTTGGTTCTAAAGATGAGATAAAAAAGTTAGCAGATAAAAATAAAATAAATCTCTCCGAGTATGAATTAGTTGAAGAACCGGATGGGCTGAAAGCTTCGCTTCTTTGCTCGCAATTAATCAATCAGGGAAAAGCAGATTTGATGATGAAGGGGCTTTTGGATACCGGGATTTTTATGAGGGGTATTTTAGATAAAGAAAAAGGGTTAACTACCGGGAAACTCTTAACCCATGTGGCAGTTTTTGAGATTCCGGATTTTCCCCGGCTTTTGCTTTTAACTGATGCGGCTATAAATATCGCCCCCACTCTCTTGGAAAAAGCTCAAATAATTCAGAATGCTGTTGACCTGGCTTTATCCTTAGGAATCGAAAATCCCAAAGTTGCCTGCATTGCGGCGATGGAAAAAGTCAATCCAGAAAAAATGCCAGTAACTGTGGATGCGGCTTGTCTCTCTATGATGTCAAAGAGGGGACAGATTAAAGGTGCGATTGTGGATGGTCCTTTTGCTTTAGATAATGCCACCTCAGAGGAATCTGCTGAGATAAAAGGAGTGAAAAGTCCCATAGCCGGAAAAGCAGACATCCTTCTCTGCCCGGATATAGAGACCGGAAATGTGATCTATAAAACTTTAATTGAATTTGCAAAGGCTAAATGTGCGGCCATCGTCCTGGGCACAAAAGCTCCAGTGGTCTTGACCTCGAGAGCTGATTCGCATGAGACTAAGTTTATGTCCATTGCTTTAGGGGTAGTAGAGAGTAGACAGGATTAATTGATAAATACAACGAATGTGGGAGGATGTTAAAAGGCTTAGAAAAATCTTTAGAGAAATTTAAATCATAACTTGAACTTTTAAAATGTTCGCACTAAAGATAACAACCTATAACTCATCACCTATTACCTAAAACCTAAGTAAAAAAGGAGGATTTCGATGCCGTTTGAAAAAGTTGAAAAGATCTGGATGAATGGGAAGATGGTGAACTGGGATGATGCTAAGATTCACGTCCTTTCCCATGTGGTGCATTACGGGTCCAGCGTTTTTGAGGGGGCAAGATCTTATAAAACCAAAAAAGGTCCAGCAATTTTCCGACTGAAAGAGCATACGGACAGGCTTTTCAATTCCGCCAAGATCTACCGGATGAAGATCCCCTATACTAAAGAGGAGATCAATCAGGCAATAATCGAGCTGATCAAAATCAATAAATTAGATGAATGCTATATCCGTCCGGTGGTCTATCGTGGATACAAGCAATTAGGGGTTGATCCAACCGGCTGTCCCATTGATGTAGTTATTGCAGTCTGGAAATGGGGAAAGTATCTGGGAAAAGATGCCTTAGAGAATGGGGTTCCAGTATGCGTTTCCTCCTGGAACCGGATGGCACCTAATACTTTTCCTGCAATGGCTAAAAGCGGAGCCAATTATATGAATTCCCAGTTAATAAAATTGGAAGCCAAAGAACATGGATATGTAGAAGGGATCGCCTTAGATGTTTACGGCAATGTAAGCGAGGGGAGCGGTGAGAATATCTTTATCGTGAGAGACGGGGCATTAATAACCCCATCTTTTGGTTCCTCTATACTCCCAGGAATTATTCGCAATTCGGTGATTTGTTTAGCCCATGAGTTAGAAATAAAGGTTATCGAGGAGACTATCCCCCGGGAGGCACTCTATATCGCAGATGAGGTTTTCTTCACCGGTAGTGCCGCAGAGATTACCCCCATAAGTTCAATTGACAAAGTGATTATCGGTTCAGGTAAGCGTGGTCCTGTAACTACAAAATTGCAGGAGAGGTTCTTCCAGATAGTATCAGCTGAAGTTGAAGATAAATATGGCTGGCTTACTTTTGTGAAGTAAATGGAGATCTAAGAGTATAATTTGTCAGGGGTATAAGATGATAAAAAGTTTTAAAGAGCTTCTAAATTCGGTTAAAGATAGAGAGAAAAAAGCCCTGGCAGTTGCAGGGGCTGAGGGCGAGGAGATAATAGAAGCGGTTAAGATGGCTACCGAAGAAAATATTATCTTCCCAATTCTGATTGGCCATCCAGACAAAATTAAGAGTTTGTGCCAGAAATTAAATTTTGATCTAAGCAGGTTAGAGATTTTAGGAGAGAGGGAACCTCAAAAAACTGCTTCTTTAGCCGTGGAGCTGGTGAAACAGAAGAAAGCGGATATGTTGATGAAAGGAAAAGTGGATACTTCCACTCTCTTAAAGGCAGTCTTGGACAAGGAAAAGGGTTTAAAAGGTGGAAAACTTTTAAGTCATGTGGCAGTGGTAGAGGTGGAGAAATATCCCAAACTTATGCTTATAACTGACGGCGGGATGAATATCTCTCCAGATGTTATGAAGAAAATCGAGATTTTGAAAAATGCGATCGAGCTAGCAAAAAAATTGGGAATAGAAAAGCCCAAAGCCGCCTGCCTGGCAGCAATAGAGTTAGTAAACCCGGATATGCCGGAAACTATGGATGCCTCGATAATCGCCAAGATGGCTGAGAGGGGTGAAATAAAAGATGTGGTCGTAGATGGTCCCATTGCTTTTGATGTGGCCATAGATTCCAGTTCCGCCAGAACCAAAGGGATAATCTCGCCAGTCTCAGGAGATGTTGATATCTTCCTCTGCCCGAATATCTCCTCCTGCAATATCTTAGTTAAGGGGTTAATCTATTTAGCTGAAGCTAAAGCCGGTGGCATAGTTGTGGGTGGAGGTGCCCCAATAGTCTTGCTCTCCCGTTCCGATTCAGCAGAGATTAAACTTTTATCCATAGCTTTAGGTGCGGCGGTAAGTTGAATAGCTAAAGAACTTATAAACAGAAAATTATCCCTTTGTCAAAAAGAAGATTGAGGAAAGTTTGGAGGAATTTGAAGTTGAATCAAAGATGCTGAATTGAAACCTTTTAGGTCTTTTAAAAAATATGCCAAAAAAGCTACAGAGAAATTTTTATAACCTTCCTACCTTAAAGGTGGCAAAGGAGGTTTTGGGTAAATATCTGGTAGTAAATAAGAATGGAAAGAAACTTTCCGGAAAGATCGTGGAAGCTGAAGCCTATATCGGTCTGAATGACCCGGCCTCTCATGCTTATAGAGGAATGACTCAGAGAAATAAGATTATGTTCGGGAACCCTGGATATGCTTATGTCTATTTAACCTATGGAATGTATCATTGTCTAAATTTCGTCACTCAGAGAAAGGGATTTCCCGCCGCAGTCTTAATTCGAGCCTTAGAGCCAAAAACTGGAATCGAGATAATGAAGCAGAGAAGGAAAAAAGAAAGAATTGAAGAACTGACAAGTGGTCCCGGAAAGCTATGTCTGGCAATGGGAATAAATAGATCCTTATGCGGAGCAAGCCTCTGCGGCAAACTCATCTATGTTGAAGATAGAGGAGAAAGGAAAGGTGAAATCGTTTCTACTAACCGGATCGGTGTAGATCAGGGGAAAGAAAAGAAATGGCGTTTTTATTTAAAAGATACTTCATTTGTTTCAAGGAAATAAAGTCGCAGTTAAAGATTGCGACTAAATAACTCAAACCTTGTATCTTATCTTGAAGGAAAAAAAATTGACCCAGGTTGAGGGCAACCTGGGTATACCAATTCACAAAAACCAGAGACTATAATTGGTAATCCCGCCTTGCCCTCAAGGCAGGGAAATTGAACGTTTAAAAAATATTCTTGGATTTAGATTGACAGGAACATAGAATAGAGTATTTTTGTAGTGTATATTTTTGAAAAGGTCTCTCTATGGACCATCTTTTATATTATCTGATAATAACTCCCCCTCTTCTCTTTGCCATCACCATACACGAATATTCACATGCCTGGATGGCATACCGTAAAGGTGATCCCACAGCTAAATATGCCGGAAGACTGACCTTAAATCCAATCTCCCATATCGACATAGTCGGGATTTTGCTTCTCTATTTCTATGGCTTTGGCTGGGCCAAGCCGGTACCGGTTAATCCTTATAATTTCAAAAATCCCCGCAAAGATGAACTCTGGGTATCTTTAGCCGGACCGAGTTCAAATATGCTTTTAGCTTTAGTTTTCGGGCTTATCTTCCGAGCAATTTTCAGTCCTTACGCTTTTAGCTCTGAAGCTTCCCTTAAACCACTTTTCCTGATAATGCTGGTCAAAGGGATACAACTGAACTTGGTTCTGGCAGTGTTTAATCTTCTCCCCATAAAACCCTTAGATGGCTCCCATATCTTAGCCGGACTTTTACCTCCCCAATATCACAACCAGTTAACCCAGATACAAAGATATGCCCCTTATGTCCTTTTGGGGATAATCTTTTTAGACTATTTTTTGAACATAGGAATCCTCTGGTCTATTTTTAGTCCGTTTATCCTCTTTTTCGGAACCCTCTTCGCAGGCCCGGAATTTATCCGGCTCATCTATGTCTGAAAAAAATCCAAGTTTAAAGATTTCTACACCCCCTAATGTCATTCTGACCCCGCCTTTGGCAGGGGAAGAATCTACCTCTCTAAAGTTGGTTCGGAAATTATCGTCAAGACCCATTTTAGGGGATTTTCCGAACCAATTCCGTGCGGTCCGCCTGAGGCGGATTCAGTCGCTTCGCTCCTTCAGAATGACAAATAGAGAGTTGAGAAAAATTTTTCTCCTTTCTTGTTTAATTCTCTTTTTCCTTGGCTGTTATCCAGCGGCTCGTTTGAAAATCCCGCCAGAAGAACTTAATCCAGAAAAAGTCCTGGAAAAAGCGATTTATAATCAGAATCAGATCAAAACCTCTGCCTCACTTATAAACTTTAACCTAAAATCTTCAAAGGGGAGTTTTTCCGGTGATCTGGAGCTTTTCTTAAAAAAACCGGATAGTCTTTCCTTCAGAATAAAAGCCTTTTTAGGCCCTAATTTAATGGAAGGAGTAGTTTATGGAAATACTTTTCTTTTCTATTTTCCCCGGTTAAAAAGATATTATGAAGGCATCAGCCTGAACTGCTCTGAGGAGGAAATATACCAGACTGAAATCAACCTTTTCTGCCTTTTAAAGATTCTTACATTAGAGACCCAGTTAAAAAAAATTGGCACTATTTATAGGGGTACTGACAAAAAGAATTTTATCTATGAACAAAGGGGTAAAATATTGAAAAAAAGTTTCTGGGTGGATATAAATGAAGCTTATTTGAGAAAAAGTATGTGGGAGGAAGTTGATTACTCCACTCCGGAAGAAGTTAGAGGATTTGTGATCGAATATAAAGATTTTAGGAAAATCAGTGGAATAAAAATTCCCCAGGAAATAAAGATAAAATCCTTAGATGAAAAAGAGAAGCTCAGGCTAAAATTTTTGGAGATGAAGATAAATTCACCTATCTCAGAAAAGAAATTTCAGATTAAGATTCCTGAAGAGGCAAAACCGCTGGAAATAGAGTGAGTCTATGAGATCTATTTGACAGGGATATAAACGTTCGACAGAAACGTCGGACGTTACGTTTTTCGTAGCGCCCGACCTTAGTGTCGGGCGTATATCTTTAGTCCTCCAGGGCTTCTGTCATTCTGAGGAAGCGTAGCTACCGAATCCCGCTTTTAGCGGGATATGGATTCTTCCCCCCGCATTTTGCGGGGGTCAGAATGACACTTCCGATGGGACTTAAAAATTCCTTTTAGAATCTCAAATTCATTCACCTTTTAATCTTCTAATATGCTCTTTAGTTTTTTCAATTTCCCTTTGTGCTCCAATTTGAGTAAAGATTCTCAAGGTTTCTTCAAAATATTCTAATGCTTTTTCTTTTTCTCCTTTTGTCACAAAGATTAAACCTATGTTATTAAGCTGAATGGCTATACTTTCTTTTTTTCCTAATTCTTTATTTAGTTTTAAGGCATCTTCAAGATACTGTAAAGCTTTATCCATATAGCCTCTCGCTATAAAAGCTACACCTAAATTTCCCAGCGTACGAGCTACACCCTCTTTATTACCTATTTCTCTATCAATCTTAAGAGCTTCTTCAAAGTTTTTAAAAGCTTTATCAAGTTGCCCTTTGCTACCGAAGATTATTCCGAGATTGCCAAAGTCTCTCGCTACTCCTTCTTTGTTTCCAATCACTTTATCAATCCTCAAAGCATCATGATGATATTTCAAGGCTTTGTCTAACTCACCCTTAGTTCTAAAGATATTACCGATGTTGGTAAGAGCATTTGCTTCGCCTTCTTTATCACCAATTACCTTATCGATCTTCAGTGCCTCTTCAAAGTGTTCTAAGGCTTTATCAAAATCTCCTGTGGTAGCATCAATTATACCAATATTTCCAAGAGCAGAGGCCTTCAGGTTTTTATCCCTGTTCTCTTTAGCAATCTTTAGAACGGCCTCGTAGTATTTCAAGGCCTTGTTAAAATCACCTCTGGTATAATAAATTGAGCCAATGTTATTGAGCGAAGCTGCTTCACCTTGTTTGTCATCAATTTCTTTATCAATCTGGAAAGAATTTTCATAATATTTTAAGGCTTTGTCTAGGTCGCCCATTGTCTTAGCGATTATTCCGAGGTTGCCAAGAGCATTCGCTTCCCCTTCTTTATCCTTAAATTCTCTGGCAAGAGTTAAAGACTTATTATAGTTTTCAATAGACTCATCAAGTTTGCCTGGAGTTTTATAACACAACCCAATGAGATTATAAAGTGCTACCAATTGACTCCCTTTAGCTTCTTTCATTGATTTTTTGAATTCCGCAATTGCCTTTTCCCATTTATATTCTCTCATCAGTTTTAAACCCTTAGCAAATGGGTCAAATACGGGAGGAGGTGCTTTATCTAATCCATCAATATAAGGTTGTGCATCTGAACGCTCTTTGAGGACCTTCAGATTTTCATGTATCTCTTTGACATCTCTCTCAATCGAGGGAATCCGGTTTGATTCTTTTTCAATCTTTTGGAGTCGTTCTTCATCCTCTTTTCTTAATTTTGCTCTGCGAGGTAAAATCCAAGCAAAAAGAGCAATAAGACCAAAGATCACGGTCGCAGTAAAACTAATAATTGCCCAGAATAACCAAAGCTCAATATAATAACCAAGAATATTCATATCCTAACTTTAACTCACCACTGTTTATTTCGCAGTGCTAGGCTTTAGCCTCGCCTGGGCGACCCTGAAAGGGTCGCACTACGCATTATATGACTGTCATTGCGAGCCTGAGGCGAAGCAATCTGTTTACCATAGGGAGATTGCTTCGTCATCCCGCCAAAGGCGGAATTCCTCGCAATGACAATTTTTATGGAAGGCTGAAGTCTCAAGACCTTGAGGCCTTCCGCTACATTTTTCCCCCTTAAACCATTATTCCACCACCTGCGGATATGTCTTTGCCTCCTCCTCCCCTCCCAACACCCTCAAAGCCCCCAAAGCCAAAGCCTTCATCTCATCCTGGCCTGGATAAACTAATACCTTGCCGATAAATCCTACATATTCTTTTAACCTCTCCACTATCATTTCCGAATGAGCCAAACCCCCGGTTAAAACGATAGCATCAACTTTACCTTTAAGAGCTACTGCTCTGGCACCGATTGCACAGGCTATCTGATAGATCATAGCCTCATAAACATCTTTTGCCTTTTTATCCCCCTGTTCTATTCTTTTCTCAACTTCTTTGGCATCGTTCGTCCCTAAATAAGCTACCAAGCCTCCACCCCCCACCATCCTTCTTTTCACCTGCTCTATATTCACCTTTTCTGAAAAACACCATTCTGCAAAATCGAACATGGGCAAACTGCCAGACCTCTCTGGAGTGAAAGGTCCGGTATGCAGGGCGTTATTGGCATCGATCACCCTTCCCTTTTTTAAAGCCGCAACTGTAATCCCACCTCCTAAATGAGCTACAATCAGATTTACCTGGTCTAACTTTTTCTTCAAATCACAGGCGGCTAATCGGGCTGTGGCTTTGACATTCAGAGCATGAAAAAGACTTTTTCTGGGAAACTCCGGCAGGCCAGAGTAGCGGGAGCGCTCATCGAACTCATCCACGGATGGTGGGTCAACGATGAAAGCAGGGATATGATAATCCCAGCCCAGACCAAAAGCTAAAACCGCACCCAAGTTGGAGGCATGCTCTCCACCATAAGCATTTCTGCCATCCTCGATCATAATCTCATTTACTAAATAGGTACCGCTGACCACAGGCCTGAAAAGCCCACCTCTGCCTACCACCGCAGAAAGAGTGGAAGGTTTAATCTCGTGATCTTCCAACAGCTCTTTAATCAACCTTTTTCTGAACTCATATTGATCCCAGATCCTTTTAAATGGCTCTAATTCTAATTTGCTATGAGAGATCGTTTTTCCGAAAAGCTCTTTTTCATCCTCAAAGATTGAGACTTTGGTTGAGGTCGAGCCCGGATTAATCACCAAAATTCTGAAACTATTCTTCTTATTCATTTTTTTCTTTACTCCATTGATGTTGAGATTCTATATTGTCTGTAATTCTTTATGAAGACTTTTGGAGTGTAAAGTCTCAAGATCCTGGTGACTTTAGATTTACTTAACTTCTTATTGGGTTAAAACATAGAATTAATCTTGGCAAACCTAAAAGGTTTGCACTCCAAAATTTCTCCAAAAACTTTATTAAATACAGCACAATATATTTTTTATATCCCCTACTTTTTTTATCCTCTCTTTTGCCAAGCGGTAAGCGGCTTCATAAGGAGAGATATTCTCCCTTTTGGATATGGTCAACACTTTTGCCATTATATCATAGATTTTCTTGACTCTGGCTAAGGCTTCTTCCTTGGATAAAATCTTCAAAGCATCAGCAGTCAGAAAAAGCTCGCCAGAATTGATCACAAAGTCTGGAGCATACAGAATCCCTCGTTTGAAAAGCTCCTCCGCTAAGGAGGCATCTTCTAAAACATTATATGCTCCCCCGGCGATAATCTTACAGTTTAGTTCATCCATATTCTGTTTGGTGAAGACCGGACCCAAAGCACAGGGAGAAAGGATATCACATTTACAGGTTAAGATCTCCGCAGGCTTGACAATTAAGGTATCCGGGTATCTATCCTGAACCCTTTTGATCGAATCGTAGTTCAGATCAGTCACCACTAACTTCACCTTTTCTTCCTTGAGATAGTCAGCTAATATCTGACCTACACTCCCTACCCCTTGAATCCCCACAGTAAGCCCATCTAAGGAGGAGACCCCATAGAGTTCCTTAACACAGGCTTTCATCCCCCAGTAAACACCATAGGCAGTAAGCTCTGAGCTTTCCGCTCTTAAGCCCAAGGAAGTCTCATAAAGAAGCACATGCTCGGTCTCTCTTCTTATATATTTCATCTCCTGAGTATCTGTGCCTAAATCCGGATAGGTAACAATCCTTCCCTTCAACCCTTGGATAAATCTTCCTAAAGCTCGGTAATACGCCTCATCCGGTTCCTCTTCAAGATCATGCCATAATACTATTTTCCCTCCACCGGTATCGCAGTCCGAGATTGCGGATTGATAGGTCATTATCTCAGATAAAATCAAAGCATCTGCAATCGCCTCTTTTTCTGAACTATATTTCCAGACCCTGCATCCTCCTACTGCTTTCCCCAATGTGGTATCGTGGATGGCGATTATGGCCTTCAGCTGAGTGGGTTGATTATAGCAGAAGATCATCTGCTCATGCCCGTGCTCCTCCATCATCTCAAAAAGACCCATCTTT
>Ga0209979_1002865_pt1 | contig 15886 bp, 11 predicted proteins | sample AnhtaG_FD_183114 | JGI IMG/M metagenome (GOLD analysis project Ga0209979, IMG submission 183114) | Deep subsurface microbial communities from Anholt, Denmark to uncover new lineages of life (NeLLi) - Anholt_01485 metaG (SPAdes) (version 2) | ecosystem: Environmental > Aquatic > Marine > Oceanic...
TCAGTATTTTTTCACCGATTCTATATTATCAGATAGAAAAATACTGATTCTGTTTTCAGATATAATAAAGTGCTTATTTTAATTTTATAAATGTTGTTTTAAAATAACAAAAGCGTTACTACTGCATAAGAGGAAAAAAAATGAATATAAAACTAGAGTTTCTTGATAATATTATTAAACTAAAAACAAAAAAGAACGCCATTATACTGGCTCACAATTATCAAATTGGCGAAGTACAGGATATAGCAGACTTTGTAGGAGATTCTCTCGAGTTAAGCATAGAAGCGTCAAAAGCACAGGGTAAGATTATAGTATTCTGTGGAGTACATTTTATGGCTGAAACTGCAAAAATATTATCTCCCGCTAAAAAAGTTCTGCTCCCTGATAAAAACAGCGGCTGCCCCATGGCTGATATGATTAACGCAACTCAGCTTAAGAAGCTAAGAAATGAACATCCTGATGCTGTTGTAGTTTGTTATGTAAATTCCACTGCTGAAGTTAAAGCCTTAAGTGATATCTGCTGCACATCTTCAAATGCAGTAAACGTGGTAAAATCCATTCCAAAAAACAAAGAAATAATATTCATACCAGATAAGTATCTTGGAGATTATGTTCAGAGCCAGACCGGTAGAAAACTTATACTATGGAATGGATATTGTCCCACCCACGTCATGATTAATGTTAAAAATATTATTAAGCTTAAAAAAGAGCACCTGGATGCAACAGTCATAGTACATCCGGAATGCACACCGGATGTAATAAATATCGCAGATGAAGTGACCTCTACCGGAGGAATGTTAAAATACGTAAAAAAGAGCAAGAAAAAGAAATTTATAATTGGAACAGAGATTGGAATATTGCATAGACTAAAAAAAGAGAATCCGGCCAAGACTTTCTATACCGCCACCAGCCAAGCCATATGCCCCAATATGAAGCTAATAAACCTTGAAAAGGTCCTCTGGTCACTGGAAGATGAGAGATATGAAATAAAAGTACCGCAAGAAACCATTCAAAAAGCTAGATCGGCTATTGACAGGATGATAGCCATAAAATAAATTATGTTACCAAGATATTTAATAAGTCCATCATTCTGCCAGAAAATTCATAAATACTGCGATTGCATTGTTATTGGTAGTGGAATTGCAGGTCTCTCTACTGCAATGAGACTGGAAAAAAATAATAATATAAAAGTGATTACCAAAAGTTCCCTTTCCGATTCAACAACCTGGTATGCCCAGGGTGGTATTGCAGCAGCAATTAAAAAACCCGATTTCTGGAAAAACCATTATGAAGATACCATGGCAGCCGGTCAGGGCCTCTGCGACAGGAAGGCAGTGAAAATACTGGTGAAAACTGCGCTAAAAATGATAGAGGATTTAATAGAAATCGGTACAAATTTTGATATTTCCGAAGGAGAGATAAGCCTGACTACCGAAGGAGGACACAGCTATCCCAGAATCCTTCATGCCGGAGGAGATGCTACCGGAGAAGAGCTTGAGAAAAAATTAGTTTCTCACTCAAAGGGCTTAAAACAGATAAATTTCTTTCCTGAATATTTTGTTCTGGATATATTAGTTTATAAGAACAAATGTACAGGGGTTCTGGGTATGGATATAAATACTAATAAGATTGAAATACACCCTGCTTCCAATATTGTAATTGCAAGCGGTGGAATTGGTCAGATTTATAATCTTTCCACAAACCCTCCAATATCAACCGGAGATGGTATTGCCATGGCCTGCAGGGCAGGAACCTCTATTACGGATATAGAATTTGTCCAGTTCCATCCTACAGTATTTAAAACAAAAGACTCAAAACTATTTTTGATAAGTGAAGCCCTGAGAGGAGAAGGAGCATACCTGCGGGATTGCCATGGAAACAGATTTATGGTCGGCAGGCACCCAAGAGCAGAACTGGCTCCCAGAGATATAGTGGTAAAGGAAATGATAAGAGTAATGGATAAGTGTGGTTCTAATTACGTCTATCTTGATGCTACACATATCCCTGAAAGCCATCTCAAAATACGCTTTCCCAATATAATCTCAAAACTGAGGGAAAATGGCCTGAATTTAAAAAAAGATTTAATCAAGGTATCTCCAGCCGAACATTACTTAAACGGTGGAATCAAAACAGACTACAAGGGAAAGACAAATATAGAAGGCCTGTATTGCTGCGGTGAGGCAGCTGCAACAGGTGCACATGGCGCGAATAGACTGGCCAGCAATTCCCTTATGGAAGGTCTGGTATATGGCTGGAAAATATATAAAGACATCGAAAAAAAACTAAAGCAAAAAAACACAGGGTATGAAAATAAAACAATTGAATATATAAATAAGCTTTTGGATGAAGCTAAAATAAAAAAAAGCAAAGCTGGTAAATTCAATGATAATAAGCTGAATATAAAAACCTTTATTTCAGATTTGAGAAATATTATGACTAAAAAGGTCGGTATACTGCGGGATGCACAGAGCCTGAAAGAAGCAGGAGAATTTGTAGACTTTCACATAAATAGCAGGTGTCTTTATAACAAAAGAGATAAGAACATACTTGAGTTTGCCAATATGCTCACTGTAGCCAGCCTTATAATAAAAGCGGCAAGCTTGAGGGAGGAAAGCAGAGGAACACACCAGAGAAATGATTTCCCGAAAAAAGATGACAAAAACTGGAAAAAACATATAATACTAAAACAGAATAAAGTATATTTTAAAGATGTTTAAAAGTAACAGGACAAAATATGGAAAATAAGATTTTAAAAAATGAAGTAATAGATATCATAAGAGGAGCTATTTCCGAAGACCTGGATGGTTTTGGAGATATAACTTCTAAATATTTAATTCCACTGGATAAAAATTCATTTTCATATATTGTATGCAAAGAAGCTAGTGGTGCCATATTAAGCGGTCTGGATGTAGCAGGTTTTGTGCTGGAAGAAATCGACAGAAGCATAAAAATTGACAGATTAAAAAATGATGGGGACAGGCTAGAATATATGGATAGGGTCTGCAACATTAGCGGATCAACCCTATCAATTTTAAAGGCCGAGAGGACCTGCCTTAATTTCATCCAGCATATGTCGGGAATTGCCACTCTTACCAGTAAATTTGCAAAAATTGCAAAGCCCTATAAGGTTAAAATTGTAGACACCAGGAAAACAAAGCCAACCTTGAGAAAAATTGAAAAATATGCAGTACTCTGCGGCAGTGGTTACAACCACCGTTTCGGCCTCTTTGACGGGATACTTATCAAAGACAACCACATAACTGCTGCAGGCGGGGTTTCTAAGGCCATAGAAAGTATTAGGGCCAGTGCTCCTCATACTCTAAAAATCGAGGTAGAAATCAAAGATTTTAACCAGCTTGATGAAGCAATAACCAGTAAGGCAGATATTATAATGCTTGACAATATGGACCCCGGCCAGATGGGAAGGGCAGTTAAAATCATAAAGGAAAAGAGGGGCAGCTCCTGCCTGGTAGAGGCTTCAGGTAATATTAATCTGGAAAATCTTGAAGAGATATGCAAAACGGGCGTTGATATGATATCAGTGGGGTTAATCACCCACTCCGCACCAGTCATTGATTTTTCCCTGGAATTTAAAGAAAACCTTTAAAGGTTAAAAGTTTTGTTAAAAATAAATAGTTCAAAAACTTATATAATGAAAAAGCTATATTCCCTTGCTTTTCAATAGTTTCACAGCTTTTTCAATTTCTGCTGCCTGAGATTCTATAATAGAAATCAGCTCTTCCGGAGTTCTTTTATCTTCTCTGTCCTTACGGTTGGGATTTACTGCCTTTAGGTCATAATTTTTTGCTTCTATTTCTTCTATTGGTACAAGCCAGGAGCGTTCGCCTACTCCTCTTTCTGGAAGCAGCTTGAAAAACTCTTCCAAGTGCTGTAAAGTTAACGGCTGTTTTTTAGTTATATTGAGGTCTGATAAATCATAATACCATATTTTCTTTGTAGGTTCCCCTTTTATAAAAAACAAAAGGTTTGTTTTACTAGCAGCACCAGCATTTAAAAAAACTCTTTGTGGCAGGCTAATAATACACCACAGGTTGCATTCATTAAGAAGTTTACGCTTTGTTTGAACAAAGGCATTCTCATTTGTTCGAAAAAGTACTCCCTCATCCATTACAATACCACATCTTCCCCCAGCCTTAAGACTATCTATCACATGTTGGAGAAAAAGCACCTGAGTTGCTGAAGTTTTATATGCAAAACGGGTTTTAACATCTTTTCCTTCTTTTCCACCAAAAGGAGGATTGGTAAGTACAACATCAAAGAGTGCTGGCGCATTTGAAAATAATCCTCCATAAACTTCAAGACCGGTTAGTGTATTTCCATGCCAGATATGTGGTTCATCTATTTCCTGGAGAACAAGATTTGCCAGAACAATGGGATACACAAGATTTTCCTTCTCTCTTCCATAAAAAGTTCTGGTTTTAAGAATCTCTATATCCTCTCCAGTATTTACTTTCTGCTTCATATGTTGATAAGCCTGGGCCAAAAATCCACCTGTTCCACAACAGGGGTCATAAACTGTTTCGCCAATCTTTGGATCAACTACTTTAACCATCACCCGGATAACCTCTCTTGGTGTGAAAAATTGACCGCCATCATTATTTTTTTCACCCATCTTCTGAAGCAATCCCTCGTAAACCTGAGATATTGGAAACATATGAGTTTCATCAATACTCTCAACAGAAAGCGTATGGATTTTATCAAGTATATCAAGAAGGTTACGTTCGGTATCTATATAAGTTCTTTCAGTTGAAGAAAAAACCTCGCCAATAACTTTCTGTCGGGAAGTTGCTCCAGGATTATTTTTAATATTTCTTAAATAAGGTATAAGTACACCATTCACAAAAGACATAAATGCACCAAGTGTACTGTTTTGAAGCTCTTTTCTCTTTTTTCCTTCTGGTGAAGCCCAATCCCTCCAGCGGTAAGGATATTCTAAAAAGGGTCTAAATTCTAAACCAACTGCTTTTGTCTGTTCTGCCTCTTTTTCCTCTAATCCATCAAGGATTCGTAGAAATAGCATCCAGGTAAGCTCTGGTACATACTGCAAGGCTCCAGCTCTTCCTGACCTGCGCATAATATCACAAATGCTTTTGATGTAAGCATCAAGGGATTGGGGGGGGATGTGATTTTGCGGGAGTTGAGTATCTTGCTTTTCATAAATTTTATCCTTTAATAATATACTTTTGTGTTCTTAGCTTAAATGCGTCTTCACCACCCTCTAAGTGAAGCAAAATGAGTTTGTTTGTATCCAACCTATCGATACCTCCGGAACTTCGAATTTCTCCTTTATCAGCTGAAGCACTTAGGATAAAATTCAATTCGGCATCTGCAGAAACAACAATGTTAGGATTATAAGTTGTAAAAATAAATTGTCTCTTTTCCTTTTCTTGTCTCAGTTTCTTCACAATTTGGTCGTATATGAATTGCGTATCCAAAGACTCTTCCGGTTGATCAATTATTAATGGTGCTTTACCTTCAATCATTGCAATCGAAACAATTATTGTACTTTTTGTTCCCCCAGATAATTCATTCAATGGCTTCACTTTACCTGGTTCTATCTCAAATTTAATTTGAGGAAAGTCTGGTAAATTAACAATCTCCAATTCATAAAGTTCATGTAGTTGTTTCCCTCTTAGACGTTCAACTAACCTTTTTACTAAGTCAGTGGCGAGTTCTGTAGATGTTGCCAATACTTCCGGTTGATTATTTATAACTGCTGCAATTAAATTATCAGGGTCAACTATTTTGGTAATTTTCTCAATGTCACGATCATAAATATAACTTCCAGTAAGTAATACTTTTAACCTTTCAATATATTCTTTTTTATCACCACTATAAATTATTTCAACTTTTATCTGACTATTAAAAGCAGATTCCCATTCCTTGACTTTTGTTAATCTTTTTTCAAATCTCCTTTTTCTAGCCTCTTTTAGTAGTTTCAAAAAGTCTAATCGTTCTTTCCTACACTCTTCTATTTTGATGTTCCATGATATTGCCTCTTTTTCTTTACCTTCAAGTTCATCAAGTCTTTTCCTAAGACTCCTAAGTCTTGCTTGAGCATCTCTAGCATGTTTTTCACCTGTTGCCTCGATCGTCTTTTCATACTTCTTTTTCTTCTCTGCGAACAGAGGATGCCATTTAGTTATAGTGGTTTGTATTTCCTTTATTTTTATTTTGAGTCTGTTTCCAGATTCTCTTGATAAATACTTAATTTCTTCTTCCATTAATTCTCGTATCTTAATTAATGGCCCAAGTAGAGTGTAATTCGGAGAGGCAATATCTAAAGTTTGAGGAAATAGGTTATCTATATCAATCTGTTCTAAAGATTCTTGTATTTCTCTTTTCAAATTATCAATTCCAACAATGATACTTTTTATAAATCTGTCTTCTGATTCCCACCGTGGGAATTCAGTAAAAATTGGTTTCACTAGTGCTTTTTCTAATCTTACATATTGAGTCTTTGTAACTAATTTACCTATTTCTGGATTGTTTATTTCATCTGTTAACTTTTTAAATCTATTTTCGGCCTCTATCAGTTTACCTGCATTTGCTTGTAAAGCATTCATCAATCTCTCTTCTTGGCTATTTTCTTCTTCCAATTGAATATATCTATCTATAAGTTCAATTTGTGCTATTGGTGAAGAAGTGATACGAAAGATCTCTCCTTGACTGAAAAACATAGGTTTTGATGAAATTACTGTATCTTCTCCAGAAGGAGTTTTTATTACAGGAGATTCTTCGTAATCCATATCAGGATCAACAATATTCCTTTTAATAATAAGTTCTTCTCCACTTTCATCTATATATGTCACAGAAATAATTCCTCCTGGCCCAATCAATTTGGTAATTTTTCCTAGTGTATCCTGTTTTATATCTTCAAAACTAGAAATATCATTAAAACAGTATCGCAGAAATTCAATTATGGTTGATTTTCCGACGTTTTTTCCTCCAATAAAACAATTTAAATTAGGATGAAATTCAAAAGATGCTTCTCCAAAAAATCCCTGAGATACACTTAATTTTTTTATATAAGGATATGTTATTTGAATAATATCCCATTCAAATCTAACTTTTACTTCATAATCTAAAAGAGCTTGTCTGATTCCTTCTATAGAAACCACATCCATTTTAAAATATGTTAATCTCTGCCCTATTTCAGAAAGACTATGAGCATCAGACCCTTGAATACAAGGTTTAGGTGGATATCTATGGATTTTTCCCTGAGAAAATTTTTCAATATCCTCTCTATCTGTAAGTTCCAATGCAGATAAGTCAGGTTTTCTAAATATTTTTAATTTATATGAACCCTGAGGATGCTGTAATAATCCATTGCTACTATTTGCATGAGCAGCAATAGCGATACCACCAGCATTAATAATTTCATCGACTACTCTTTCAAAATCATATCCTATTGCATCTTCTTTTCCTCTTTTATCGGCTTCTATTCCAACTTTTGGTAGCAAATCATTTAATTTGTTTAGAGGGTAGTCAAGATCGAAAATGGCCACTATATGACCACCAGCTGCTGTAATTTCAATTCCCGGAAAAACAAAAATATCTTTTTCTTTAGCAGCAGCCTGAATTGTTGCTATGTTACTTATATCATTATGATCTGTAATAGCAATAATTTTTAAGCCTTTTGTCATAGCTTCTGAAATAATAGCCTCAACTCCAATATTTTTATCCTTGTAACATTTAGATACTGGAGTATGAATATGAAGGTCAGCTTTTCTATATTGAGCACCTTTGATCTTAGTAATATCCTGATTCATTCCTAACTCCAATTTTAATAATTTTCATAATTCTCCCTTAAAAGCTTTTCTCAAAATCGCCTGGGGTAAAGCATTAATGCTTTCAAGTTGTTTTTCAATTCCTGTACGAAGTTCCTCCACTTGTGCCATTTTCTCTTTGAGTTTGACAACAATTCTGTGCTGAATAGAAAGAGACGGGATAAAAACTAGTAAATTAGCAATCTCATCTTTAGATATAAAAGTGAAAGTGGTTTTACCACCAAGCTGCTTTATATTATCTCTCTTATAAATTAGATAATATGCTATATATTCAGGAATTGCTATTGTATCTCTTAGAACAAAGGAATTAAATTGTTGATTTGTAGAAAGTGGCACTTCGTTTATAGCAACTTTCCCAACACTTGCAGTACAACTTAATAATACAGATTTTAATGGAATTAATTTTGCATTGCTGTTCCTTGAACCTTCTTCAGTTATTTTTTCTTTCGTTTTTTTTATATAGTTTATTTTATTCTCTTTTAATTCACTCGGTGATAACCAATAAATAGGATCTCCCCAATACTCTGAATGCCCCCTGCTAGGAGTCCCACCGCCTATAATCCTATAACATATCTGCCCTAACCTCTTTCTCTCCCACTTTTTTGCCTCTTCGCTTTCAAAGACTTCTCGGAGGTAAGCAGAAGGGAGAGCTTTAACTGTATCAAGTTGTTTTTCGCAGGCAGTTCTTGCACGCTCCACTTCATGTATCAGTCTCTGAATCTTTGCAGCAATGCGTTTTTGTTCAGAAAAGCAAGGAAGAGGAATTTCAAGATTAAGCAGTTTTTCCCGTTGCACTGCAGCTTGACCAATCCATCTGTTACAGATTCTTTCAAAAATTCTTAAATACCATTGCAATTGAAGCCATAAAGCCAGATAAGAAGAATCTAGAACTTTGAACACAGGACGTAATCGGGTTAGGTGGTTACTATAAAGAAATATTCCATCTATTTCATCAAATAATGTAGTTTTTCCAACTAACTCTGCGCTATTAGTATTATTAAATATAACATCTCCAGGTATTAACCGATATCTTTCAATCTGTTCTTTTGTAGCTGGAACTCTGAGAACTGAAGACAAATTTAACTGACCATTACCTGAGATATTGTTCATCCTCAATTGTATAAAACCCTCTGAACCTGCTCGTTTACCACATGCAAAACCTGGCAGAGCTTCTTGAATAACTTCACCCAATCTAACCCATTTCCATTCCTTTGGAGTTGACATTCTTCCATCATATTCCCCAAACTCTCTTTTGCAAAATTGACTTTTAAATTTTCTAATTTTTGGCTCATTTTTGGCTCATTTCGTTAATTATTGGCTCATTTTTGGCTTACTAAGAGTATAATGAATATCCCTTTTCCCTTTACCTTTTAGTTTAAATATCTCCTTTTCTACCAATTCTGATAAATCTCTAGTAGCAGTTGGTTTTGAAATTAAAAATTCCCCTTGATACTCCTTATTCGTAATTTTTCCTTTCTCCTTCACATATCCAACTGCCTTAATCTGCCTTTCATTTAAACCCATCTTTCTTAAATTTTCCTCAGTATATGCGTCTTTATAAAAGTATACTGGAAAACCACCTTTTCCTTCTTTATATTCTGGTTCAGGCAGTCCCGCTTCTTTCATCCATTCAACCATTCTCACAGTACCACTTCCATACTGTTCAATTAAACCCGCAAGATAAAATACTTTTGCGATTAAGGGATTCCGTAAAAATGAGCCGTGTTGCTCTTTCAATTCGCCAATAGTAATACCTTCAGTAAGTCCACCCGGATTATGAAACCAGATACGGTCGTCATATACTTTAATCAAAATAAAGTTTGCTATATTGAAATAATCTCTGTGAATAAGAGCATTAAGCACAACTTCACGAAGAGCAGAAATTGGATAATCCCAAATATCTTTTCTATAAAAATCATTTATTTCATATTTCACACTTATCAATTGTTTTAAAATATTTTCGGTTTCTCCAAACTGCTTAAAAAGATTTCCTGTAGCCCACTTATCATCTATAATTTTTGTTTCTGTTTTGAAACGACCTATACGGATACTAAGATTGACAAAATATTTTTGGGGATTCTTGCCAAAAAGAAGTATTGCTCCATTAGTAAGTTTTTTATCCGTCATAAGTCCAATTTTATTTAAAATCACATCTACCGGATCCTGTAAAGAGAGACTCGTAAGTCTTTTACTTGCTACTGCCAAATTAATAAAAGTTTTAATAGTATCCTGGTCAATTTCTTCTATGGGAAAATCACCAGTCAGAGAATCCCAGGACTGCCCTTTAAAAAGCAGGTCTTTTAGTTTTAACTGACTCATTTCTCTGGTTGTATTCCCCACACGCTCAAAATAGCGACCTCCATAAGAAACAGGGTAACTTGAATGTGGAACTGTAACTATAATAACTCTCCTATTATTAATCTCAATAACTTCAATTTCAGGGTAAATTGACAATTTATTAACAATACGATTGGTTAAGTCCTCTAAAAATTTTGCCGATGGATCAACTCCTTTTATATTACCATTTTTATCTATACCGATAAGGATTACCCCACCTCTTGTATTTGTAAAAGCAGAAATAGTTTCAAAAAAGGATTCGTTAGGAATTTCTTTAAATTCTACTACTTCAGTTTCGCCTGAGGTTGTAAGTTTTTTTAGTTCTTTTTCATTCATGCTGCAAATAATCTCTTTTTAGTCTCGTTAATAATATCCTTCGGCTCACCTAAAATTTTTAAAGCTTCAAGGCCCCAATCTGTCTCTTCACGACGAATAAGGTCTTCTGTCCACCCTCTCATATGAAGGGCAGGGTCAATAAGTTTTGCCCTCGTATCCGATTCGCTGAGCCTATCCATTGTTCTAATATTTGTATTTTATATTTTGCTAATACCAAACAATTTTATACGACTAATTCATATCCAAGTATATCAGATCACAATTAGTAATATTAACAGAATGAACATTTTTTGTTTAGGTTTAAATCTAATGCGAATTTTTATTCTTCTTCCCAAAGATATTATCATATTTGTATATATTTCTTTAATAAAAATGAAATATACTCAATTTCTTACATTTTGCAGAAACATTAAATGCACCAGTCATTGATTTTTCCCTGGAATTTAAAGAAAACCTTTAAAGGTTAAAAGTTTTAAAAAACAACCCCAAATTTAAAATACACAAAAGAAGGACTTGAGTATCTCTATTTAAAAGTTCGAATCTCCCCTTCCCGGCCAAACCAGGCATTAAGATTAGATATTTATTCTTCTGAAAGTGCTCTTTTTATCATAAATAGAACATTCTCATTAGCGTTTTTAAATATAATATTTACTCTGGAATTTTTCATTTTCCATACCCTGAAAATCTCATCTGCAAATGCCTGACCTATTGTATCTATTTCCCTGAAATCAAGTATTATTGTTTTAAAATTTTCCAAACCGGTTAAAACTCTGCGTGCCTGAGACCGTGATATATAATTGACATCCACTGCATAAAGTTTGATAGCGACTTCCGTCCTGCTGAATTCATAGTTGTTATCAGAATATCGCTTAAAGACTTTGTTAATATCCCCTGTTGAATCCAGGCTAATTGAAAATAATACCCTGGTACCTTGAGTACTTTTAACATCCCGAACAAATATATCTCCTATTAAATTATCAAAAATAATCTTTTTTAGTGAACTTTGAATTGTCAGGATATCACCTATCTTGGAAGTAAAAAAAATCCCTTCTCCACTATGGTACGATGGCGCTGTAGTTTGTTTCCCCTTAAGTAAATCCTGAATGGCATCCATTTCATTATTTAATCCCTTTTTATTCATAATATTATTGAAAATTCCTACACCCCAGTCTCTTACTTCAAATATTATGTTATTTGTTCTTCGCTCAATAATTATTTCTACCTTTTTTGACTCAGAATGTTCAATTGCATTATTAAGCATCTCTGTGAAAGCATATTCGAGAATACTTGAGACATTGCCGCTTAATCCTTCAACAATACCTGACTGTCTTTTAATACCATTAAAAACTTCATCTTCATGAAGGTTTACATTATTAAGTATTCTATGTATTTTATTAATAGATTTTCTTTCTTTTAATATAATCTCTTCAGTTGCAGGAATGTACTTTGCTTTATTTGCCTTACCAATTTGTAATAAAATACCTTCCTCGCGGAGCTCTTTAAAATACCTATTTACATATGCACGGGAATATCCAGTAGCTTTTACGATTTCTGAAGATTTAACTTCACCTTTTTCTTCTAGTTTTTTTAAGATCAAGTCTCTAACACTCATTATTTAATTGAACTATTTAAGAGTTATGTTTACAACTTTTTTCTATATTAGATTTTAAAGTCGTTAACAAGTTGTAATCTTTACTTGTTTTTATACTTTTAAAATATTAGTTTACAACTTTATTATATACGTTAATTTTAAAGTTGTAAACAAGTTGTGTACTTCAGAAAAAAACTCTAAAAACTCAATTTAGTAACAGAAGTATTCTCACTTAATTTAAATATCCTGGTTCTAACATCATCTGGTATGGCTATCCACTTAAGGCAGTTATGTTATAATTATATTAGTTTGAGCATTAGTTCATAATGACCAAATAAACTATCAAAATTTTGATTACATATAAATATAAAGGAGCTAAAATGGAAGAAAAGAAGCATAAGGCAAAAGATGCAAAGGACCATGAATGTTCGGTTTGCGGATATATTTTCGATGTTAAAGTTGAAAATCCTGAATTCGGGATAGAGCCTCCTTATAAATTTGAAGACTTGCCGGATGATTGGGTTTGTCCCGTGTGCGGGGCATCCAAGGTTGAATTTAAAGTCTGTAAAAAATAATTAACCAATAAAATAAAGCCCCGGGTAAATCCAGGACTTTATTCTTAATATAAACTAAAAGAAACTTATGACAAACTTGTTTGCCACAGTATGAAATATCTGTACATCCTATTTAAAGCATCTTTAATATTTGTTTATGTTCAAATATTGATTTAATTTACAATAAGACTATTGTAGAGTAAAATCTCTTTTAGTTTTTCAAATATAACCTACACATAATGAACAGTAAAACTATAAAAGTTATTATTTTTCTAATATCTGCAATCCTGATTCTCTCAATAATTCTCACCACAGCGGGGTGCAGCAAACTCGATATTGAGATATTCGGATTAAAGTTTGGAGAAAAAGCTGAAAGCGCATATCCTGAAACTGAAGATTTTGAATCTACCGATGAGGAGAGCACCGGCGGTACTCAGGACGATACTGAAAATTCCACAGATATATCTACCAAAGACGATATTGATTCAGATAATAAGAACACTAACGCCGGTGATATCGTCACCGACAGTACTGATATTTCAGAATTGAGATTATATTTTAAAGAGGCTATGAAATATAGAAATCAGTCTTCTTACCTCATTTCCGAATATTATTTAAATAAAATCAAGGATGACTATCTGGTGCTCCAGGACCATATTTTTTATTACATGGCAGAAAGCCTCCGTCTCCAGGAAAAATATGACCAGGCTGAGGAATATTATTTAAAATTAATAAAAAATTACCCGGACAGTATATGGACAGAAACATCCAGTCTGGGATACGCAGATATGTTCTACATCAGGGAAGATTATATTACTGCTGAAAATGAGTATGAGCATTTCCGAACTGCTTTCCCACATTCATCATATATACCCTACTGTTTATTCCAGTTAGCCACTTGCCAGGAAATGAACGGAAAAAAAGATCTGGCTTTTGAAAATTATAAAGAAATATGGTTGAAATATCCGCTTAATGAAAGTTCGGAAAGTGCCCGGGAAAATTTAACCAGACTTGCAGAGGATAGTTCAATTGAACCATTCATTCCCACAGCAAATCAGATTTACAATAGGGGAGAGATTTTTTTCAGTATCTACCATTATTACAGCGCTCTGGATGAATTTAATAGGATACTGCAGGAAGATTATTTAAATTATTTATCTCTGGAGCTTCACAGTAAGACACTATTTAAAATAGGTATGTGTTATTTCAGGCTTCGCGATTATAACCAGGCTAAATATTATCTGACATTATCTTATGAAAAGTATCCATCAGGCTCTGTAGCTGATGACAGTCTATATTATATGGGCATGGCGCTTACCAGCCTGAATATGAATGATGATGCTATCTCATATTACCAGAAACTTTTAAAACTCTTCCCGTCCAGTAATTTTAGTGATGATGCTCTTTATAGAATTGGGAGAATATACTCTTTAAGGGGAGATTTCATAAACGCTGCCAGCTACTTTAAAAGAGTATCTACAGATTACCCTTATGGTGATAAGCTGCCTGATGCGTTATGGGAACTTGGCTTAATACAATACAGATCAGATGATTATAGTTCTGCAAAAATCACATTTTCCAACTATGCATCTTCATATAAAGGAACTTCACTAGAAGAAAAAGGATTATTCTGGCAGGCAAAATGCTACCAGAAACTGGGTGATAATAATAAGGCAGCTTACCTTTATAAAAAAATTATAGATTTAAATTCATACTCTTATTATACTTTTGCGTCCGGTGAAATGCTGGAAGAAATGAATGAAGAGGTGCAGATTGAAGAAATAAATACTCAGCTAAATCCGGAAAATCCTCAGATTGCAGATATAATTCCCGATATATACGATATTCTGGAAGAGGATAGTTACACTAACGACATCGAGATCGGCGATATAAATCATATAAATAAAGCCATTGAACTGCTAAAACTGGAATTTTTTAATAGTGCGTCACTGGAAATAGAAGCAGGAAGCAGCGAAATTGAAGAAAACCCGGCTAGAACCCTTGAGATTGCGACATTGTTTTTGAAATCCAATGATTATTCAAATTCAATTAATATAATTGGTAAAAATCTTAAACAGTTAAAATCCGGACTGAATGAGCCTTATACGGATTATCTTTATTATCTGTATTACCCCTACGGCTATAAAGAGATCGTTCAAAAATACAGCAGCCAATATAAACTTGATGACCCACTTTTTACCCTGGCGGTAATCAGACAAGAAAGCAACTTTGTACCTGATGCCGTTTCTTATGCCGGGGCACAAGGGCTTATGCAGATTATGCCGTCAACAGGAGAGGGCATTGCTAAACAGATAGGCATTTCAAATTATAACGTTAATATACTCCTTGACCCGGAGATAAACATTAGAATGGGCACTTTTTATTTAAGACAACAGCTGGATAATTTCGGCCAGAACAAGTTTTATTGTCTTGGAGCATATAACGGTGGACCGGGGAGAATGAGTGACTGGGTTTCTAAAAGAGGCAATATGGATACTGATGAATTCATAGAAAGTATCTCTTACGAACAATCCAGGGAATATGTAAAAAAAGTAATGGGTAATTATTACTTCTATCAGATGCTATATGATTAAATATAATAAACCTTGAACAGTTATTGATTTCTCACTATCTACAATTACCCGGCTTTCTAATAATAAAAAATTGCATTTAAAGCCAGAAGATTAGGCCAGCACTTTATAAGATATTTAGTCTCAACTATTCCTACATTTCTATCACCAGTCATATCTATTCACCCATAACTATTTTGTATAAATTTTAAAAATTGTTATTCCTGAAACAGCCAGGTGGAAAGATATCTTTCACCTGTATCCGGTAAAATAACAACAATAACTTTACTGGCTGATTCCCTGCGCTTTGCAACCTCTATTGCAGCCCACATTGCAGCTCCGCTTGATATACCCGCCAGAATTCCTTCTTCTCTTATAATCTTACGGGCCGTATTACCTGCATCTTTATTGGAAACCTGAATAATCTCATCAATTATACCTGTATTTAATACCTCCGGGACAAATCCTGCGCCAATCCCCTGTATTTTGTGAGACCCTGGACTGCCTCCCGAAAGAACCGGGGAATTAGCTGGCTCTACTGCTATAATTTTAACCGAAGGTTTTTTTTGCTTTAAAATTTCCCCTGCACCGGTAATAGTTCCACCGGTGCCTACTCCGGCAATAAATATATCCACACTTCCACCAGTATCAGCCCATATCTCTGCAGCAGTTGTTTTGCGGTGTATT
>Ga0209979_1002866_pt1 | contig 15883 bp, 13 predicted proteins | sample AnhtaG_FD_183114 | JGI IMG/M metagenome (GOLD analysis project Ga0209979, IMG submission 183114) | Deep subsurface microbial communities from Anholt, Denmark to uncover new lineages of life (NeLLi) - Anholt_01485 metaG (SPAdes) (version 2) | ecosystem: Environmental > Aquatic > Marine > Oceanic...
CATGATTCGCATGGCGGAAAAAGACTGGGACATGGTGCTTGACATAAACCTCAAGGGAGCCTTTCTTGTCACCAAAGCGGCTGCCAGGATAATGATGAAACAACGTTACGGACGCATTGTGAATATCAGTTCGGTGGTCGGTTTAAAGGGCAATGCCGGTCAGGCCAACTATGCTGCTTCCAAAGCCGGGCTGATAGGATTGACAAAGTCCAGCGCCAAGGAGCTGGCTTCGCGCGGCGTCACGGTAAATGCGGTAGCGCCCGGGTTCATCGCTACCGAGATGACCGAGGCACTGCCGGAGGCTGCCAAACAGCAGTTTCTGGAGCGGATGTTTCTCAAGCGACCCGGCTCCCCTCAGGATGTTGCCGCGGCGGTGCTGTTTCTTGCCTCTGATGAGGCCTCGTACATCACCGGCCAGGTGCTGGCGGTCGACGGCGGCCTGTCAATGTCGTAAACAAAGGAAGTTGAAACATAGAGGAACCGTACAATGTCTGTTGAGGAGAGAGTAAAAGAAATCATAGTCGAACAATTGGGGGTCGAAGCCGGCCAGGTAACTGATCGGGCCAAGTTCGTTGAGGACCTGGGAGCCGACTCGCTGGACACGGTGGAACTGGTCATGGCCCTTGAAGAGGAGTTCTCCATTGAGATCCCCGATGAGGACGCTGAGAAAATCCTCGCCGTAGCTGATGCCATCGATTACGTCAAGGAACATTCTGAGAAAGTGAAGTAGCCCGCTTGGCGGTCAGGAAGGGCAAGCACTGAGAGGACAAAAATGCGGAACGTTGTCACCGGGATAGGGGTTGCGTCTCCATTGGGCAACTCTTTTGATGAGTTGTGGGAAGGCCTTCTGGCAGGCAGATCGGGCATTGGGACGATCACGAAATTCGACGTCAGTGAATATCCCACAAAGATCGCCGGTGAGGTCAAAGATTTCGACGGCTCGCTGTATATTGACAAAAAAGAGCTGCGCCGCATGGACCTGGCCGGGCAGTATGCCATTGCCGCCAGCGAAGAGGCGATAAAAGATTCCGGGTTGGACCTTAAGGCAGTCGACCCTGATCGGTGTGGGGTTGTCATTGGGTCCGGGATTGGCGGCATCGGCACCTTTGAAAAACAGCACAGCCTGCTGATGCGCTCCGGGCCGGGCCGGGTATCGCCCTTTTTCATCCCCATGATGATCATAGATATGTGCGCCGGTCTGGTCTCGATTCGGTACGGATTCAGGGGCCCCAACTATGCCACTGTGTCGGCATGCGCCTCATCGGCCAACGCCATCTCCGACTCCTTCAGGATCATCCAGCGAGGCGAAGCCGACGTGATGATTGCCGGAGGGTCTGAAGCCACCATAACCCCAACCTCACTGGCCGGTTTCTGCCAGGCCAAGGCGCTGTCAACGCGCAATGATGAACCTGAAAGAGCCTCGCGTCCCTTTGACAAAGAGCGGGATGGTTTTGTGATGGGTGAAGGGGCGGCGATTCTGGTTATTGAATCGTATGAACATGCCAAAGCCCGCAAGGCCAGGATATACGGCGAGATTCTCGGTTCCGGTATGACGGCTGATGCCTACCACATGACCGCCCCCCATCCCGAGGGATATGGCGCCCGCCGAGCCATGAAGCTGTGCTTGCAGGACGCCGGCATCTCGCCTGAGCAGGTTGACTATATCAACACTCACGGCACGGCCACTAACCTGGGCGACATCGCCGAAACCAAAGCCATTAAGGATGTGCTCGGTGAGCGCGCTCATAAGATTCCCTGCAACTCCACCAAATCAATGGTCGGTCACTTGCTTGGCGCCGCGGGAGCTCTGGAGTTGGCCGTCTGCTTGAAATCGATTGAGCAGCAACTTGTGCATCCCACCATCAATCTTGATTATCCTGACCCGGCCTGCGATCTGGACTACGTTGCATCCGGAAAGAAGGAATGCAAGATCAGTTACGCACTGTCCAATTCGTTTGGATTCGGCGGTCACAACGTGTCACTGATGGTCGGGAAGTTGGACGGCACGCCGTAAATGAGCCTTCGAGACACACTCAAACGTCTCTTTGCCCCTTCGCTACAGCGTGGCGAGGAGCGATCTCTGCAAAAGTTTCAAAAGCTCATCGGATATCAGTTTCGTGAGGAATCGCTCCTGAGGTCGAGTTTGACTCACCGATCTTATTCCCATTCCAGGGGCACCGATGAACCGTGCAACGAACGCCTTGAGTTTCTGGGCGACTCCGTTCTGGGATTGCTGATTGCAGAACAGCTTTATCGTGATCACCCTGAGATGCAGGAGGGGCAACTCACTCAGACCAAAGCGCTGCTGGTTAACGAGTCGACGCTGGCTGACATTGGCCAGAATATGAAACTCAACTATTATGTGCGTCTGGCGCCAGAAGAGGAACGGTCAGGAGGACGCGACCGTCCTTCAATTATTGCTGACGCCTTTGAATCAGTTATCGGTGCCGTATTCCTCGATGGTGGCCTGGATGCAGCGCGCGATCTGGTGCTGCGGCTCATCTATACCCATCGGGAGGAGATTATTTCGGACGCCTCGCGTCGAAACTTCAAGGGTGAGCTGCTAGAGCTGATTCAAGGGCGCGGGGATGGGCTTCCCCGTTACGACGTTGTATCGGAAGAGGGACCCGACCATGAAAAGGTGTTTTGTGTCGAGGTGTATATCGGCGGCACCAAGTTTGGAACCGGCTCCGGCCTGAGCAAGAAAGAAGCCGAACAAAAAGCTGCTGCCATGGCGCTTGAGCGTTATATGAGTTTCTCCGAATAATCTCGCTACCGCTCTTTTCGACGGCGGGTCTATTCCAGCCAACAATCAACGCAACTAATAAGAGAGAAGGTTTATTATGTACGTGGTATCGGCCGTCAGCACTCTCTTACCAGGCGCCATGTTACACACTACCCCTGACACTAGGTCGCATTCACGGATATGCGTCCGATATGGGTGGTGTCGGTCAGCCCTGCCCGACACGTATTAGCGACGATGGATGCATGCAACTGGTTATTATCAATTAATTATTTATGGTTTCACGCCTTTTTTTTATTGACAGGAATCCTAAAACATCCTTACTGTGTGTCGATGCTAAGATACGATGGATGATGCATCTGTAGCGTGTAGGTCAAGAACAAAGGAAACTTGATTAGCATGTAACCATTAACCCTTCTTACAGGAGTGTTGAACAATGCGTAGTGCAAAAAGGAAAACGACACGGAGGAAACCAGCAAAGAAGCCGAGAGTGCGTAAGGGCGCCAAGGCCTGGACGGCTGTCGAAACGGCCACATTAAAAACGGGCTATAAGACACAAACGACGACACAAATTGCCAAAACGCTCCGGCGGTCCGTTTCCTCGGTGAAAGCAAAGGCGCGCACCCTTGGTTTGAAAAAGCGGAAGCGGAAAAAAGCTGCCGTTAAGAAAACCACAGCCAGAAGAAAGGTTGCCGTGCGCAAGACTGCAACCAGAAGAAAACCGGCAAGGAAGCCTACCGCCAGAAAGAAGACCACGGCAAGGAAGCGGACTCCGGTCAGGCGGAGAACGACTAAGAGGAGATAGCTCCTTGTTGCAGCTGTGCCAAAAGCCCGCCACAAGGCGGGCTTTTTGGTGTCTGAGAGATCCGGAATCAATGCGCTGGGTGTGCTTGACTTATTGGTTCTCACGGATGATATTAAAAAGTTAATGTTGAATAAAAAGGTATATGACGACAGGTGAGACGATGGATGTAGTTGTCCTAGTAAAGCAGGTTCCGGAAATTGCCCTGATAAAGGTCGATGAAGCCGCCAACGAAGTGGTCCTCCCTCAAGGGCCGGGAACACTGAACCCGCTTGATGAATATGCGGTTGAGGAATCTCTGCGGCTGAAAGAGAAGCTGGGAGGTAAGTCTATTGTAATGTCGGTTGGAACGGACCGTACCGAGTCGGCTCTTCGAGATTGCCTCGCTCTTGGCGTCGACGAGGCGTATCTGCTGAGCGATGAGACGTTCACTGGCTCCGATCCACAGGCAATCGCGAAAATCCTGGCGGCGGGACTGAAAAAACTGGGCTCATACGATCTCATTATGGCCGGTAAACAGGCCATCGACTCCGACTCGGCACAGGTTCCAGGGGCAGTAGCTGCCAATCTTGACCTGCCGCAGGCAATGTTCGTCAAGAAGATTGAAGCTGTTGACGGTGGCAAGGCTACCGTCTACCGCTCCACCGAGGAAGGCTACGATGTCGTCGAGCTGACACTGCCGGCGGTGCTTTCGGTTGTGAAGGAGATCAACGAACCCCGTCTCCCCTCGCTGAAGGGTAAGATGGCAGCCAAGAAAAAAACGATTGTCAAATGGTCCGCGGCTGACCTGAGTCTCGATGCTGCCGGTATCGGCGCCAACTCGGGCACAAAAACGGTCCAAGTATCTCCCCCACCGCTGCGTCCGAAGGGAGAAACTATAAGCGGCGAGACACCCGAAGAGATCGCCGATAAACTGTTTAACAAACTTCGGGAAAACCAGGTCATCTGAGACACTGCTGAAAAGCCGTGCCCCATGCGCGGTGCACGTCCCGAGGCCGTTCAGGTCCGACCCTATCGGGCTGTCCCAAAAGGCGCTTGTAGGTCGGGTTCCGAGAAACCCGACATGCGCTGCCCAACCTGTTGTCGGGTTTCTCATTCGTCCGCCAGAGGCGGACTCCATTCGGAACCCGACCTACTGTGCTATAATGACCAAGAGAATCGCATGTATTAAAGGGTGGCATCCCCAAACTCGTTTGGGGATGTTCTTCGTGATGATGGTTCATGTAAATGCATAAGAGACAGTTACATGGCAGTAAGGAGAAGCACCTCCAAAACGAGTTTGGAGGCGGCACCCGTTTGTGTTACTGATAGTTGCCGGCTCTGACATCCAGCGAGAGGACGTCCGCCGTCCACGGGAATGGAGGTGAGACTGCTTCGCTCCGTCCACAAAGAGAAAGATTTGAGGTTTCAATCCCCTGCCACCTCTCCATACCCAGTATGGATAACACACTATTTCAAATTTGACACGCAATAAAAAACTCCGATATATTACTGCCTATGGCGAGAGTCATCCCGAATTTGATTAAAAGAACGCCCCGGCTCCGTTGCATTTGGGGAATAGCAACGTTGCTGTTGTGTCTATCCGTTGCTGTACTAGGGTCGGACGTGGTGGTGTATAGCCTCTGCGACGTTCGCGTGTTATACCTGTTTGACGACGCCGAATCTATCGATTGGCCCACTCTTTATTATCTCAACGATAACCTCGGCTGTCGCATCGATCTGCTGTCAGTCAAACCGCGGGAGTTTTTTGGACATCGCCTTCACGAAATTACAAACAAAGAGATTTTCTTACACGAGCATTACCTGCCAGAAAGCGATCCAGTCTTGATTGACTCTCTTGTGGCCGAGGTGTGTCAGGAACGTCGTCCCGACATTGTCCTTCTGGATGGCGCCCCCCGCAGCAAGCTGTTCGGTGCCGTCAGCAAATACATTGCTACTCTGATACCGGCCTCTGACCGCCTGTTTAACATTCTAAAGATTTACGAGAAGACTGCAGCAATAGAAGACACCTCCGGTCTATCGGGCAGGGTGGTGCTCAACGGCAACGAACTGTTGAACCTGTATCGGGAGCGGATGGAAAGCGAAATCCCGACACTGTTTCCCTGGTATGAAGTGCAGAACCTGACGGCGAGCAGGCTGCTCAGTTATAGACTGATCAAAAGCAACCTCCCGCAAGAATCGCCGGGAACCAACTTTCTCTCCGGGATAAGCCAAATGCGACTTGCCAAAATTCTCCAGCAGCGCCTCGACGAAGGTCCCAAAAAGCAGACGCTTTTGAAACATGCCAGACAATTTATTTCATTGTTTAAGGCCTCTCAGATCGCCGTCGGCAGGACCAAGGTTGATTTGATTGTCAATGGCTATCGGGGATTACGTAACCTAACCGGACACACCGATTTTGGCGAGGTTCTGGAGTCGCTGGTGGATTTCAGACCCTACCTGCAGGACCTCTCGGAGAAAGCTGAGAAGGCGGCTCTTGAGGCCGTCGGACTTACTTGGCAGGGGAAAATATTTCTTCGTGACTCGCCTCATGGCCCCAAGCTAAAATTCATAGTATCTCTTTCTGCGAATGGACCAAAGGAAATCGAGCTTTCCGCCGTTCGCTTCCATCCCTACTGGGATACATCCGCGGTCGTTCTTGATTCGGTTTCTAGAACGATCATACCGCATCAATCCTATGTCAGAGAATATCTCATTGACGTGGACCGGTCGCGCTTGGAGGCAGAAGAGCCGGAGTCGCTTCTTTTCACAGCGGAAATCGCCTACGGCCAGGTGCCGCTGATTTTCTCCAACAGCCTTCCCATCTGGGAAGCACCTCAGCTGCAGGTCAGGTTTGAACCGGATTACTATTTTGTCCCGCCGTTTGCCAGGCTCCAGATTGACCGGGTTGTCTCGTCAATGACTCTGAGAGTGGTTATTTCCAAGCCCCAGCGCTATTCAGGGACAGTTCACCTTGACCTTAAAACGCCGCGCGGCCTCTTTGCCGGCGCCTACCGTCAGGAGATTCAGCTTGACAAGGGGGTTATCCACGAGACTGTCCGCATCCCCTTTTCGGTATCAAATCTGTTTGAGCTGGGAATCCAGCCCCTTTTTCTTACGCTAACTGCCGACGGCAAAGTGGTAACGACAGACACGGCGCAGGTCCGTATCGCTGCCTGTCACGTTGTCGACACCATCAAAGTCGGTTTTATGCCGGACAGCTCGGGGATGCTGGAGGACATACTGCGTATGACGGATGCCGGCTTCCAACCCCTGACCGACCGCGCCCTGGTGACCGCCAACCTGGATGCATACAACGTGATTGTCATCGGCTCCGGTTCGTTTCGGCATTATCCGTCCTTCAGAAAGGTCAAGGACCGGTTTGAGGACTACCTGCGTCATGGCGGCTCGATTGTCGTTATGGGACAGCCGGATGATTGGCCGCAAGGCGCTCTGCCGGTCTCGCTGGTGCCGATGACAGAACTGGTTGACAGAGCCGAAATCAACAACGCTATTCCTGAAGCTCGCATACTGAGCAAGCCCTATGACATTTCTCAAAGCAATCTTTTATCTTTCTTTAACAAAAGGCGCGAGGTGACCTCGGCAGTGGTTTCTCCGACTGAAAAGATGTATATCTGTCCATCCGGGGGGACCCTTCTGTCAGTCTCGCGGCTTGGGGAAGGGCAGATTATCTACTGCGGCTTTCCTCTGCTGAAAATGATTTCCGAACTGAACATCGACGCCATCCACCTGCTGGCAAACATTTTGAACTATTAGCCGCACCAGTTGTTATATTACCCCAAACCTGTACCTTCGTGATTCGAGACACACAGTTAAATGGAAACAAGCGCCACACCGGACGGCAGTAAGAGCAATCGTTTCTCCACGGTGACCAGGTGTCTCAAGAGGTACCGGCCCTACCTGGCGCTCGGCGGCATCGCCATTATACTGACGAATCTCCTGGCGCTGACGATACCGTATATCACCAAGCTTATCTTCGACCTGCTTGAAAAAGGCGGATCATCCGGGCAAATCCTGCGTTTGGTCTTGCTGAGTATCGGTCTGGCAATTCTGGCGGGTCTCTTTCGGTTTTTTGTGCGGCGGACTATCATCTGGGCATCGCGCCGCATTGAGTACGACCTGCGCGGAGAGCTGTTTGCCCATCTGCTGAAGTTGTCGCCGTCATTTTATCACCAGACGCGCACCGGTGACATCATGGCCCGGGCCACCAACGACCTGGAAGCGGTGCGGATGATGATCGGGCCGGGGATAATGCACATTTCCAATACTTTTGTTACCCTCGTTATCGCTATCTCATTTATGCTGTACCTCTCTCCCAAACTGACACTGTACGCCCTGGCGCCGATGATTGTTTTCCCGGTCGTGGTCAACAGGCTGGGCAACCTGGTGCATAAACGGTTTGTCAAGATTCAGCAGCATTTTTCGGAGCTGACGGCGACCGCTCAAGAAAACATTGCCGGTATACGGGTGGTCAAAGCTTACCGGCAAGAGCAGGCCGAGATAAAAAACTTCTCCGGCATGTCCAACAAGTACGTCGATTTGAATATGGACATGGCACGGCTGTATGGCGTCTTTTTCCCGCTCATCATGTTTCTGGCGTCGGGATTGAATCTTGCGGTTTTGTATTATGGCGGCCTGGACGTGATGAACGGCAGCATCCCCTTCGGCACGCTGGTGGCCTTTTTTGCCTATCTATCGATGCTGTTCTGGCCGATGTTTGCGCTCGGCTGGGTTGTCTCGCTGTATCAGCGCGGGACTGCTTCCCTTGACCGCATCAATCGGATTCTGTTCACGGAGCCGGAAGTAAAGAACCATGACGGAAAACTGTACACCGGTGAGATGAAGGGGAAGATTGAATTCAGGAACCTGCGCTTCAAGTACAACGGAAACTACGTGCTGGATGGCATCAACCTTACCATCGAACCGGGCCAGACGGTTGGTCTGGTCGGGATGACCGGCTCCGGCAAGACGACCCTGGTGTCGCTGTTGTCGAGGCTCTATCCGGTTGAACGAGGGCAGGTCTTCATTGATGGTACTGATATTAACGACTGGAAACTGAAGGCGTTGAGGCGCCGGATCGGCTTTGCCACTCAGGAACCGTTTTTGTTCTCTGATACGGTTGCTGAAAACATTCGCTTTGGGTACGGTGAAGCCGAGATGGATCTCGTCACAGCCGCCTCGGAGACCGCCGCGCTGTCCAAAGATATCGAGGCCTTCCCGGACGGCTACAACACGATGATCGGAGAGAGGGGCATCACCCTCTCCGGGGGACAGAAGCAGCGCACGGCCATTGCAAGGGCAATACTGATCGAGCCGGCCATTCTCATTCTTGACGACGCCACTTCATCGGTGGATACCGAAACCGAGGACGAAATCAACGAACGGATAAAGTCAGTTCTGAAGCAACGGACCGCGATCATCATCTCCCATCGGATATCAGCGGTGAAAGAAGCGGATGTCATTCTCTACTTGCAGGACGGGCGGATTGTCGAGCAGGGCAGTCATGACCAACTGCTCAAGCTTGGCGGAAACTATGCCGAGTTGTTCCGATCGCAACTGCTGGCAATGGAGCTTGAGAAGCTATAATGACAACGCATAACTACCATGAAGAGGAAGCGCTGGGCAAGGCGTATGACGCTCGCCTAATGAAGCGGCTCCTGCGATACCTGCATCCATACCGATGGGTGGTGGCAACGGCGGTGGTGTTGCTGCTTGTAAGCTCGCTTTTTCAAATCTCTCTGACCTTTCTTATACAGATAGGAATTGATGACTACATTAAGGCCGGCGACAAGCAGGGTCTCGGAATTATCGCGTTGCTCTATATTGGCGCCATCCTGCTGGCGCTGGTGGCAAGCTATGCGCAGTTGTATTCGACTATGTGGCTGGGCCAGAAAGTGCAGCATGACATCCGTATGCAGATATTCCGCCATCTCCAGAAACTGCACTTAGGCTTCTTTGATAAAAATCCGGTCGGACGGCTGGTCACACGCGTCACCAACGATGTCAACGTTCTCGATGAGATGTTCTCCTCCGGGGTAGTGACGATTATCGGCGACATCTTCATGCTGGTTTTAATCGTCGGCGCTCTGCTCTATTACAACTGGCAACTGGCGCTGATCACGTTCATTGTGCTGCCGCTCCTGGTCATGGTAACCTTTATTTTCAAAGCCAAAGTCCGCAATGTATACCGGGAGGTCCGAACCAGACTGGCTCGGCTGAATGCCTTCACTCAGGAACATATTACCGGCATGAGCCTGATCCAGTTGTTTAACCAAGAAAAGCGGACGTACAACAAATTCGACGACATTAACCGCAGCCTGCGCTCTGCTCATTTCCGTGGCATTTATTACTATGCCGTCTTTTTCCCGACCGTCGAAATAATCGGAGCTTTGTCGGTCGGGTTGCTGCTCTATTACGGTGGGATTCGCATTAATGAAGCCACCCTGACCTTTGGCGAGCTGGTCGCTTTTATCCATCTGGTCGAGCGGTTCTATCGACCGATCCGCGATCTGTCCGAAAAGTACAACATCCTGCAAGCCTCAATGGCCTCATCCGAGCGCATCTTTAATCTGCTCGACACTGAGCCGTTGATTGTGGATGCCCACAAGCCGGTTAAGTTGCATAACTACCGCGGTCGGATCGACGTCGAAAATCTCTCGTTTGCCTATGACGGCAACTACTGGGTGTTGAAGAACGTTTCCTTTTCAGTTGCCCCGGGAGAACGGGTGGCGATCGTAGGTGCTACGGGCGCCGGGAAGACGTCCCTGATTTCTCTCTTATACCGTTTTTACGACTACCAGAAGGGTACGATAAAAATTGACGGCGTCGACATAAAGGCTCTGCCGGTAGAACAGTTACGTTCCCACCTGGCGCTGGTGCTGCAGGACGTCTTCCTTTTTGCCGGTGACTACGCCGGCAATGTTCGGCTGCGCAATGCCGACATCCCGGACGAGGAGATCACAAAGGCCCTGCATCGGGTAGGCTTTGACCGCTTTCTGGTGAACCTTCCCGATGGAATACATACCGAGGTAAAGGAACGGGGAGCGACGCTGTCGACCGGGCAGAAGCAGTTGTTGTCCTTTGCACGAGCGCTGGCCTTTGACCCGGACATCCTTATCCTCGACGAAGCCACCAGCTCAGTAGATACTGAAACGGAAAGGCTCATCCAGAAAGCACTGGTGGAGCTGCTGAAGGACCGCACTTCCATCATAATCGCCCACCGCCTATCGACTATTGAGAAGGCGGATAAGATCATTGTCCTGCACCACGGCCGGCTTCGCGAAATGGGCACCCACGATGAGCTGTTGAAACAGAAGGGGATTTACCATACGTTGTACCGTATGCAGTACAAGAAACAGGTCTCAGGAGACTCTCTCTCAACTGCTGCTGCCAGGTGAAGCGTGGGGCTGAAAAAGACAGAAATTCGGAACTTTGTTCGGTTTGCGGAAAAGCTGGCCCGCGGAGCAGGAAAGATACTCAGGCAGGGTTTCAATCGACGCTTGAGAATAGCCTACAAGGGACGCATCAACCCGGTGACGGAGTACGACCTCAAGTCGGAGCGTTACATTACGTCTGAGATTTCAAAGCGGTTCCCCGACCATGACATCCTTGCCGAGGAAGGCAGCGACGTAGAGAAACAATCCCCCTTCCGCTGGGTAATCGATCCCCTTGACGGCACGGTCAACTACGTTCACGGTTTCCCCGTTTACTGCGTCTCCATTGCGCTGGAGTATGATGGCGACATCGTCGCCGGGGTGGTGTATGATCCCGAGCGGGATGAGTTGTTCTCCGCCGGAACGGGGATGGGTGCCCATCTCAACAAGCAGAGAATACAAGTCTCTGACGAAAAGGTCCTCCAGCGAGCTTTGCTGGCCACCGGCTTTGCTTACAACATCGGCACGGCTAAGCGGACTAACCTTGGCCTGTTTGCCCGGATGGCCAAAAAGGCGCAGGGACTGAGGCGCCCCGGCTCAGCGGCAATTGATCTTTGTTGGCTGGCTTGCGGGCGGCTGGATGGTTTCTGGGAGTTTTATCTACAACCCTGGGACACGGCGGCGGCCAAGCTTATTGTCGAAGAGGCCGGCGGTGCGGTCTCACGAATTAACGGCAAGAGATATTCCATATTTGCTCCCGACATCTTAGCCACCAACGATCATCTTCACAAGGCAATGATGTCTGCTTTAACGGGGAAAACCCGTTAGTGTAGCGTTTCACACGCACGGCATCATATGAAAGGCATCGCCGGTGGAGGCAGCACACCCCACACAGCGGGTGGGTTTCTGACGACTCTGCTGTCCTCCATCGCATTCAAACCCACCTGTTAGGTGGGGTACTAACGTACTAACGTTGCTTCATCGTCCGCTTGAGGCGGACTCGCAATGATACACCCAGAGCTTCTCAACAGTCATCAGGACGAGGAGAGCATCCACCGCTTCGAACGGCTGAACAACAGTTGTAACGTAAAAAGAACCAAGACCAAATCAAACACCAGGGCTTCCCAGGCTGCTCTGGTAGCGGCCTGGCCTGCCTTGAAACACCCGCAGTCAATGTCGATCCCTTTGACAATCGTGGTACACAAGGCGACAATGAATGTCACCGTCATGAGATTTACCAGGACCACGGCGCCGTGGTAGAACAGTCCCATAATCAACGCCAGCCCGCACAGCAGCTCGATCCAGGGGAGAATCAACGCCATGAGGTTTATCAGGTCCCCGGGAACGAGGTGATAATACCAGATAGACTTGGCAAAGGCACCGGGATCTCGTATCTTGTATACCGAGGCAACGATAAATGTCGCTCCGACAGCCACTCGGGCAATCACTGTCAGTAAATCGTTATCAATCACTCGTCGCACGCGTGTTTCCTTTCGATCGGCAGCCCATGCTTTTCCCATTCCCTGGACCCGCCAAAGAATATGGAAACTCTGGTATACCCTAACGCCTGAAGATTTCGCGCCAGATGGAGCGACAGGTCACACTCCTCCCCGGAACAGTAAGTGATAATCATACGATCCCCGGCAACGCCGCCAAGAGCGGAATCAAGGTACCTTTCCAGACCCTCGTCGGGAAGATAATCAAAAGGAATGTTGATAGAACCCGCTATCGTTCCGCACTCAAAATCTTCCGGCTCACGGGTATCGACAAAGATAACCCCGCCGGAATTGAATTCAAGCTCGGCGACATCAACCGCAATGAAAGGCGGATCTCCCGGAGCGGCATTGGGGGGTACGATTGGGTCATTACTGGTAGGTAAAGTACGATATTGGCCGACATAGGCAATTCTGTTCGGTGTAAAAAGGTTAAACCCTAAACCGAGAATCGCGGCCAGTGCCAGTATGGTCAAAGTCTGCCTGATAATCATAAACCTGATCTGTTCTCCTCAATTTCTGTGTTATACCCATTGAGTAAGCAAAATGTTTGCGGAAATCTGGCCGGGTTCTCCGGTTTTCAGCCGGGCGGACCTTTACAAACTGCCCGTCGGACTCTGAGGTCCGAGTCCCCGGTGAAGCAAACTCCCGGGCGCTTGACAGGGTTATCTGATCAGCCATCAGGATGTCAAAAAAGCCTTTTGTTGGGAAGGTGTCAAGGTCAATGTACGATGGGGGTTCAAAGCTGCTGCGTAAGGATTTGCTCTGCCCTCACCTCAGGAGTTGCCGATCATCTTGCACGAGACTCCGACGACCGGAGGAACGCCCTCCGATGCTACGACTTGTCCATAACGCCCCTGTGCAGAAAAAAGAACGGGACTCACTGAGTTGCGAGTCCCGTTCGGTCGGTTAGTTCGCTCTTGGAATATCTCTTCTCGGAACAGTACTATTTCGCTATTCAAGCGGAGTGGCTATGCTGAATTCGCCTATCAGCTCTTGGCGGAATCAGCTCATATCTCCCTGTTAGAATTCTCCCCACTACCACCGTGAACCTTCTGGTGCTAAGCGCTTGCAGACTATACGGATGCCAGCACTCCTTCTCTCCCTTAAGAGCGAACTTTCTTCTGGATCCTCTCTTTGGCATGACACCACTCCTCATTTCCAGTTCCCCCCTAACCTACGCAGTTAGTACCACAATTACGTGAGACCGTTGAGGGAACAGAGGCGTTCCGATCAGTAAGATATCACCTCCTTCAGATGTTTTTTTAGCTACCTTGCCAATTCGTGAGACGGCAGCGAGTACATAGCTTATATGTATCCCCTCATATAAGAGCCTTTTTACATACACCTATGTAGCCAGTGCCTTGTTCAACTTCTTGATTGCTCGATGCTTATAGATGTTGACAACTTGCTGCTTGATGCCGAGAATCTGTGCTATTTCTCTCTCCTTTTTGCCGGACAGGTAGTATTTGATTACCTGTTTCTGACGAGGAGATAGAGAGTGATTTATGTGCCACTTCAAGAGTCTACGAAGCTTGTCTGAAACGGTACTGAGTTGGTTTTCGCGGTTATTGGTATGGTAAGCCGACTGCTCGTTGGCAAATGATTCAAGAAAGAGCTTGTCAACCAGCACCTCGGCAAATTCAGATTCTCTGCGGGGAGTCATTGTGAGTCATGCATCTAATAGTCTAACTCGTTGTCTGTTCTGATTTCATCTAACTCCGACAGCGGAATCGAGAACTTCTGAGCCGTCTCGTCCCTGATTTCCGCCAGAGCGACACTCTTTTCATACGGCGACAGGTCCTTGGGAAGAGCACGGTAGCGCTTTTTGTAGTAACTCAATATCTGTTTATGTTTCAAGAGGCTCTTTTCTTTCGTCGAGTCAATTCCGGACTCTGTCTTTTCTTTGTCGGACTGAGCCGGCTCAGAATTCATTTTCGGTGAATCTGTCTCGCCTTTTTCAAGGCTGACAATCCTGGCCAGCGAGTCGTATGCCCAGCGATAGGCAAGCTCCCTCTGCCACAGTGATTCTGCTGCCTCAAGTTCTTGCCGCCTAACGGAATACGCCAGCGAATCAAATCTCTCAGCGTATTCCTCAACTTGATGGGTGCTTTCTTCTTTTCCGCGTTCGTAGGCGGACTGCGTCCGCTCCTTCTGCGTCACAGCCCTGTAGTAGCTCACAGCCACAACCAGGGCCAGGAAAACAAGCGCTAAGACAACCTTTTTCATAACCTTACCTTTCGGAATCTACGCCAGGATATTGGCCGCGACAGATGGTGTCAAGTTTGAACTTCTTTGACGCTTTGCTGACCCGGATCGCCACCGGGAGAACGTGGACAGGGTGTTTACACAACCGCTTGCCCGTCGCGGGCCGGGTCTTTGAAAGGCGGTGGGTTTCCTACTACTTGACTGTCTGTGTAACAGAGGAACGAATCGGCTCAGACGCTCCCAGGCGATACCCTTTGAACTCTATCAAAAACGTGGTCCCTTCTCCAAGTCGGGAATCGACGCTTATGTTGAGCTTGAGGGCTGAGCATATCCGGTGTACGATTGACAGCCCCAGCCCGCTACCGTGCTTCTTTGTCGAGTAAAACGGCTGGTATATTTTCTTGAGGTCTTTTTCGGTGATACCCGGGCCGTTGTCCTTAACGTACAATTCGACGATCTCGGAGGCGCTGTCGGCCACCAGTCTGAAGGTAAGCTTACCCACGTTCCCCTCAAAAGACTCGCAGGCATTGACGGCGAGATTCAAAAGGAGCTGCTTTATCAAGTCCTCGCTGCCAATGATGTACACAATAGACTCATCCGCCTCAAAATTAATTCGAATATTCGGCGTGAACGACTCATGGTGATGGAGAATCTGTAAGACTTCATTGATAATGTGGCACAGCTCAACCTTGGTGAAGGCCGGACGGTCAATCCGGGCATACTGCAAGAACTCGCTGAGAATCCGGCTGAGGCGGTGCGACTCTTTGACAATCAACTCCATAAGCCTGGCGTTGTCGCCGGAGACGGGAACCTCGCTTTTCAACACTTCCACTGACCCCGAAATCGAGGCCAGCGGGTTGCGTATCTCATGGGCAATCGAGGCCGACAGCTCACCGACCGCTGCCAGCCGATCGGCGGTGCGGACTTTCGCTTCCAGCTGCTTGGCCTCGGTCAAATCGGAGAAGATGGCTATTACACCGCGCAGCGACTGATTCTCTTCGGTCAGAACGGACGTTGAAACGCCGAGCGGAATTATAACGGAGTCGCCGTTAGTGATCTCAATTTCCTTTCGCGGGTGGGCGGTACCGTAGCGAATCCCCTCCATCAGGCTCCCGGCAAGATGGGGCATGCGCTCAGCAAAGACTTCCTCGCAATACATCCCTTTGACTTGTTCCTCCCGGTAGCCGAGGATTCGTTCCGCTGCCCGGTTGAAAAAAATAATGCGCCCCTTGGCGTCTATGGTCAACAGCCCGGAGTTCAGGTG
>Ga0209979_1002867_pt1 | contig 15880 bp, 14 predicted proteins | sample AnhtaG_FD_183114 | JGI IMG/M metagenome (GOLD analysis project Ga0209979, IMG submission 183114) | Deep subsurface microbial communities from Anholt, Denmark to uncover new lineages of life (NeLLi) - Anholt_01485 metaG (SPAdes) (version 2) | ecosystem: Environmental > Aquatic > Marine > Oceanic...
CTGGGAGAGAAGAAACAACTCGGCTCAAGGTGGGCTGCGGCTTGCCGCCGTCATGGTGAGTCCAGCTCAGGAACTGGCCAATATAGCCCGCTTTTCACCTTCATGGTATAAAGAGATGACAATGTTGACTGTTTACCAGAGGGAGCTATCGGCAAATATATAATGATTGACAACCGCTTATAGGTTGGCTATATACGAATCGGTTACTCGAAACAGTGGAAGAAGATCTGATGAGCCGCAGAATTTGTTTGCCAGTTATCGCTCTTTTGATAGTCGCTTTGGCGTATCTTCTCCCCGGCTGCGACAAGCTGGTCACGGAAAAAACGATTATTATTGAGGCCGGGCACCCGATAGCAGACTTTGCCGCCAAACCCACGTTATGCTGTGCTCCATGCACGGTGGCGTTTGCTGACTCATCGCGCGGGCCACGCCAGGTGTGGCTCTGGGACTTTGGCGATAATAAGGATTCGGTCGACGACAGCACCTCCAACCCTATCCACATCTACGACACCGCCGGGATATACCACGTAAGGCTCACGATATTGGACATCACGGTTCAAGACACTGGTCGAGATACAGAAGTTAAGAACTACTACATCACCGTGGGCGCTGCTTCGGCCGACTTTGACACCGAACCCGACACCGCCTGCCCCGGACAAGAGATAACCTTTTGGCCACCCGTATCAGGAGGCATCTATAAGTGGGAGTGGAAGTTTGGTGATGACAGCTCTATCACCTTCACCAACACGATCCCGGACTCGATTACCCACGTCTATGACTCGGTTGGAACTTACCAGGTCGTACTAACTGTCACCGACACCTGTGGCAGCAGGACGGATTCTAACGTCTTGGAAGTCGCCGACTGCCCGGAAGTAGCATTCAGCGCAACCTACCCCCCCCCGCTCGACGCCATGACACTGTACGAAGGGTGTGTACCGCTAACAGTAGCATTCCATGATGAGTCCGTTCCCAGCGAAGGAGACGTCATGGATACGTGGCATTGGAACTTTGGCGATGGTCAAACATCGGAGTTGCAAGACCCTACGATAGAGTACACAGATACCGGCACATTCGTAGTCACCCTTTCCGCAACGAGTGGCGGACCGGAGGTAACGGCCTTCGACACTATCAGGATATATGACAGCACCACGGCCGCATTCATTGCTGAAAGCCCTACCTCTTCATGTTATTGGCCGGGACGACAATTTCAGGTGAAATTCAAGAGCCAATCGCACGGCAAGATCGACACCATGATCTGGCATTTTGGCGACGGAGACACGCTTTATAACGATTCCAATCCCGTACATGCGTACGATCCGGGCATATACATCTGTAGCCTGGAGGTCTATGGAATTTGCGGTATCGACACGATGGCCGACACGTTCGTAATGGAGGATTCGGTAATACTGGCAGACGTGTTCGACACCGTGATCTTCAGTATTACCCCCCCGACCGGAGATACATCAATAACGTTCACATTTACTGACGAGTCCGAAGGCGTCATCCTGAGCCGCCAATGGATCATTGATACCGTCATTAAAGACAACGCTCCCAAAGAAGTTGATCATAAGTTTTCGGAACCCGGATTGCACTACATATCTTTGACTATACGCAACAACTGCGACACCGCCCAGGTGATCAACAGCGTTCAAGTCACCGCGCCATAGTAAAGGACCAGTCTAACGGGCGCCGGGCGCTTTTTCTGATGCCCCGACAATTCCAATTTCAATAAGAGCGCCTCGTACCGCGGCCCGCTCGACCCGGTTTACGGCTCCTCGGTTTCGGCGGTGTCAGTGGGCATAACTGTATCGGGCGGTTGTGCTGCCTCTTCCGGCTCGGTTGTTTGGGCAACACCGACCGTAAAAGAAACTGCCTTGAGAACATCCCCCGCAGCATCCAGCACTTTGACTTCCCAGTTGCCGGTCCATTCGGGAAGGATCGTCTTGTAGCTCCATGTCCGCCACGCCGCGCTTTTCACGGGTAGTTCTACTGCCGCCATTTCCTTTCCCTCGTAAGACCAAACATGCATGACCACGGTGGTGTCGGCAGCGCCTGTGACTTTGCACCAGAGGTACACCTTCTCAACGTCGGCATCGAAACTCTCGGCCGCTCCCACCGGCATTCTTTCTTCGATACCGGTACACAGTTGCGCCTCGACCATCAAAGCCGACTCGACAGTTGCCTCTTCTCCCTGGCCGTAACTGATAACGGGGAGAGCAACTAACAGGGCAGTGACGGTTAAGAATATTCTCTTGATCATATCTCCTCCCTTCAAAAGGTTTGAGCCTATTCTCTGTCAAGATAATATCATCGATTGTCTTGTTGCAAATAAAAACTCTGTGATCTCTCGATCGGTCGACAATGCCACAACGCGTTCTTAGCGACAGGCACGTCCCAATATCACATTATTCCACTCCCAGTTACAAATATCATTGACATCAGCCCAAATGAGCAGTATTATGTCGATAAGAAAAACTGAAAGTTTTATTTCAAAAGGATTTGAAGCAGATGAAAACGGCACTGACAAAAAAACAGCAGGCGGTGCTGGAGTTTATCCGAGGTGAGATCACCTCAAGGGGACACCCTCCTACCGTGCGGGAAATCGGCCAACGGTTTCGTATCAGTTCCACCAATGGCGTCCGGACGCACTTGAGCGCTTTGATAAAAAAGGGCTACCTGAAAAAAGAGCGCTTTATCTCCCGCGGGTTGGAGCTGACCCACTCTCTGGCCGGCATCGGGCGGATTCCGCTGGTTGGTTCGGTTCCGGCCGGAGCGCCCATCGATGCCATCGAAAATATCGAAGGTGAAATCGCGCTCGACCTGTCGTTTCTACCCAGAGGGAACACATTTACTCTCAAAGTTGTCGGGGATTCCATGAAGGGCGCCGGCATCTTCGACGGCGACCTGGTCATCGTCAAGAAGCAGCAGGTGGCCCAAAAGGGAGACATTGTGGTGGCTATTATCGAGGGCGAAGCTACAGTCAAGAGGTACTACCCGGCCGGAAAAACGATCCGCCTCCAGCCGGAGAACGACGCTTTCGAGCCGATTATTGTCAACAAACGTTCGGGAGAGTTTCGCATAGCCGGCAAGGTGGTGGGGCTGTTGCGCAGGATGGTTTGAAACGGAGTTTAACCATAAGGGTCACCCTTCGGCTCCGCTCAGGATGACAATGGTGGGCTGTTTGGTCGGCGGATGTCGTGGCAAGCAACCAAAAAGAAAAAGCCCACCAAATAGCCGGCAGGCTTTTTCCGCTAAGCAAGGAGGGATTTGCTTAGCTTTTGGCCTTAACGGCTTCTATTTCAATGGCGATCTTCACCTCATCGCCGACAACCAGGCCTCCGGCGTCAAGGCTTTTGCTCCACTTGACATTGAAATCCTGACGGTTGATTTTGGCCACTGCAGAGAAGCCAGCGCGGGTGTTGCCCATAGGGTCGTTGATGACTCCGTTGAACTCACAGTCGAAGGTCACCTCTTTGGTAACATCCTTAATTGTCAAATCGCCCATTAGCTTGAACTCACTGCCGCTGCGCTTGATGACCTTTTTAGATTTGAAGGTCATGACAGGAAATTTCTCGACGTCAAAAAAGTCCGGGCTTCGGAGGTGATCGTCTCGCTTTTTATTGTCCGTATCTATGGAGGCGATCTGGGCAGTTATTTCGACTAACCCTTTTTCAACGTTTTTCCCGTCGAAGTCGATGTAGCCGGTGAACTCGTTGAACTTCCCGTGCGTTTTTGTTACCACCATGTGGCGGACGCTGAACCCAACCGAGGAATGCGCCACGTCAATCTCCCACTTCTCAGCCCTGGCTAAACTTGCCAAGACCAGCAGCAGTGAAGCTGCAGTTACAATACCTTTTCTCATAAACGAACCTCCTAAATAGTGGTTAAACTTGGTCTAATACTGCCTGTAACAAGACCCCGTGGAGAATTGTTCCGGTGGAGAATCCGAGCACTTGTGACAGTAGATGTAGCTAATTATGATCAGGAGTGAGGTACTCTTACTTTACACCGGCTGTGATGGTACTTAAAAAAAGAAGAGCGGAGATTGCTCTCCGCTCTTTTTTTGCGTTACGTGGAAGCCTGATTATGCAGTAGCTGTACGCCTCTTGGCGCGCCACACCCACAGACCTGAGATAATCAGAAGCACAAGGAGGATAATCATGCCATACGGGGTAAGGGAGGGTATTACGGGAGGGGGCTTCGGCATTGGCTCTACGGTTCCCATAAACTCCTCGAACTCGTTAATGTCTTCGAGAGAATCCGTATATGAGACAGCGTGTCCTGCAAGATCCATCCAGCCGAAAAGCTCACCCGCTCTCCATGCGCCACCTGGATCGTTATTCTTCGTGTGCATCCAGACGCCGAAAGTGTTTCCATGGACATAAATCACTCGAGGCGGCAATCCGGGCGGGTCTTTGAGCGTGTCTGCGTAAACGAGCAATGCCTCTGGGTACTGATTATACACCGTACCTCCGGGGAAAGTACCGACTGGTGGAATATCCACCTCCACAAAGACGTCGAAAAAGCTCTCGGCGGGGAAGTCATCTCCTCCCACGGTCTTGGACTCCACCTCGCCCGGGCTCATCTGTAGCACCGGTGGGATCGCCCCGGGTCCAGCTCGAACTGCTGTACCTCCACCAGTCATATTCAGGGCATACACCTCGGTGTGCACCTCGCGTGTGCCTTGATCATTGAACCCAGGTGGCCTTACCGGCATCCTCGCATCGGATATGATAGTCCCGGCATTTCCAACGGGGGTCCCATCAAAATCAGGACTACCAGGGTTAGGATTGTCAAGGTGCGGGTCGCTGCGGCCAATGACTGTTGCTCCGTCATATAATATCCCGCTTTCCAACACTGTATCCCCGACCATTGCCGCAAACTTCGGAGTCAACTGAATCCGATATGACCCCAATGAGGTCGTGTTGTCATCAGCCGGGCCGGCGGGAAAGGTCTGCGCGTGCGAGGGCACAGCCAAAAGGGACATCACTGCCACAGCGGCAAAAGCCGCAAATAAACCAGATTTTTTTATGTATTTCACGTTTTATTCCTCTATTTCGTAAAGTCGCAAAGTACCATAATCAGCAGCTTTGAGGCTCTTACGAAAGTTCAATTTTCTTAAGTTTGTCTTATTACTTACGCTCAGGCGTGTACTTCATCATAAGAGGTGAATGGTCCTTGGTTTTACAGGATTCACCTCACACGACACGCCTCAGGCCACTAACGGTGGGCCGCGTACGTCAGGCGTTAGATAAGCCCGATCTGTTGGGAACACCAGATGGGCAAGACTGCGCCATATCTGTTCTTCCTCTGCATAAGCCCTCCGTGGGACGCCCACCGACAGAGCGGCTTGCTTCATCGCCCACGCCAACAGGGAGTTGCACAGGATGATAATCACGGAGATGATCAAAAAACCAAAAAGACCTCCGACACCGTTGAAAAGGGGATGCGACAACTCAGCTTGTTTGAAAATACCGCCGGCAAAACCAAGTTTGACCAGCCATGGTTCAAACCCTACCCACAGCAATGCGATAATGAGCGGATTGAACCCCCAACGCCGCCGAGCCAGACCGACCGACCAGCCAAAAAGAGCAAAAAGGGCGGTCCCTGCCATAATCTTTGAAGCCGCCGGCATTAAGGAGAAAGACGCACTTTCCAGGGTCGACACGGACAAAAAGGACAACCCGAAAAGAAAACCGAGCCGCAAAGCTTCGCGCGGAGTAGCCCCCAGCATTCGGTACAGAAGCGGGGAAAGAGCCACGAAAGAAAGATACCAGTAATCAGTAAAAACATTGACGACAAGTAGAAGCAACCCGGAGGCACCGGCAAAGATAAAACTCTCGGGCCAGCTCGCCCGATGCGACTTAGCGCGATTTGGGAGCGATGCCGGTAATTGTACGGTCCCCTTTTGACTTCCTTTGCGATGCCCGGGTAGGGACATACGGCGCCGTCGCCGATCAACAGTGCAATGACGCTGACCTACCCTGCCGGCTGTTGCCGCTACCATCCGTGTGAAACTGCGCCGCAAATCCATAATCATTCAAAAACTACCGCTTGGCCCCAAGCCGGGTGAAGGATGCTCAATATCAGTTTCCGGCGGTTAACAAGTATTCGAGCACATTGACCTGTGGCATCTACAACATCAATGAAGTCGATTTACTCCTCGTTGTCAAGTGTTTTTTTCAGAGAAAAATGCGCGGTAATATCATCCTGGTCACTGGAAAGCATTGCTCCAGGAGCGTGGAGATCTCATATCATTTTCTAATTGAGATATTACAAATTGTAGGGCAGGAGTCCCTGACTCCTGCCTCTTATTGGCAGGTCTCAGGGAGACCTGCCCTACTCGATATGTCAGTTCTCAAATAAAAATCTATATCAGCCATACAATTAACACTGTCACAAGAGATTGCCGCAGCGCTTCGCGCTTCGCAATGACGCCTGCGAGTGATACAAACACACTTTTGAGACGACCTCTCCACATCTGCCCCAAATAGAAGGAACCCACAGCAAGCTGTAGGGCACCCGGTGTAAGGCGCGGCCTTGCGTCGCGCCATGAATCGGCACATCACGAAAAAAAGAGCGAAGATTGCTCTCCGCTCTTCAATAGCTGGTGCTATTCACAAACGCTCTTATGCGGGCACGCCGGCTTTCTTTTTCCGAATTACCCAGACTGTGGAGACCAGCAGGAGCAGCACAAGGACGATAATGCCGTAGGTGGTAAGGGAGGGGACAACTTTCACACAGTCGCTAGTCCCAACTGCCCCAGTAATTTCAATACTCGACCCTGTATTGTTTTTCACTAGAATTACCTCCCATTCAGGTTGTGGTCTGAACACAACATGGAACTTAACCCCTCCGGTAATTGTTTCCTTAGTAATTGCTGACGTGAAATCCACCTGGGTAGAAGCATCGATGTAGCCTCTAGCCTCGACTGCAGTAAGGTCAGAGGCAGCGGCACCCTTTAGTTCCAACCAATACTTTTTTCGATTGACTGGGACGTAGGTATTCTGGGTCCCAAACCATAGTGAGTCAGCAGCGTCAATAGTATAGGGAAATGTGTTCAGCCAACCTCCACCAGTTCCTGGTTCAGTAGTAAGATCTGCAGAGTTTGTGGTATAATAGGTAAGAAAGGTATCTAGCACCGCGTCTTGTTTATCCTGAGCACTTGCCACGGAGGTGACCAGGATGGCCGCCAGGCCAGCAATAAGGGCAAAACGAACTATCTTCAACATTGCCATTTTCCTTTCTCAACACACACTTTTCTCAAGTCGTGTTAGATGTTCAAAGTTTGAAATTGTAGTTAATTATTGCAGCTTCTATTCCGAAGCCACTAGTGAGAAAGAGGTTAGTTAGCTGGCGGGCCACGGCCTTCCGGCACGAGATAGAACTTTTGGGCGAAAAACCCGTTGGGGGAGTACAGGGACCAGGTTCTCTCACCTGTATGTCTTCCAAATCTCCGGGCCTTCGCCAGTGAAATGGCTTTATCTATAGCTGCGACTATTAGCGAATTACACAGGACAACGATGAACGAGATGATCAAAAAGCCGAACAGAGCCGCCAGACCATGAAAGAAGGGGCCGGAAAACTCAGCCTCACCAAGCATGCTGCTTACAAAGCCAAGTCTGGTTAGGCCTGACTCGAATGCGACCCACAGCAAGGCTACGATGGTCGGGTTAAAGCCCCAGCGCTGACGTGTCCAGCCTACCGCGCCGCCGAAAGCGGCAAAAAGAGCAGCCCCGGCAAGGATCTTCGCTATCGACAAGAACGGGGTAAGTGGCAGGGAGTTGAGCCCCGATACCAAAAAGAAAGTAAAGCCCAAAAGAAATCCGAGCCGGAGCGCTTCCATAGCGCTGGCCCGGTATACCCTGGCGAGAAATGGAAGGAGGGCGACCAGAGAAAGATACCAATAATCTGGAAAGAGCCGTGCGATAAGCAACAGGCAGGCCGATGCCCCGGCGAAGGTGAAGCTCTCCGCCCAGAGCAGGCACGTCTGTCTGATTCCGGATTGTCTCAACGACTCGTTTGACGCCTCCGCCAGATTCGAGAACCTGTTAAACAATCGCCTCAAATACCTTTCCCTCAGGCTACCCTTATCAACAACTGTCATCACACGCATACTATGCTTCGTCACGCGTTGACAGCCACGTGAGGCTGATATGTATGATCTCTATATTACAGTTAAAATGTAATATATATTGCCCTTACTGTCAAGTGTTATTTTGCCGGACTTTCTGGTCACTGGAGAACACTGCTTCAGCAAAAAGATGAGGTTGTGACATAAGTTCGTTACTTCTGTGAGTAGAGCACATTGATTCCAGAGGGGCTGTCTCCAATTCCGCGTAGCGGCGGGCTTTACGTCCGCCGTCTATTGGCGGGAGACAAGCCCCCGCCCCACGCGGGGTGCGGTTTCCGTCTTTTATCACAGCCTCAGGAAGCTTCTGCTTAGGTAGCCAGCGGAACAAAGGGTCTAAAAAGCATCAGACTCTGGGAGGTACTGTTCCCGTATGTGTTCGGCCAAAAGCTCCGCCGCTACCCGATGCCCTTTGGCATTGAAGTGAATCGGGTCATTGGGGGCGTCATCAAAAAGCTCCCTGTGGCGGTCGAACTCCCGTGCCAGATCGACCAGGTTGACAGTATCAGAGACCGATAGCTCCCGTATGACTTGATTGTACTTTTCGTGGAAACTGTGCAGGGGTGATTTCGAGCCGGGAGGGTAATAGGTAGTCAGAGACGGGATCGGGGAGGTCAACAGTATCGGCGTTATCCCTTTCGAGCGCGCCACCCGGCAGATTTCTCTGAGGTTGCTTTGAAAATCTTTTAGCCCCACCCGGTAGGCCGGCGCCGTGCGATCAAACAGGGAATCGGGCTCTTTCTCAATGCCTGACAGCAAGAGTTTTTTCAGTAGCCGGTAAGAATGCAGGCGTGAAAGGAAGTTCTGAATGGCGATAACAGCTCGGGGCGGGAACTGCTGATCCTTATCGGCGATCTGGTTGGCGGCCGCCCAGTGATCGTTCCAGGCGAACAGGATAAGAACGATGTCGGGTTGCAGTCGGATCAGTTCCTTTGCGAAAATGCGCCTCCCCTGAAAGGAGCTGTATCCGGGAATGCCGCAGTTGATAACTTCGTAGGCACCATTCAAGAGGGACTCCAGTTGCTGAGCATACGTATCTTGATAGGATACACCCCAACCGAAGGTGCATGAGTTGCCCAGAGTCAGAATTCTTCTTCTCATCTTATCGCTTTTGACCTCTTTTCCGCGCAGACCCAGCGAGTTGATCTGGTAGGTTTTTCCCTCGAAGAACTGTGACGTAACAACCTGACTGGGACGAAAGCGCCAGAACAGGTCGCGGTCTTTCTGGAAAACATCGGGGTAATCAAGGGCACGGTTTAGTACAAAAAAGCGGTTATGGAAAGCGGTATCGACTTCAGCTACTCGTATGACCATTTCGACAACAGCCAGGAAGGCCAGTAGGGAGAGTAAGGAGGTTACAAGTCGAAACAACAATGATTGCCTGTGCGCTGTCATGGATACAATATAAGCGCCGTATAGGACCCTGTCAGCGGTTTATTGTGAGGCGACCAGATAGCAGCTTCAAATTTCCCACCGGTATTTGTCCCCATGCAGCCAAGCGCGTGAAACCTAAGAATGATGGTTAGAATAACGAATAGATAAAGGGAGCCAGGGCGGAGGACTCGGTAAACACTACCAGCAAAGAGAGCAGCAGCAGAAAAATCAAGATCGGCCCCAGCCACCATTTTTTTGAGGTCTTCAAAAAGAAGAACAACTCCGAAAAGATACGCAATCGTCGAAACATGGTCAATTCCAGCTTCCCTCAGCCGTAGAGCAGGAGACTCCGACTCCTGTCCGCCTTTTGCGGATGGCAGGGACAACTGCCCTACAGTGGCTTACAAAATAACTTGCGTATTCTGTGGCGGGGTGATCTTCAGATCGCCCCGCGTGACAATGGCTTTCCCGTCGGGTCTGAAGACCCGCCGGGCACAAAACGACATAACTACAATAAACGCAACGAAGTTGCTAGTCAGGAGCCTTTTCAACAATGAATTTCTCCTGCACCTCTTTGGGCACCTGACTCTTGTCTATTAGATAATTCTCCATGAGGAGAAAGTCAATCCCACCGGAGCAAAAAGTGGCAAAGGCCTCTTCGGGAGTGTTGACAATCGGATGACCGCGCAGGTTGAAAGAGGTGTTCAACAAGACCGGCACCCCCGTCAACCGCTTGAAGTGAACGAGAAGATCATAGAAAAACGGGTTGTCTTTTCGGGTTACGGTTTGAATGCGGGAAGAGTTGTCTACATGGGTGACCGCTGGAATCACCTGGCGTTTGTCTTCGGCCACGGTGAAGTTAAACAGCATGCACGGAGAGTCACCATTGCAGTCAAAGTATTCCGAGCTATCCTCTACCAGAACCGCCGGCGCAAAAGGCCGAAAGGGCTCACGGTATTTCACCGCGGCGTTGATCTTCTCTTTCATTTTGTTGTCTCGGGCATCGGCGACGATAGAACGAAATCCGAGAGCCCTCGGTCCGAATTCCATCGCGCCCTGAAAGACGGCTACAATTTCCCCGTCTGCAATTTCCTGCACCAGCCTGACAAGCTGACCGTCAGAAGAATCGAGCGTATACGGAATCTGGTTCGACTCAAGAAAGGTTCTAATGTCTTGTTCAGGATACTGAGGGCCGATGCCGAAGAATGGCTGCAGCTTTTTGGGTTCGCCGGTGAGTTTGTGATGCGCATAGAGGGCGGCTCCCACCGCGCCACCGGCATCTCCCGAGGCGGGCTGGACGTAGACGTCGTCGAAGATTCGCTCCTTTAAGAGGATGCCATTCGCCTTGCAATTCAACGCCACCCCCCCCGCCATACAGAGCTTGTCCATGCCGGTTTGCGCTTTCACATGATAGGCCATCTTCAATACGATCTTCTCCGTGACCGCCTGGATCGAAGCGGCAACGTCTTCGTGGAACGGCTCAACTTGTGACTCAGGCGTCCGCCGCGGTCTGCCGAACATCTTCTCAAGCTTTGAGCCGGTCATGGTCAGGCCATAGTGAAAAGTGAAGTAGTCGAGGTTAAGGTGGATGGAACCGTCGTCGTGTATCTTCACCAGTTTCTCCTCGATCAACGAGGCAAAACGCGGTTCCCCATAGGGCGCCAGCCCCATGACTTTGTATTCAGCCGAGTTTACCTGAAAGCCAAGATAGTAAGTGAACGCCGAGTACAACAGCCCGATGGAATGCGGGTAGTGCATCTCAGCCAGCAGTTTCACGCTGTTGTTGTCGCCTATTCCGTACGAGGCGTTCGCCCACTCCCCCACGCCGTCGATAGTCAGAATGGCCGCCCTGCCGAACGGGGAACTATAGAAAGTCCCGGCGGCGTGTGAGAGGTGGTGGGGCAGAAACAACACCTCGCCATCATAGCCGAGTTCCTTGTGTATGACATGATCCGCCCAGAGCTTGCGTCTTAACCAGACTGGGATTGCTATTAGAAAGGCCCGGTAAGAACGAAACGGCGTCGCCATGTAACCGGTGACGATACGCTCGAATTTAGTCAGCGGCTTATCGTAGAAAGCGATATAGTCAAGATCGTTTATGCTCAGATCCGCCCTATCCAGACAAAAAGCAACCGCGTTGGCGGGGAGTTCGGCGTCATGCTTGATCCGTGTGAAGCGCTCCTCGCCGGCTGCAGCGACCAGAGTGCCGTCGACTACCAGCGCAGCCGCCGAATCATGGTAAAAGCAGGAGACGCCAAGTATCTTCATAGCTAACTTTGTCGGCGGAGCGCTTCCAGGTCCGGCTCGCCTTGAGCGACAGTTCTCCAGTTGGTGGTCTTTTTGAAGTTTCGTGCTCGCGACTCAAGCGGATCCCAGCCAAACAACCTGAAAAGCAGTCCCAGCGGCGCAAGAATGACAAAATAGAACAGCGTCAGAAGCAGGTTTGTCTGGAAACGGGCAAAATTTAGGGCTGTCTTTTTCCAGCCCGCCGAAATCTTTGTGAGAACTTTTTTCATACTACTAACGTTTTCTGCAAAAACCGATTGACGGAAGCGAATATATTCTTTATGGAAATATAACCAGGTTTTGCTGTATCATCACTAATAATCGGCGAAGCAGCGATGAGTATGACAGACGACAAAATTCTTATTACCGGAGCCTCCGGTTCCCTCGGTAAACAGTTGATCTACGAGTTCGATCGAAAGGGGATCAAGCCGATTGCCCACGTGAGGAAAACGTCCGACACGACGTACATCAATGCGATGGGCCTGGAAAAAAGATTTGCCGACCTGCGCAACGAGGCCGAAGTGAAGAAGCTGGTGCAAGGGATCGACGGCATTATTAACACGGCTGCCTGGGTGAACTTCCGGAAGGATCGATTGACCCAGTTCACCAGCATCAATACCTTCGCGGCGGTCGGCCTGTTTGAGGCAGCTCGGCAGGCCGGGGTGAAACGGTTTGTCCATGTCTCTACGGTTGTTGCCGTTGCCGCCTTGACTCGTGGTCCGAATGGAAAAAGCACGGTTTCGGGTGCAGACTCACGGGTAAATGAAGAGACCCCCTTTAATCTGGCCCACCTGCGTATTCCTTATATTATGACCAAACGGGCGGCTGAGGAAGAACTTCTGAAATCCGCTTCCGATAGCAAGACGGAGCTGGTTACTGTCAACCCTTCCATTATGGTAGCACCGTCACGAAGCGGGGACGACCGGGGCAAGGCAATGAAGAAGTTTCCCCGCCTTTTCGTTCCGGATTTCCCCAACCGTATCAACCTGGTGGATATTCGCGACGTTGCATCGGGTGTAATTACCGCTTTGTGCAAAGGCCGCCCGGGTGAACGTTACATTCTGGCCGGGGACAACATATCAGTCAAGGATCTGGTGCTGGCGATCTCGTCAATTTTAGGCAGAGTCCCGCATCTGGTACGAATCCCGCGGGCTGCGTTGAACTTTACGGCTCGTTGTTCAGTGATGTACAGCAAACTGCTGGGCAGAGGAAAGATTTCCTTTTATCCCGATTTAGTCAAAATGCTTGATTTTGACTGGGTCTATTCTTCCGCGAAAGCCCGCCGGGAGCTGGGCTATACCAGCCGCTCGATCCACATTACTCTCAACGACCTACTGAACAACAACTTCACCGGGACGTATGCCAAGCCGGGGTAGCGACAGGCCAAAGGCGTTGTGAGGAGCGGGGGGGTAGACGGCCGATCTCTTTGCTTAAGCTTACAGCAGAATTCTCTTGGCGTGCGGCTCCCGGCTTGCTAACTTGATCATGAGAGGATTGACATGGGAAGGAGAGAATCAATGTCGCGTGTCATTCAGATCTTTTACTTCACAGCAGTTCTTTTGTTAGCCAACGGCGTCAGCGGAAGGGAGTACAAAGAAGCCGAGGATAAGTTGAGAACTCCTGACTCCGGTCGGGTACAAATCATCACCACCGTAGGAGGCTCGACCATCATCGGCCGCATAGTTGAGATCGGGGAAGGGGAGGTTGAGTTTGAGACAGAATTGGGGATTCAAACTATTCCTATTGCAAAAATAAAAGAGATAAAGGAAGCCCCGGCCTCGTCAATCAGAGAGGGAAAATACTGGTTCCCCAATCCCAACGCCACCCGCCTCTTTTTTGCCCCTACCGGGCGGATGCTGAAACAAGGCCAGGGCTACTTCTCCGACTGCTACCTTTTCTTTCCGGGAGTGGCTTGGGGAGTAACGGACAATTTTATGTTCGGTGTGGGGATGTCGCTTTTTCCGTGGGGAGGCCTGGATGGGCAGATATTCTATTTCACGCCCAAAGTGGGGGTAGCGGCCTCTGAAGACTTCAGTTTTGCCGTCGGAGCGCTCATCGTCAAGATACCGGATTGGGACCGTGACGATTCACCGACGGTCGGTATTGTATATGGCGTCGGAACGTACGGAACCACCGATGCCAGCATAACGGGCGGCCTCGGCTACGGCTTTGCCGATGGTGAGCTGGCGGACAAACCGATGGTGCTCCTTGGGGCGGAGTTTCGAATGGCGCGGCGAGCGGCGTTTGTGACAGAAAACTGGGTTATCCCGGAGGTTGAGGACGTGCTGATTTCGTATGGTTTTCGTTTCTTCGGGGAGGCACTTTCAGTTGATCTGGCTTTAGTGAATGTTGCCAGTTCAGACGCCATATTTCCCGGCGTACCCTACGTCGATTTTGTATTCAATTTCTGAGTAGTCGAGAAGTTGTTGTCGGGTTTATCATTCCGCTTCACTCCATTCGTAACCCCACCTACTATGCTTGCATATTCTGTGGTGGGGTGATCTTCAGATCGCCCTGCGTGACAAGGGCCTTTCCCGTCGGGTCTGAAGACCCGCCGGGCACAAAACTATGCGAATATATTTCTGGGACGGAACGCTAGCACAGGTTTTCCCTTGACAGAAAAGAGGAAAGGTCGTATCATATATCATCGACAAATTCAGTAACGAAGAAAACATAAGATCCAATACCTCAAAGGTATCACAACCCGAGGGTAGGTTCGCACCATCGAGTACTCGCTAAGGGACTGTTAAACCAAACTCAAATCAAGGAGGTTCAAATGACTTCCCTTCTCCAGACCCTTAAGCCGAGGCTGTGGCTCTGCCCACTGATCCTGGCAGCAACTTTGCCTCTCCCCTCAGCATGGGCGCAGCCTGCTCTCTTGCTTAGGGTGGGCGACACTGGGGCCTACCCGGGCCAGCAAAACGTTATAGCTCCAATCTATATGAACAACTATTCGGATTCGGTTGTGGCTTTTCAGCTATGGCTTCAACTGGATCGTCCCGACATAGCGGTCTTCAGCATGGATAGCGCTACCGTGATTGACACAACTTACTGGGATTGTTTAGTCTGGGACAGCGGCGTTTGTGTTGAATCAGTGCTGACTACCGCTGAGGGCGAGTGGGATTTTTTCCATGTTGACACCAATGAGGTTTTGAAAGGCGGTATCGACACTGTGGGAACTCTTTGTTCAGGCTGGGAATACGTCGATGGCCACTCGCTAACGGGTCTCGGTTTTGACCTCAACCTTGTTGGCATCGCCGATCTACCTGGTCCTCCCACCACGCCAGGGATACCCCCGCAGCAAGGTGGCGTCTTGATTAATCTACTATTCGATGTTTTTGATATACCCGATACAATGACAGACCGGACGGTGAACATACTAATCGGATACCAGTGCCTGTCCAATCCGAGCGGAGACTGTATTGGCGAAGCTTGGATAGACTCCGTCCTTGACACCACCTGCTACGTGTGTAACGTGTGGGTTGACTCGATATGTATGGATTGGGAGGAAGTCTGGCCCCCGCCTCCTGAAGGCTGCGATTCGATGGTCATCGAATGGGATACCCTCTTTGACACCACCGGCGTCTTTCTATACGACGGCTCGATTACCGTTGTTGCTCCACCACCGATCTGCGGTGATTGCAATGGTGATGGCAAGGTAAACATTGCTGATTTAACCTGCTTTATCTGTTGGTTCTTTTTCGACTGCCTACCACCTCCCAATCCGGAGGTAATGAATGTCGATGGTTCCGGTGCGGTAAATATATCTGACCTCACATATCTCGTGTCCTACCTGTTCCTGGGCGGCCCTCCCCTGGCCTGCTGGTAGGGCATAGTGTTTACAGCGACATAACGCGGTGTCCGCCTCAGGCGGACACCACGCACGGAAACACTTGTGATACCAAGTTGCATTCAAAGGGAAACTGGTGATTTTGGTGGTGTCGGGCGACCCGAGGTTGTCTCAAAAGGCAACTATTCTGGCCCGCGTAGTTACTATGGTATGACGGGTAGTAATTGCGGGTGGTGGTTGAAAAGAGATGAGGCTACCTTTAGGTAAAACTTTAACCCACGTGGTCGCGGTGCGCCACA
>Ga0209979_1002868_pt1 | contig 15874 bp, 21 predicted proteins | sample AnhtaG_FD_183114 | JGI IMG/M metagenome (GOLD analysis project Ga0209979, IMG submission 183114) | Deep subsurface microbial communities from Anholt, Denmark to uncover new lineages of life (NeLLi) - Anholt_01485 metaG (SPAdes) (version 2) | ecosystem: Environmental > Aquatic > Marine > Oceanic...
GTTGCCATCGAATTCAGATGGGGCTGTCATAGTGAGTATAGTATACCCCAAACATGTGAGATTGGTGTGAAGTTCTCGTGAAGGTTTTATGAACATCTTGACGAACGCTTACAGCCTGAGTAGTTACGATTAAAGAAAACCGCCGCAAACCACGTCGCTCTGCGGCGTGGTAAGGCGGACGTTGTCTCTCCTTCTTTTTGTGCGAGAGATGGACACTCAATGAGGTCTCGTGTACAATGGGGTGGAGCAGAAAGATTCCCTGGAAAGGAGGCCCAACGATGTCCAAAGTCTACCGAACAGCACATACTGTCTACTGTCTGAACTACCATTTTGTGTGGGTGCCCAAGTATCGTCGGGATGTACTCACTGGTTATGTAGCTGAGCGAGCGAAAGAGATTTTTCATGAGATAGGCGAGCAATACGAGTTCAAGGTAGAAGCGGTGAATATACGGGAGGATCATGTGCACATATTTCTCTCAGCACCGCCTCGCTATTCTCCTGCCAGGATAGCGAACATTATGAAAAGCAAGTCGGCGGAGAAGCTTTTCGAAGAATATCCCAGGGTGAAGGAGAAGCTGTGGGGTGGGAAATTCTGGGCTCGCGGTTACTATGTTGGGTCAAGCGGTGAAGATGTGACCGATGATGTCATCAAACGGTACATCAAGTATCACCAAGATGCAAGACAACTCAGGCTTCTCTGAGCCAAGCCGACCGGGCGGCAGGTCCAAAACCACGCCGCTCTGCGGCGTGGTAGTTTATTTTGGAGGATAGTGGGATGGCGGATTTGAAGTCTGTCATTCCCAAAGACAAAATCGCTGACTTTTGCCACCTCTGGAAGGTGACCGAACTGGCCCTGTTCGGCTCCGTCTTGCGCGGGGATTTCGGCTCCGGCAGTGATGTTGATGTTCTGGTTTCGTTCGCAACGGATGCACATTGGAGCCTGTTCGACCTGGTAAGGATGCAAGAAGAGTTGAAAGCCATTTTGGGCTGTGAAGTTGACCTGCTGGAGCGGGTGGCCGTGGAACAGAGCGAAAACTACATTCGCCGCAAAAGCATCCTGAGCAACATGGAGGTCATCTATGCAGCGCGATGAAGCCTATCTGCTTGACATCCTGATCGCTGCCCGCAAGGCGCTCAGGTTCGTAGAGGGCATGACCTGGGAGTTTGAGTGATGAGCATTCCGCAGGCTTCGAAAGTTCTGGAGACTTTGGAAGCCTCTGGCAGCTTCAAAGAGACCGAGATTGGCCCGATTCCGGTGGATTGGGGAATCGAACCACTGGGGAAGATTTCAGAAGTTATCACAGGTAGAACTCCTTCAACGAAAGAAAGCCGTTACTGGGATAATGGGACAGTTCCCTTCATCACGCCAGTGGATTTGCAAGGCGGACCAATCCGCAATGCAGCCAGGGCAATCACGCAGGATGGGCTAGAAGCATCCAGACCCTTACCGGGGGGAACGGTCGTTGTCAGTTGCATCGCTTATATTGGCAAGGTTGGCGTTGTTGATGCCCCGGTGGCCGTAACAAATCAACAAATCAATGCGATCATTCCGAAAGAAGACCAAGCTGACAATTGGTACTTAGCCTATGCGATGATGCACTTAGAGCCACCGTTGAACGATGGAGCACGTATGACAACTGTGCCGATTCTCAACAAGAGCAACTTTCAGAAGATACCAGTCCCTCTCGCTACCCTCCCCGAACAGCGCCGCATCGCCCACGTCCTCAGCACCATCCAGCGGGCCATCGCCGCCCAGGATGCCATCATCGCCGCCGCCCTCGAAGTCAAGCGCAGCCTGATGCAGCGTCTCTTCACCCACGGCCCCGGCCCCGAGCCCGCCCCCACGAAGGAGACGGAGATCGGCGAAATCCCGGAGCACTGGGAGGTGGTGCGGTTAGGGGAAGTGGTGGATGTGAAGCGTGGCAAGAGACTGCCCAAAGGGCACAAATTCGCAGACGGTCCAACTGATCATCCATACATTAGGGTCGTAGATTTCAAGAACAACTCGGTGGACAAGACAGACCTGAGATTTGTCACGCCCGAAGACTATGAGCGCATCAAAAGATACACCATTTCCTCAGAAGACGTGTACATCTCCATCGCAGGCACGACTGGATTGGCTGGCACGGTGCCGAAAGACCTTGATGGAGCGAACCTGACGGAAAACGCCGCGAAGCTTGTTATCGAGGACAAAAAAACTCTTGTTAAGGCACTTCCTGGTCTATGCGCTTGCAAGCGAGGGTGGACAAACGGAGATAAGCCGACGCACAACGAAAACAAACCAGCCGAAGTTAGCTCTCATGCGGATCAAGCAGATCCCCATTCCATTCCCATCACCTGCCGAGCAGCAACAAATCGCCGATATCCTGTCGGCCGTGGATTGCAAGATCGAGGCCGAGGAGCAGCGCAGGGCGGCGCTGGAGGCGTTGTTCAAATCTATGCTACACCAGTTGATGACGGGGCAGGTGCGGCTAAGGATGTAGAGTTTGAAGGATAACCAAAGAGGAGACGCAGAGATGGCGAAAGAGATTATCTTCCTTGTAGAGGATGCACCCGAAGGCGGATACCTAGCTCGGGCGCTGGGCTATTCCATTTTCACCGAGGCCGATACCTGGGAAGAGCTCAAACAAGCCGTTAGGGACGCTGTTCAATGCCACTTTGACGAAGTGGCACGACCAGCCCTGATCCGCCTGCACATAGTGCGCGAGGAGGTTGTGGCTGCATGAGACTGCCCCGCGACCTCGGCGGTGAGGAACTGGCTGTCTTGCTCAGGCACTACGGCTAAGAGGTGACCCGCCAGACCGGCAGCCATATGCGCCTTACCACCACGCTGGGAGGCGAGCACCACATCACGATTCCTCGTCACAAACCACTCCGAGTCGGTACGCTGAGTGCTATTCTCAGAGACGTGACCGAACACCTGGGCATCACTCGGCGGACACTGATGGAAACGCTGTTCAGGAGATAAAAGTGACCCGCCTCAGCGAAAAGCGCGACGTGCAGGACGCCCTGGTCAACTACCTCATCGGCATTGACTGGACGTACTTGCCCTCGGACGAGATCACAAATATGCGGAACGGCGACGAGCGGGAGCCCTTCCTCGTGCCCATCGCCCGCCAGCAACTCATCGCCCTCAATCCCGGTCTCGTCACCGAGGCCAATGTGGACGACGTGCTGCGCCGGCTGCGCGGGGTGCATCCCAGCATCGCCGGCAACGAGGAGTTCCTGCACTACCTGCGCGGCCACAAGACGGTCTACAGCGAAACCGAAAGGCGCGAGCGCAACCTGACGCTGATCGACTTCGATAACCCCGCCCGCAACCGCTTCACCTTTACCCAGGAATTCTGGTTCGAGGATCGTGACCGGCGGCGGGTAGACATGGCGCTATTCGTCAACGGCTTCCCCGTGGCCCTCATCGAGAACAAAAGCCCCACCGTGCCCGAAGCGGAGCTGGAAGCCTTCGATCAGGTGCAGCATACCTACACCGATTGCATCCCCGAGCTGCTCAAGTTCACGCAGTTCTTTGCCGCCTGCAACGCGCGCATCCACTACGGGGCTACCTGGAACGACAACCTCAAGGCCTTCTACCGCTGGAAGGCCGACGGCAAAGACTACGGCTTGGAGAACCTGAGCAAGACCCTCTTAGACCGGGAGCACCTGCTGCGCATCTTGCGCGACTACGTCATCTTCTTCCGCGCTGACGACCAGGTCCACAAGTTCGTCCTGCGTCCGCACCAGATGCGAGCTGTCGAACGCATCGTGCGGCGGGTGGAGACGGATGAGGCTCACACCGGCCTGATCTGGCACACTCAGGGCTCCGGCAAGACCTTGACTATGATCGTGGCCGCCCATCAGTTGCGCCGCCTCCCGCCGCTGGAAAATCCCACGCTGCTGGTTGTAGTGGACCGCCGGGAGCTGGAAACACAGATGGCCCAAAACCTGGAGGCCTTCGGCTTCCCGGCCGTGGAACGGGCCAGGAGCAAGAAGCACCTGAGGGAGCTACTGGCCTCCGACTACCGGGGGCTGATTGTCATGACCATCCACAAGTTCGATCGCATCTCCAAGGACCTGAATACCCGCCACAACATTGTGGTGCTGATAGACGAAGCTCACCGCAGCCAGGAGGGCGACTTGGCCACCTACATGCGGGCTGCGTTGCCCAATGCCTTCTACTTCGGCTTCACCGGCACCCCGATAGACCGGGGCAAGATCGGGCGGGGCACCTTCGAGACCTTCGGCAAGCCGGACCTTGGCGGCTACCAAGAAAAGTATGGCATTGACGAGTCTATTGAGGACGGTACTACTGTCCTTCTGTACTACACCCTCACCCCCACCGAATTGCGTCTGGACCGGCAGACCCTCGAAGACGAATTCTTCCGCGTCGTGGAAGATGCAGGCATTGCCAGCATCGAAGAGCTCAACCGCCTCCTGGACAAGGCCGACAAGCTGAAAGCCGTGCTCAAAGCGCCCAATCGAGTGGACAAGATTGCCGCCCACATCGCCCGGCACTACCGGGAGAACGTGGAACCTCTGGGCTTCAAAGCCTTCGTGGTCGCTGTGGACCGAGAGGCTTGCGCCCTGTACAAGGAGGCGCTGGATCGTTACCTGCCACCCGAGTATAGCCGGGTGGTCTACACTCCCTACCACAAGGATGGGGACCTGATGCGCCAGCATCACATGGACGACGCCGAGGAGAAGCGGGTGCGCAAGGCCTTCCGCGCGCCCGACGAGCTGCCCAAGATCCTCATCGTCACCCAGAAGCTGCTCACTGGCTACGACGCGCCTGTGCTCTACGCCATGTATCTGGATAAGCCGCTCAAGGATCACACCTTGCTCCAGGCCATCGCCCGCGTCAACCGACCCTATCCAGATAAAGAGAGCGGCCTGATTGTGGACTACATCGGCGTCTTCGAGGATCTGCAGCGAGCACTGGCCTTCGACACCGCCACCATCTCCAAGGGAGTGATAGACCTGGAGAAACTCAAGGAGCGGTTCGCGGATCTGCTGCTGGCAGCCCAGGCCGCGATTGGGCTCATCAACCTGGCGGACGATCCGGGGCGCCCGATCCGGATCATTGACCACTTCTTCCATGAGGAACTTCGAGAAGCCTTCGTCACGTTGTTCAAGCAACTGCAAACGGCCTACGAGATCCTCTCGCCCGATCCCTTCCTGCGCGACTACCTGGACGACTACATGCTTGTCGTGCAGGTATATCAGGTGGTCTACAACTACTTCAACCCGGAGGCCCAGAGGCGGCGCGTCCAGCGGGAGCTGCTCCGCAAGACCGATGCCCTCATCCGGGAGAACGTCGAACTGGCGTCCCTGGTGGACACGCTGCCCCTCTACCCCATCAACCGGGACATTGCCAACGTGGTCAAGGCGGATAACGTCAGCGACAGGGTCAAGGTCACTAACCTCTATCGCAGCTTGATCGTCTACATCGAGCAACACCAGCAGGAGCAGCCCTACCTGATCCCCATTGGCGAGCGAGTCGAGAGAGGGTCATCCAGCGCCTGCGGGAACGCCAGATCAGCGTAGAGGCCGCCCTGGGGCAGCTTGGCGTCCTGGCCGAGGAAGCGGTAACGGCGGAGGCGCAGCAGACCGAAAGCGACCTGACGAGCAGGGAATTCGCATTGTATTGGGTGCTCAAAGGACAACGCGTGACCAGCCCGGAGACCGCTGCCCAGACCGCCTATCGCGTTCTGGCTGAGCACCCCGGCTGGCCCTACAACGCCGGACTGGAACGTAAAGTACGAACGGAACTATACAAGCTGTTAAAGCTGCCGCGGCGAAGGGCTATCCGTGAGGAGCCGAGCGAGATGCTGGGCGAGGCCCGACGAGCCAGCGCTCTCAAGGAGACGGTGGATAACCTGCTCAGGATGTATCACGTGGTGGCGTCATGAAATATGATGTCCGCATCCAACAGGAGAATCGCAAGAGCCTGGCGATGAAGGTAACACCGCGGGGTATGGTGGCGCTCATCCCTAAGGGGTTAGACGTGGATAGCCCTCAGGTGCGGACCTTCATCAGAGCCGGTCTGCAAAAGCTCGATGCGCCTCAACCCTTTGCGCCATCGGAACGGTTTACAGGGGAAGACCTGAAAGGGCTAGTGGCAGCATGGTCGGAGCGCATAGGCGTCCAGATCAGGCGGGTGCAAATCCGGGCCATGCGGACCAAGTGGGCATCCTGCTCGAGCAATGGCATCCTTACTCTGAGTGCTGACTTGCTGAGGCTACCCAGATACTTGGTGGACTACGTCATCTGCCATGAGCTTGTCCACCTCAAAACCCCTAATCACAGGAAGGGCTTCCAGGCTTTGATGGGATGCTACATGCCTGACTGGCAAGAGCGGAAGCACAGTCTGGCAAGCTGGATCGTAGAAAGCAGCCAGCCATGACCGACACTCTCGCTGATCTCAATCCCGTCCAGCGAGAGGCGGTGACCACCATCCATGGCTCTGTCCTCGTCCTCCCGGGCCCCAGCTCTGGCAAGACGCGGGTGCTCACCCATCGCGTGGCCTATGTCATCCGCGAACGCGACATCGAGGCCTACCGCCTGATGGCGGTCACCTTCACCAACAAGGCCGCCTTGTTTCTAGCTGGTGTCAACAGCAGCCAGGTGGATTGTGATTTCCGCTGCTGGGATTGGTAGAACAATGTACGCTTGACTCTGCGCAGTAGCCAGCGAGTCACGCGCTGGGCACCTTGAGCCTTGCTGGCAAATATTTGCAAAAGCAAGAAGGTGATCAGCGCCGCACATAATTAAACTGAATGAGTACTGCATTCTCACTGCGCTCGATGAAGCACTTCACCCTCAGATTCTGTATCCATCGCGTCGGCCAGCCACTTACGGGCGTTGACATATGCCTGCATGTGGAAGAATCCTAACTCAGGGTCAATGAGATATGTGTCGAAACCATTGGCGATGTGGGCCAGAAACCCGATTGCCCCAAGCCTGCCCTGGCATCCAGTCCAGGGAAGCTGGGTTTCTACCGGCAAATCTGAATGATACCCGATCGGAGGAGTTGACTTTTCCCATCCCGGAAGAGGCCTTCAGCCTGATCAGCCGGAGTGCCCACCAGACCCAGGCCTGGGGGCGAGCGCTGGCCCCCTTCCTGGATCGGGGCGACATCCTCTGCCTGGTGGGTGAGCTGGGAGCGGGCAAGACCTGCTTCGCCCAGGGGGTAGGCCAGGGCTTGGGCATCGTGGAGCCCATCATCAGTCCCACCTTCATCCGCGTGCGGGAGTACTCAGGAGGCTCAGCCCACCTGTCCTTCTATCACATTGACCTCTATCGCCTGGCCGAGGGGAATGAGGCGCTGGCCTGGGGGCTGGAGGAGTACCTGTACGGCGAGGGCGTATGCGCCATCGAGTGGGCCGAGCGCATCCGAGGGCTTCTGCTCCCCTCATGCCTGTGGATTCATTTTCAGCACGGCCAGGGACCTGAGGTACGGCACATCAGTTGGTGGGCTGGGGGGGACCGGGGTCAGTGGCTCCTGGATCGGTTTCGAGAATGGGTGCAGGGATGATGGTATTGGCCATTGACACCGCCACACGCTATGCCGGGCTGGCCCTCTACGATGGCCAGTCGGTGCTGGCCGAGCTTACCTGGCGGGCCGGGCAACGCCACACCACCACCCTCATGCCCAACCTGACCCGAATGCTCGACCAGCAGGAGCTGACTGTCGCCCACCTGGGAGGCCTGGCCGTGGCTCTGGGGCCGGGATCCTTCACTGGATTGCGCATCGGGCTGGCGGTGGCTAAGGGATTGTCGCTGGCACGAGACCTGCCGCTGGTGGGAGTACCCACCCTGGACATCGTGGCTTATTCCTGTGTGCCGCTGTCTTCTGCTCAGAGACCCCTGCCCCTTTGCGTTCTCCTGGAGGCGGGACGGGGTCGCTTCTGCGTGGCCGGCTACCGCTGGACAGAAGCGGGATTCCAGCGGGAGGGGAATTATCGGATTGTGGGACGGGATGAAGTGGGGGCGGGCGTAGAGGAGCCGACTCTCTTCTGTGGGGAGCTCGACGCGAGGGTTGAGCAGGCCCTGCGAGCGCGCCTGGGGGGTCGGGCGGTTGTGGCCCCTCCCGCAGCCCGTCTTCGCCGCCCGGGATACCTGGCCCAGTTGGGGTGGGAGCGGTTGGCGCGGGGGGATCGGGATGACCCGGCAGCCCTGTCACCCGTCTACCTGCCCTTCCAGGACAGACATTACCCTTCCCAGGAGGGCTGACCATGCTCGGCGAGGGATTGGACTTCGTGGTAGAATCGATGCGCCTGAGTGACGTGCCAGCCGTGTTGGCCATCGAACGTGTCTCTTTCTCTTCGCCCTGGCCGGCGCGCGCCTATCACTACGAGCTAGGGCGAAATGACTGCTCTCACTACTTCGTCCTCCGCTGCCGCGGGGGGCAGCCTGTCCAGGACTACAGTCCAGGGAAGAACGGCCCACTAAAGCTCTTCGCCTGTCTGTGGCAGGTTCTTCGACGCCGGACGGGAGGGGAGATCGTGGGCTACGGAGGGTTCTGGACTTCAGGGCACCGGGCGCATATCAGCACCGTGGCCGTGGCACCCCAGTGGCGCCGCCGGGGGTTGGGCCTGCTTCTGGTGTTGCACATGCTGGACTGCGCGGTAGCTCTGGGGCTGAGGGCCGCTATGCTGGAGGTGCGGGTCTCCAACCACGCGGCTCAAAACCTGTATCAGAAGTGCGGGTTCAGGCCCTCCGGCCTCCAAAGGGGGTACTACCGCGACAGTGGCGAGGATGCCCTGCTTATGAGCACACCCTCCCTGACCCGTCCTGCTTACCAGGCTCACCTGGCCAGGCTGCGGGAAGAGCTCCAGGAGCGTGTGGGCCATCGGCCTGCAGGGGGAAGGTGCTGATGCGCCACGTCAAACGGGCTTTCGATCTCTGCGTGGCTCTGTTGGGTCTGGCGATTCTTGGCCCCCTCTTCCTGGTGATCGCCTTGGCAATCAAGCTGGACTCCCCAGGCCCCGTCTTCTTCCACCAGGAGCGGATCGGGCAGCATGGGCGCCCCTTTCGAATCCACAAGTTCCGCACCCTGGTGGCCGGTGGGGAGCACATGAGGGCGGGGTATGTTTTGGAGAGGAATGATCCCCGGATCACCGGGGTGGGAGCCATTCTGCGGAGGCTGGCGCTGGATGAGCTGCCACAACTGGTGAATGTGCTGAAAGGGGAGATGAGCCTGGTGGGCCCGCGGCCCACGCTGGCCTATCAGGTGGCCCGCTACGACGATTCCCAGCGCCAGCGACTTCTGGTCAAACCAGGCATGATTGGCTGGGCCTGGATCCACGGGCGAAAGGAGCTCACCTGGCCCCAGCGGATCGAGCTCGATGTGTGGTATGTGACCCACTGGTCGCTGTGGCTGGATATGAAGATACTATGGCGGAGCATCCCTTTGTTGCTTCGAGGTACAGGGGTGGAATCCCCCCATGGGCCGGACGAGATCTCCCGGTTGGATTAGAACGGATGGGGAAACCAGCAGCGCCCGTTCTTATTGGGATAGAGCTCCGAAGTGTCCAAAGAGCTCGGAGCTCTAAACGATGCCCAGGCGAGGAGCTCCTCCCCCTTACAAGCAGGGTTGATTCATGGACCAGGTGGTGATATACGGAGCGGGCGGCCACGGCCGGGTGGTGGCCGAGATCATTGAGCAGGTGGGAGGGTACGGTATCGTCGGCTTCGTGGATGACGATCCCGCGCTGCAGGGCCATTGCGTGGGGGACTATCCTGTCCTGGGTGATCGAAGGGTTCTGCAGAGCCTGCGGGACAGGGGTGTGAGCAGGTGCATCATCGCCATTGGGAACAACTCGGTGCGTAGAGAGCTGGCTTCCCTGGCCAAGGGCCTGGGCTTGGGGCTGATCACGGTCATCCATCCCTCGGCCCACATCTCACGAGGAGTCACTATTGGTGAGGGGAGTGTGGTGGAAGCCTGCACGGTGGTCAAGACGGGCTCCTACATTGAGCGTCTGGCCATCATCAACTCCTGCGTGTCCATTGGTCACGATGTCGTCCTTGCAGAGGGGGTGCACATCTCACCGGGGGTCAGCATTGCCGGCTGGGTAGAGATGGGGGAGGGCACGCACATTGGCATGGGTGTCTCTGTGATACCCAAGGTCAGGATCGGGAAGAATGTGGTGGTGGGGGCCAACGCGGCTGTGATCCGCGATCTGCCCGACAACGTAGTGGCCGTAGGGGTGCCGGCCCGCATCATCAGGAAGGGGCCAGCGTAGCTCTGCCCAAGGGAAGGATGAACTATGAAAGAGGCCATGTTATACGAGAAATTGGAGGATGGGAGCGTCCGCTGTGCGCTGTGCGCTCATCGCTGCCATATCAACCCCGGAAAACAGGGGGTCTGTGGGGTGCGGGAGAATAGGGAGGGCACGCTGTACTCACTGGTCTACGGCCAGGCCATCTCCACAGCCGTGGACCCCATTGAGAAGAAGCCCCTGTATCACTACCTGCCCGGCACACAGGCCTTTTCCATTGCCACGGTGGGCTGTAACTTCCGCTGCGATTTCTGCCAGAACGCCGACATCTCTCAGGCCTCCAAGGAGAGAAGCGGCTGGGAGGGGTGGGCCCGCCCCCTGCTGTCCCAGACTGTGGTGGATCTGGCTGAGCAGCGGCGCTGCGCCAGCATCGCCTACACTTACACTGAGCCCACGGTCTTCTTCGAATACGCCTACGACACAGCGGTGCTGGCCACGCCGCGCGGGATCAAGAACATCTTCGTCACCAACGGCTACATGACACCTGAGGCGCTGGACACCATCGGAAAAGACCTCCACGCTGCCAATGTGGACTTAAAGAGCTTCCGCGATGGGTTTTACCGGCGGCTGTGCGGGGGGCGCCTGCAGCCAGTGCTGGACTCCATCCAGAAGATGCACCAGGATGGGGTCTGGGTGGAGGTGACCACCCTTCTCATCCCTGGCGAGAATGACAGCGACGAGGAACTGCAGGACATCGCCCGCTTCCTGGTGGGGATAGACCCCAACATCCCCTGGCACATCTCCCGCTTCGTGCCCCACTACCGAATGCAGGATCATCCCCTTACACCAGTGGCCTCCATCCACCGCGCGGTGGAGATTGGCTACCAAGAGGGGCTGCACTATGTGTATGCCGGCAATGTCCCCGGCGACCGATACGAGCACACCCGCTGTCCCCATTGCGATGAAGTGGTCATTGAGCGACGGGGCTATTGGATCCACAGCCGGCTGGATGGGAACCGCTGCCCAGCCTGTGGGCAGGAACTGGCCTTTGTAGTGGAGCCCTGAGGGGTGGTGAGCGTGGCCCTTCTCGACAGGTATCAGCGTCCTATAACCTATCTGCGCGTCTCCGTCACCGACCGCTGCAACCTGCGCTGTGTGTACTGCATGCCCGCTGAGGGCATCCGCCTGCGCCAACACGAGGAGATCCTGCGCTACGAGGAGATTGTGCGCGTGGTGCGCACTGCGGTGGGGATGGGCATCCGCTTTGTGCGTCTCACTGGGGGAGAGCCGCTGGCTCGCAAGGGGCTGGCCGATCTGGTGGGGATGCTTCGCGCTATCCCAGGCCTGGAGGAGCTGACCATGACCACCAACGGCACTTTGTTGGCCGCTCAGGCCCAGGCGTTGGCAGAGGCGGGGCTGAACCGGGTCAACATCAGCCTGGACACCCTGCGCCCCGACCGCTTCCGTCGCATCAGCCGGCTGGGGGAGCTGAGGGATGTGCTGGCCGGGATTGAGGCCGCGGAGGAGGCGGGGCTGGTGCCCATCAAGCTCAACACGGTGGTCATGCGGGGTCTGAACGACGATGAGGTAGCCGAGTTGGCCCGGCTGACGCTGGAGCACCCCTGGCACGTTAGATTCATCGAGCTCATGCCTTCGGGCTCCGGTGTTCCCTGGGAACAAGATAGCTGCGTCCCGGCCTCTGAAGTGCGCCAACGGATCGAGACTGCTCTCGGCCCCCTGTCCTCGGCTCGGGGGCCATCAGGCAATGGGCCCGCGCGTACTTTCCAAGTGCAGAAAGGTTTGGGCACTGTAGGCTTCATCACCCCCTGGAGTCAGCACTTCTGTCCCTCCTGCAACCGGCTGCGGCTCACCGCCGATGGTCGGCTGCGGCCCTGCCTGCTTTCCGAGGTGGAGGTTGATCTGCGCGGCCCGCTGCGCAGTGGGGCGGGGGAGGCGGAGCTGCGAAGGCTGATCCAACGGGCGGTGGAGCTCAAGCCGATGGGCCACCATGTGGAGGAGCTGGGCGGGCCGCGGGGACGGGCTATGTCGGAGATCGGGGGGTAGTAGGGGCGTAGCGCCGCTACGCCCCTACTACCAGGGAGAGGGAGATGAAGCTGACGCATCTGGATGAGGAGGGTCGGGCGCGGATGGTGGATGTGGGAGGCAAGCCTGACACCGATCGGAAGGCGATGGCCAAAGGTGAAGTGCACATGCGCTGCGAGACCTTGGCCCTGATCCAGGAGGGGGGCATCCCCAAGGGCGATGTGCTGGCTGTGGCCCAGATCGCGGGGATCATGGCTGCCAAGCGCACCCACGAGCTGATCCCCATGTGTCACCCTCTGCTGCTGGATAAAGTGGACATAAATTTCAGCTTCGACGAAGAACAAAGTCTGGTGGCGATCACAGCCACTGTGCGTTGTCACGGCAGGACGGGGGTGGAGATGGAGGCCCTGACTGCCGTCAGCGTTGCGGCCTTGACTATCTACGACATGTGCAAGGCCGTGGAGCGCACGATGCGCATCCAGAACGTGCGCCTGGTGCGCAAGAGCGGGGGGCGGAGCGGGGAGGTGGTCAACGAGTGAGGGGGAAGGAGTATCGGGTCACCGGGTAATGGGTCAACGAGGGGGCAGGCACTATGCCTCTTAGCATCTTGACTTATGATGTAAGAGTGCTAGAATGAATGTAAGGAATAGAGGAAGCTGGTAAGGGGGAAAGACATGGTCGAAGCAGCGCGGATTACTTCTAAATTTCAGGTCACCATTCCCCAGCAGGTGCGGCAGGATGCCGGGATGCAGGTGGGAGACTTCCTGATCTTTGTGCGGACTGAGGATGGCTGGAAAATCCAGGCGGTGCCCGACGACACGGTGGCTGCTTTGCGGCTGGCTGGTGACGACAGAGAACTTCAGCAAACCCTGGAAGAGTATCACGAGGAATTCGAGGCGGGGTGGGACGATGAGTACCGATGAGGCGATTCTTCCTCTGGTGACTATTGATGCCAACATCCCTCTTGCTGTTGCTTTCCCCCGCGCGAGCAGAATGTCACCCGAAGATATCGAGGGCGCGAGGCGGGTCATGCATGCCCTGGATAGAAAGAAGATCGCTGTAGTGATTCCCTCTATTGCTCTTGGCGAGATGAAGTGGGTCTATGTCCGAGAAGGGCGAAGCGGATTGGAGACCATTCAACACCGATTGCAGGTCGCTTTAAAGGACAGGATTGACATAATAGATATCTCCGCTGAACTGGCCATTCAAGCGGCAGAATACCGTGGCAAGTACTACTCGCGCCAGCATCCATTTTCTTACAACGACGGCTTGTACCTGGCCGTCGCTGTCTCATCAGGGGTACAATATCTGATCTCCGCTGATCCTCATCTACTGAAAATCGAGGAAGTAGAAACTCTACAGCCTCGGGATTTCCTGTTGCCGGAAACTGGAGAAGCCAATGAAAGGTGAGATCATCGCCGTCTGTACCAGCGAACGAAAAGGCACGCGCAAGCGGGATGTCGGCCGGGCTCAACTCCGAGCCGGGTGGGGCATTGAGGGAGATGCTCACGCCGGCCCCTGGCACCGCCAGGTGAGCCTCCTGGCCTGGGAGTCCATCCAGAAGATGTGCGACCGGGGGCTCAGCGTCGGTCCCGGGAGCTTCGCCGAGAATATCACCACTCGGGGCATCAACCTGGTGGAATTGCCAGTGAGGACGCGATTGCGCCTGGGAGAGACAGAGGTGGAGGTCACCCAGATCGGTAAGATCTGCCATGAGCGCTGTGCCATCTACTATCAGGCCGGCGACTGTGTCATGCCCCGCGAGGGGATCTTCGTGCGAGTGCTCAGGGGCGGCATGGTGAAGACGGGTGACACGATAGAGACAGTGTCCGAAGAATAGCGTATCCGTTGAGCTCCGACCCTACGGCCCTACACCGCGAGGCATGGGCTCGGAGTGATATGATTGCTCGTGCCCCGCAGTGGCGATTGGGGAACAGGGGAGCGGTGAAACCGCAATGGACCTCTTCGAGTATGGACGTCAGGACCAGATAGCCCGCGAGGCACCTCTGGCCGCTCGGATGAGACCTCGCACCTTGGAGGAGTTTGTGGGGCAGGAGGAGATCGTCGGCCCGGGCAAGCTGCTGCGCCGGGCCATCGAGGCGGACCGCCTCTTCTCCAGCATCATCCTCTGGGGGCCGCCGGGCACGGGCAAGACCACCCTGGCCATGATCATCGCCCATCGCACCAAGAGCCACTTCGAGACTCTCACTGCTGTTCTGGCTGGGGTGGCCGATATCCGCAAAGTGGTCGCTGAGGCGAAGGAACGGCGTGCACTGTACGGACAGCGGACTATCCTGCTGATTGATGAGATCCATCGCTTCAATAAGGCACAACAGGACACACTGCTTCCTCATGTGGAGAGCGGCACCCTCATCCTGATCGGCGCTACTACGGAGAACCCCTATTTTGAAATCATAGGCCCGCTGTTATCCAGATCCCGCGTATTTCAACTCCGACCATTGACCGAGGGGGAGATCTCGATCCTGTTGCGACGGGCGTTGGGAGATCCTGAAGGGGGCTACGGCCAGCGGGCCATTGACATAACTGACGGAGCTCTGGAGCACTTGAGCCACATCGCCGGCGGCGATGCCCGGGTCGCCTTGAATGCCCTGGAGCTGGCCGTTGAATCAACACCACCCGACACCGATGGTGTGATCCACATTGATCTCTCGGCCGCCGAAGACTCGATCCAGCGGCGGGCCATCCTCTACGACAAAGACGGCGATGCTCACTACGATACCATTTCCGCCTTCATCAAGGGCCTGCGGGGGAGCGACCCCGATGCGGCGCTGTACTGGCTGGCCAAGATGATCTACGCCGGGGAGGACCCGCGCTTCATCGTACGCCGGATGATCATCTTCGCTTCGGAGGATGTGGGTCTGGCCGATCCACAAGCGCTGGTTGTGGCCACCTCCGCTGCCCAGGCGCTGGAGTGGGTGGGGCTGCCGGAGGCTCAGTACAACCTGGCAGAGACGGCCATATACCTGGCCACGGCGCCCAAAAGCAACTCCGCAGGTGGGTACTTCCAGGCGCTGGCCGATGTGGAGGCCGAGGGGATCGTCGAGGTGCCCGACCACCTGAAGGACGCCACCCGCGATGGCAAGGCACTGGGCCACGGCAAAGGATACAAATACCCCCACAATTATCCCGGCCATTGGGTCCAGCAGCAGTACCTCCCGGACAGGTTGCAGGGGAAGCGCTACTACAAGCCGGGGGAATTGGGCTACGAGCGAGAGGTCGCCCAGCGGCTGCGGCGATGGCGAGCAAGAGGGCTCTCGTCTGACGAGAAGCCGTCAGGCTAATGCGATCAGCGTAAGAACCTTGGTGAATCTCTCAAACCTCCCCGCGAGGGCTTCAAACGATCTTCGGAGCTGGACATGCATAGCACTCTGTCGCAACAGTGCAATACAGGGCAAGCGTGGCCTTGAGCTGACCTGTTGTCCTGAGTGGAGGTGAAAACATGGCAGATCTTGCAGAACTTAGGAGATTGGTTACTACTCAGGCATAGCCGCCTGACGGAGTATTGATGAAACTCTGACGAAAATCAAGTTGCAAATCTAACACGCTTGTGGTATATTCAACTCACTATGACGTCGCAATTGGATCTTGATCGTAGC
>Ga0209979_1002869_pt1 | contig 15873 bp, 11 predicted proteins | sample AnhtaG_FD_183114 | JGI IMG/M metagenome (GOLD analysis project Ga0209979, IMG submission 183114) | Deep subsurface microbial communities from Anholt, Denmark to uncover new lineages of life (NeLLi) - Anholt_01485 metaG (SPAdes) (version 2) | ecosystem: Environmental > Aquatic > Marine > Oceanic...
AAACGCGCCGATCTCAATTATGTCCCCCTCCAGCTCGTGCAATGCCCGTTCACTCATGAAGTCGATAAGGACTTCATAGCCCACAAAATCGTTAGCGGAGACTTCTGGTGACGGAATCTCTGCCAAAACCCCTCCAACGCTAGGCAATGAACCGCTCTCAAAGTCTGATACCGACCAGGCCCTAGGCCTTAGCCAGGGCTGCTACAGCCATTATCAGTGCTGCCGATGTCCAGGTGGCCCTCTCAGGGGGACAGGCTTCCTGTTGTGGCAGCTTTATCCCCCGGCAGAAGCCACCCCTGTCGTCTCGAAGCTGCAGAGTCCAATCCAACAGCAGCTTCGCCCTCTCATGTTCTCCTATAAGGCACAGGGCTATGATCAACTCACTGGTCTCAGCTACTGCAGTCACATCCTCGTCGGCAGTGACCCTGCATCCCCAGCCTTCGATAATGAAATCCTGCCACTCCCTCTCGATGCGCTCCTTCGCTTCCTTCCCTTCGATCACCCCGGTAAGGATGGGGTAGAACCAGTTCATAGAATAACGGCGTTGGTTCTCACCCATCTTATCGAACAGCTCAGGGTGTTCTTTGATTGCCTTAAGAAGCCTCTCGCTGGCCGTATCCCAATCAGGCCTGTCCTGTCCCAATATCTTTGAGATATTAATGCCGTTCCTAATACTGTGCCAGATACAACATGATGAGGTTACAATGGCCCCCGGCCAGACCTCACCCTTGTCACTCGAGGCCCAAGGTATCTCCCCCATTGGCTGTTGCAAACTGAGGGCGAAGTCTATGCCCCTCTCGACCGCAGGCCACATCTGGCGGAGAAAGCCCGAGTCCCTGGTGGCTAGATAATGAAACCACATTCCAGTTCCTATGTAAGAAGCAAAGTTGGTATCTTTTACTGAATCTTGCGGTTCGTCGTTCAGATAACCATAATACCAGCTGCCATCGGGATTCTGCATATCACGCGACCACATGTAGGCCGCGGCGGCCTCCTTGAACCTGCCGCAGAGATCCAGGGCTATGGCACCTTCCACGTGATCCCAGGGGTCTGTGATTCCGCCTCGATACCAGGGAATGGCTCCGGAGGGAAGCCGATTATCGACGATAAAGTCCGCTTGGCTGTCGATTAGCTCTTGAAGATTCTCAGGTGCTTCTTTGAGTCTGGACTCCATGAATCTGCTGCGCCAAAGACATGTTCAGGGGAAACCGATTGATAGGGTAGCAAACGAGAAGAGCGCTGTCAACATAAGGCTCGCGAGCTAGTTTGGCTACGCCAGTCTACAGGTGGGAACACAAACAACTACGCCACCACCACACCATGCCACCAAACAGGAAGGGACAACCTATGAAGGTCGTCCCTTACGCAAATGCCAACCTGGTTGGCTTCCTCGCACTAGTCCCTATGCTACACCCGACAACATCGGTTCAGGCGTTGCGGAGCCAGCACCCAAACGTTCGGTAACTATCGTCGACTGACCTCTATGAACCTGCACTGTTGTGTATTCGCCCCGTGCGTAATGGATTTTAGCTTCACCTTCATCATCCGGTTGCAGCCGAACAGTGAAGATGTATGAGCCATCCTCTGTTCTGGCCCCCTGAGAGAAAACCCTATAGCCGGAATAGCGGTGCCGCGTATTCTTCACAACCACAAAAGGATAAACCCTCCTCCGCCTTGGTTCCTGCCTGAGCGCAAAAGTGAGGAAGGGACGGCCATCATAATACCCGGGCTCTTCGGCCGGCCTCAAACGGCTAATACCCGCTAGGCCCCCGTGCAGAAAGCCGCGGATAAGTTGGAATACTTCATCGCCCCTATCCCTGATATCATTGATGTTGAGGTGCGATCTGTTTACGCCGGCGAAGTAAAGGCGCTCCGCAACTGAACCGTCGGTATCAGATTTGACCAGGCTAGCCGAACCTATCTCTATCAAACCATCGGTATGACCCCACGAATATCCGCCAACCGCAGCAAACTCAGGCGCCGTAGAGGAACCAACTTTAGTGTTCAAATCCCAAAGCAGCCGACTATCCGGTCTCAACTCCGCTGCTGCCCTGGGAACAAATCTACCAGGCCATTGCAGATCGAAAGGCAGAGGTTGCATTATCCCCATGTGCGGTGTAGCAAGAGTTAGCAACCTATCTACCCTCGATTTCCCTCCCATCGCGACATACTTCCGGGCGATGATTCCTCCCATAGAATAGGCAACGACAGAACATGTGCTTCTGCCCGTAGCTTTGACAATCCTGTTTACTGCCTCTTCCAGTCTAGAAACATATGTCGCTATCCTATCCACTGTTCCCCAAAAACCATTCGTATACTCAAATTGCCACACATTGTAGTGGCCCTCGCTGGTTTGCAGCAGGTCGTCCAATCCTCTGAACGCCGCATCGCATCTGTCTCTTGCAGAAAACGATGGCAACTTGAAACCATGCACCAAAACCACATTCTCTCTATCGAATACAGGGCCTTCGTGCCAAAGCTTCCACGATAGATCTTCAGACCCATAATTCAGCATGCCACGCTTCTTCATTTCCATACTTTTACTCCCAGCTCGCGTTGCCTGCCCTAGACTCCAGATAAGGTCACATGAACTGCACGACAGCCTTCCCGAAGAGCGGCCCAACGAAGTAGCGCATAAAGGGCAGGAATAGAGCTGAGTATCGGCTGGTCAGCCCTCTGGAATAGTCTTTAAGATAGTCGGCGAAGGTCTTTCGTTGGAAGTTGAGGAGTTTCTGAGACTTGCTTGTATCATACCAGTCCAGGTAATAAGGTTCCTGGGTAAACTTGTGGTCAGGCGGCAAGGGCAACCCCATGACGCCAAGAATGGAGCCGACCATATCTTTATATAACATCCGCTGCTCTGGCCCACCACTAATAACCAGTGTGTTCCCTTTCAGAGCGCCAAAATTCTTGACCGCATTGAGTACCGCCAATGCCAAATCTTCCGGATGGCAAAACTCAATTCTATTGTCCAGTGGAACGGAAAACATGCGCTTCAGGTCGCTTACTTCATGGCTGAAGTACATGACTGCAGTCAGACGCAGTATGACATAGTCAATCCCTGATTCTTTGATCACGTTCTCTGCTTCGAGCTTGCTCTCGCCGTATGCGCCTCTGGGGTTGGGTTCATTCTTGTCTGGCGAAATGGGTTCCGTGGCGTTCGGGCTGGGCCCAAACACCGCCACCGAGGAAGTAAACACCACGGGAATGCGGCTGCTCTTTTCTTTTATCAGGTCAACAATTATCTTGGTGCCGCCAACATTGACCCTCCTGGCAAGTTCAGGCTTCTCGTAAGCCACAGGGGGTAAGATGCCAGCCATATGTACTACTGCGTCCACTCCCTTCAGCGCCTTCCGAACGGAATCAGGTTGGGTGATGTCTCCCCACAGGATTTCCGCTCTACGACCAAGCTCTTTGACACTGTTTCGGTTACGTTCGTTGTCCAGATCGAACACACGCACCTGGATTCCATCCTTCAAAAAGGTTTGGCACACACTTATTCCCAGCCGTCCTGCTCCGCCCGTTACTAGTACACGCATTCCACTCCTCCTACTACTTGGTTCTTGCCCCCGTTTCTGCTCTCATACTTTTCTGAACAAACCTTGGTACGCATCCCTCTTTTCTCCGTCAGGGAGGTCAAGGCAGATGGCCCACTCGCGTAACCTGCCGCGCTCAGCCTTGCTGCGAACCCTCTTTCGTGACCTCACTGGCCTTCAGGAGCGCCTCCAGTGCTTCGGTAATCAGCAACAATTGAGGGGGGGCCATGCCCTTCATCAACTGCCCAGCGCGGTCTCGGGACAACTGCCACAGCCCGCTTATCAGCTTCTCCCCCTTATTCGAAAGACGGCACAGAACCACACGCCGGTCCTCGGGATCAGCCCCCCGGAGCACAATATCTCGTTCCACCAGACGGTCCACCACCCCCGTTGCCGTGGCCAGACTCACTCCCAGCGCCGAAGCGATATCGCTCATGCGCGAGGGACCGCTCATGAAGAGAAGCAGAACGACCTTGAGCTGAGACATCGTCAGGTCCAGATGAAGCCACTCCCTGGGCAGCATGGGAAACAGCTCCCGGAAGGTCCTGTCCGTAAGCTGGAGGATATTCTCAATGAGTTCCTCTTTTTGTGGCTCCTGTGTCATCTAGTGTCCTCTAGCCAATAGATTTGGGCAGGCGATAAAATAAGCATAGCGCAATAAGTTTGTATTACCCTAACTATTTGTATTATACGAACTAATTGTCGCGTTGTCAATACCCGCTTTGAGGGAAAAACCAGGATTTGGAGGAAAAGTTAAGTAAAGTGAACGCTGCTGATCGGTCGCCTTAGAAACTGTGGTAGGCTGGTGGAGTGAAACGCAACCCCCTTTCTCTGGAGATGCGCTGGTGGGTTCCGCTTCGCTGCACCCACCCTACAGACCCTAATACGACCCACTGATTAGGGAAGTGGCGGTTTTCTTGACAACCCAAAGCTAGCAACTTATCATAAGCTCAAATCTGTACCGGGTTCGGGGACTTTGTTAGATTTCGTTAACCTTCAAGCTACCCTGGGCGTTACCTTTAGAGACCTATCCCTACTTCGGCAATCTCTCGTCCATCGCTCCTATCTCAACGAAAACCCTGACGTACCTCTGGTCTCTAATGAGAGGCTTGAGTTCCTGGGAGATGCCGTTCTCGGCTTCGTCGTGGCGGAGGAAATCTATCACCGGTTCCCTGACTTATCTGAAGGGGAGCTGACAAAGCTCAGGTCGGCACTGGTGCGCGGGGAGACGCTGGGGCGTGTTGCCCTGTCCCTGAACCTCGGAGAATACCTGTACCTGGGGCGTGGCGAAGAGGAGACCGGTGGACGCCGTCGTACAAGGAACCTGGGTTCTACCCTGGAAGCAGTTATCGGAGCTGTCCTCATTGACCAAGGGTTCGATGCCGCCAAGGGCTTCATCCTGAGGATACTGGGCAGCGAGCTTGAGCGAAGAATCGAAGACAAGCTCGTTGCTGACTACAAGTCGAGATTACAACAGATTATTCAATCCGAACACAAGATAACACCTGTTTACCGTACTATCGAGGAGGTAGGCCCTGACCACGCCAAGGTTTTCACCGTGGAGGTGCTGGCTGGAGACTCGATACTGGGCCACGGTGCGGGGCGCAGCAAGCGTGCAGCGGAGATGGAGGCAGCACGCGAAGCACTGGAGAGCCTAACTGGAGAATAATGAGACATGCTTGGCTTCTTCAAAAAATCTGAAAAGAAGACGGAACAGGGCGTGCAACGTACCCGGGAGGCTTGGTGGGGCAGGGTGGTGCACCTCTTCGACCGTTCCACCTTGGGATATGAGCTCTGGGATGAGTTGGAGGAGCTTCTTATCTCTGCTGACGTCGGCGTGAGCACTACAGCCAAACTCATCGAACGGCTCAAACAGAGGGTGGAGGGAGAGAAGATCAAAGAAACCGCCCAGGTAAGAACCGCCCTGAAAGAGGAGATTATCTCCCTCTTAACAGTGGCCGAGGCAGAGCCTTTCCCTTCAGAGGACGGGAGAGTAGGCGTAATACTGGTGGTTGGGGTCAATGGTGTGGGCAAGACCACGAGCATCGCCAAGCTGGCCTATGGCCTCAAAGAGCAGGGGAAAAGGATCATACTGGCGGCGAGCGACACCTTCAGGGCAGCGGCTATTGACCAGCTCGAGATATGGGGAGAACGAATAGGTGTACCAGTAATAGCTCACCAGCCTGGGGGGGACCCCGCCGCGGTGGTTTTCGATGCCATAGAGAGTGCAAGGAGAAACGCCGATTTCGTCATCGTCGATACCGCAGGTCGAATGCATACCAAGACCAACCTCATGGAGGAACTGAAGAAGATCAGGCGAGTAGTAGCCAAGGCCAGTATCGAGCCTCAGGTGCTGCTCGTCCTCGATGCCACCACCGGTCAGAATGGGCTGAGCCAGGCCCGCTATTTCACCGAGGCGGTGAAGGTCAACGGCATCCTAATGGCGAAACTGGACAGTACATCCAAGGGAGGGATTGTCCTCGCAATTTGCGATGAGCTTAAGATACCGATCCTCTACATCGGCACCGGGCAGGAGTTGGACGATTTGGCCCCTTTCTACCCCGAAGAGTTTGCAGAAGCGCTCTTTTCTCCGGAGAGTTAGTGAGGAGCGTTTGTGGTTCATGTATTCATCTGGTGGCTCCTAGTCCAGCTACTGGGCATTATAGCACTACCCTTTACCTCCATCCTCTTCAGAAACCTTCCCGATAGGGGATATGCCTTTGGCAAGGCGCTGGCCATCCTCATCGTCTCCTTCATTCTATGGCTTGCCGCCTATGCCCACATCCTGCCCAACAGTCGGTGGGCCATTATCCTCATCATCGCCCTGCTTACGGTGGGCTCCATCATTCTCTTCATACGCCGCCGCCACGAAATAGCCAGCTTCATCTCCGAGAACCGTGGAGTGATCATCGCCACAGAAGCGATATTTCTACTCTCCTTTGTCCTCTTTGCAGTGGTTCGCGCCTACAACCCGGAGATCCTCCATACGGGGGGCGAAAAGTACATGGACTTCGCCTTCCTCAATGCCATTCTGCGTAGCGAGTATTTCCCGCCTCATGACCCCTGGCTCAGTGGATATCACCTCAATAACTACTACTTTGGGCACCTGATAATGGCTACCTTAACCAAGCTTACCGGCACAGCCTCGAGCGTTTCTTTCAATATCTCACTTGCTCTCATTTTCGCCCTAGCCGCCACTGGAGTGTTCAGCATCGTCTACAACCTGGTAAGGCTGATCCGGGGAGGGTTTAAGGCAGCGCTGGGTTTTGGTGTGGTGGCAGTGGGATTCTTGCTGATCCTGGGCAACCTTGAGGGGGTGCTCGAGCTATTCTATGGCCATGGCTTGGGCGGCGAAGGCTTCTGGGGCTGGGTGGGCATTAATGGTCTGGATAGCCCCTACAATAGTGGTCACTGGTACCCCGATCAGTTTTGGTGGTGGTGGCGTGCCAGCAGGGTTATCCCGTCGGTCATAGATGAATTCCCCTTCTTCAGCTTCCTTCTGGGGGACCTTCATGCCCATCTTATGTCCTCGCCTTTTGTTCTTCTCTCCTTAGCTTTCAGCTTGAATATCCTAATCTCCAAGGAGCCCATTGGACTTGCCTGGCTAAAAAGGAATCTGCTTCCGTTTGCAGTAATGATCGTCTGTCTTGGCTCTTTGGGCCCCATTCACACCTGGGACCTCCCGATTTATATCTTTGTCTTCATTGGGGCAATTCTGATCCAGGCTTATTACAGACGGGACGCAGCAACGCGCTGCTGGTGGAAAGGTTGGGGGGCATTGAGCTTCATCACGGTGGTTGGTGTCTTCCTCTTTTACCTTCCCTTCTACCTTGATCTTCAGAGTCCGGCCTCAGGTGTCTTGCCGTGGCGCGGCCCGAATACTCGTCCCTTCCACTACTTTATCATCTGGGGTCTCTTTCTCTTCATTGGCATCTCCTTTGTTTTGTCACAGGTTCGCAGCGGGCTGAAATCGGTTTCGTGGCACAATGTAAGCCTGGTTTCGCTGGCGGTGCTCTCTCCATGGATAGTCTGGGCTATCGTGGTGCTGGCAACCGGTGGAGAGAGCTCCATCTGGGGGAAGTTAGGGCATCTGGCTCCCTTGCTCATCCTGCTTGCCCTTATCCTGTTAATCGCTGTGCAAAAGGTCAAGGAGGCTGAGGTTGTTGAACCCAGCGTCCCCTTTGCCTTGCTGCTCTTCTTTACAGGCCTACTGCTCACATTGGGTTGCGAGATTTTCTATATAGACGATTTTTGGCATAGTCGTATGAACACCGTCTTCAGGTTTTATTATCAGTCATGGGCACTACTTGCTGTAGGCTCTGCCTTCGCCCTGTACTACCTCCATCGCCACTGGCAGGTATCGAGTATTGCCGGACGTGTGGCAAGGGCAAGCTGGTGGGGATTTTTGGCCCTGCTAATCCTTTGCTCCTCAGTTTATCCCATTGCCGCCCCCTGGAGCAGGACCAACGCCTTCTCCGCGAGCCCCACTCTTAATGGCCTGAACTTACTTGAGCGTAGCAACCCATCGGAAGCGGAGGCGATAGCATGGCTCAATAGCGATGTTCAGAACGCTCCAGTGATTGTGGAAGCTCCTGGGAGTTCCTATACCCAGTACGGTAGGGTGTCCACGCATACAGGCCTACCTACCATCCTGGGCTGGGAAGAAGTGCACGAACGGGTGTGGCGGCCGCGATGCTCAGATTGCAATTTCAGCGGTAGGAGGGAGGATGTTGATCAGATATATGAAAGCGATGACCTAGACCAAGTAGAGGCCTTGCTTGAGAAATATGGTGTTACCTATGTATATGTAGGCCGTTTAGAGGCGGAGAAGTACGGTGCGGAGGTATTCCAGAGATTTGGAAGCTTCATGGATGTAGCCTTCGAAAATGAAGGGGCTACCATCTATGAGGTCCGATAATAGGTGCTGGTGAGGCTGCGATGATTCAAGTGGCGTATGTCATAGTCTGGTGGCTGGCCCTGGTTGTTATTGGCTTAATAAGCTTTCCCCTAGTCTCAAGGGTATGCAGCGGTTTAGCGGACAAGGGCTATTCCATCTCCAAGCTGGTGGGGCTTTTGATCTTGACATACTTTGCCTGGATGATCTCAAGCCTCAAACTGCTGTCATTTGGATGGGTCAGTATTCTAATCTCCTTTCTATTGCTGGCGGCGCTTTCCCTCTACCTTGGCAGGAAGAACCTGAGGATAACAAACTGGCCCCGAAAATCCATCATAGTCAGTGAACTGGTCTTCGCCGTCTCCTTTGTCCTGTTCCTGCTGATCGTGATGGGAAGGCCAGATATTTATTTCGACGGCGCGGATTACTTCATGGATTTCGCCTTCATGGGGACGGTCATAAGGAGCGACTATTTTCCCCCGGTCGATCCCTGGTTTGCCGGCGAGAGCATACCCTATTACTACGGCGGACATCTCTTAGTAGCGATACTGACCGTGGTCACCAGGGTGCCACCCGCAATATCCTTTAACATAGCGGTGGCGATGTTCTTTGCCCTTACCGCCTGCGCATCCTATGGCTTGGGCTACAACATCACCAAGCGAAAACTATACGGATTTCTTGCCACTGTTTTTATCTGCGTCGCCGGATATATCTCCGGAGCGTATCAACTTATTGCTTATGTTTTCCAGACTGATATTATGGGCTATTATCCCCATGGAGCCCCTAACATCGCGGAGTGGTTACTTTCTTTCAATTTTTGGGACGCCCCCTGGCTTATACCGGGTGCTCAGGGTCAGTATCCCGGTTATATCTTCTTAATGAGGACGCTACACGCATTTATGATGGGCATCCCTTTTCAGCTCATGTTTATCATGCTAATATTCGCTCTCTTCAAAAAGGGACAGTTAAGCGAGGAGACTCCCAGGTCGGATACCATGCTGGATGTTCTCATACTGGGCCTCAGCCTAGGATTCTTCTACTTTGTGAATGCATGGGATTATCCGACATACATAATATTTACCCTGTTTGCCTTCGCACTTCTTCGGATAAGGCCCAGCATAAAGGGCAGTCTGGGCCTTCTCGGGGGCATTATTGGTCTAAGCCTGTTTCTATACATCCCCCTTTACCTTTCAAGAGACCTTAGCGGGATCCATGGGATAGGCCTGGTCGACCAAAGAACGAGCCTAGCCGATTTCCTTGAGTTTTGCGCCCTATTTCTGTTTTGTCTCCTCTCACTGCTTTTTGTATTGCGGAAACGGGAACTATTCAGAGGGAGGGCAGTGATTGTGGTGGCCATTCTTGTCCCTTTGGCTAGTATTTTGGCTGCCATCCTCCTCGATTTCCAACTTCTTATGATAGTGGTCCCGGTGGGCCTCTTATCCCTGTACTACATATATAAATCGGGGCAGAAAACAGAGAAGGAATTCGTGTTGCTGCTCGTTATCATAGGTGCTGCTCTGGCATTTTTCTGCGATTTCCTTTACCTGGACGACGGTTTTGGCGGTCATTGGGAGAGGTTTAACACGGTCCTGCATTTATACGCACCACTATGGGTCTTTTTCGGCATAGCTGCCGCCTACGCCGTCTTCTATGTTCTGAATAGACTGGGGGGCAAAACAAAGGTTGTCTGGATTATTCCTTTGGTTGTCCTTATTCTGGCATCCCTGATCCACCCTATAGCCTCTACCACAAGCTTGTGCAGCGGCAGACATGCCACCTGGGGGATGAATAGGGGCACCCTGGATGGGATGGCCTATGTTGAGATGGTAGATAAAGGCGACTATGAGGCCATCCAGTGGATAAATGAAGAAATAGAGGGCTCCCGGGTGATATTGGAGACGCCTGGCGGTTTCTATGATTACGCTTCCCGCATCTCAGTATTCACTGGATTACCCACCGTGATAGGCTGGGAGGCCAATGAGATAATGTGGGGGCGTACCTGGGATGAGGTCGGGGAAAGGAGGGGGGATGTGGACATGATCTACAGTACATTGGATAATGACCAAGCGATGGAGCTGCTAAGAAAGTACGATGTCGAGTATGTCTACATAGGAACCCCGGAACAGGAGACATATGAAAGCGAGGGTTTGCATAAGTTTGCTGCCCATCCGGAGGATTATGACCCGGTGTATGAAGCTGAAGGGGTGACAATCTTCAAGGTGAGGGGCGAGTAGTGGAGGAAGTCAAACCAACGTTGGTTGACCGCTTGCGCTCCTACTGCAACTGGGAGGTTGGCCTCTATGCCTTGCTCGTCCTTGTCGCCTTGGTGATGCGCCTCTGGGCTTTGGACGCCCGCGCCTTCCACTACGATGAAGGCCTGCATGCTCTATATAGCTGGAGACTCTTCACAGGGCTGGGCTACCACCACGAGCCCTGGATGCATGGGCCGTTTCAGTTTTACGGCACATGGCCGATCTACTGGCTCTTCGGTGCAAGCGACTATACGGCACGCCTCCTCCCCGCTATCTTTGGCACGGCATTGGTGGCACTTCCCTTTTTCCTGCGTCACCACCTCGGCCGCTGGGGGGCTCTCGCCATTGCCATCCTCCTCACCTTTTCACCACTGCTCCTCTACTACAGTCGCTACGCCCGAAACGACATCTATATCGCCTTCTGGACGCTCCTCTTGATCGTATGCATGTGGCGCTATTTCGAGGAAAGGAAGGCCAGATACCTCTATGTTGGCGCTGCCGCTTTGAGCTTCAGCTTCTGCACCAAGGAGGTGACCTATGTCACCGTGGGCATCCTTGCTCTCTTCCTCATCATCGTGTCCGCTAGAGAGTTGGTAGCTAGGGTTAGAAGGAGGTTCGACATAAAAGCCCTCGCTGCTCCTGCAGAGTACCTGATCCTGATCGGGACCCTATCGCTGCCCCTTTTCTCCGCATTCGTTCAGCTAATCCCTGGGGTGGAGCTTCCGGGCGGCTTTCACTGGGCGAAGCTGCTCACCCTCGTCCTATTCTTTGTCATCTCCCTGGGGATTGGGCTCAGGTGGAACTGGCGCCGCTGGCTGATTTCTGCCCTCATCTTCTATGGCATCTTCATCCTCCTCCACACCTCCTTCTTCACCAACGCCAGCTCAGGCCTAGCTAGTGGCTTCTGGGGCTCGGTCGATTACTGGTGGGAGCAGCACGCGGGGGCAAGAGGGGGACAACCCTGGTATTACTATCTTGTCCTACTGCCCATCTATGAGTTCTTGCCCCTGACCTTTGCCTTTGTTGGCGGCATCTACTACACGATAAAGGGCAATCTCTTCTCCAGGTTCCTGGTCTACTGGGCGGCATTGAGCCTAATCCTCTATTCATACTTTGGAGAGAAAATGCCCTGGCTCTCTCTGCACATTGCCCTCCCCATGATACTCCTCGGTGGCACGTTCATCGGCCGCCTTCCCCAAGCCGTTGATACCAAGGGGGCAAAAGCCTGGGCGATAAGGGGTGGTGCTGTGCTCGTCCTGCTCCTCCTCTTCTCCTACACGGTGCATGTCGCCTTTCAGGAAAGCTACCAGAAGGGCGACGAGCCCCCCCAGATGCTGCTCTACGCCGGCATATCATCGGACGTGCCCCCGATCGCCGCCCAGATCGAGGAGATGGCACGGGAAACAGGGGAGGGACGGGAGCTGGCTATCACCATCGATGCCGGAATCTTTTATAACGGCCCCGCCTGGTATCTCAGGGACTACAAGAATATCGACTTCTCCATCAACCAACCTAGGGGCTCAGTTCTTATCGTCCACGAATCAAATAAGCCCGCTGGCAACGAGAGCTACTTAGAGAAGTATGGCGAGGGGCAGAGGTTCCGCCACCTGATATGGTTTCCTGAGGAGTACAGAGATTTCGACTTCGCGTGGTGGTGGGACTATTTCCTGCATCGAGAGACCCGAGGCTCCTACAGGGAAGGGGGGGCTCAGGAGGGCATAATCTATTTCCCCCCAAGCGCCCCATGACTTATAATAGCCCCATGGTGAGCGAACATTGCTGGAAACCCGCCGTTTCTGGATCGGGCTAGGGTTTTTGTTCCTTTGGATGGCAAACGTCTCTCTGGCCAAACTAGTGCCAAGGGGAGAAGATCCTGGCAAAGCAACCTGATCCCACGGGGGCGAGGGATGAATTTGGGGATCGTCGGTGGTGGGATGGAAAGGCCTTGCTGCGGCCTATGTACCTGGCGATGGGGACATAAGTAGCCCCTCTTCGAAAAAGAATCACATCTTGGCGGGCAAGCAACTCCCTTCAAGGTGGCCGGAAAGCCTGGAGAAGTTCTGCCAGCAGCTTTCTTTCCCAAAGTGATACATTTTCTCGGATCCCGCTAGTTCCGTAGTCTCACCTTCAACAGCGACAAAAACATCTTGGGAGCATTGGCCAGACTAAAAGTCGAACCTTCTGAATGCTTCCAGGTAATAGGAAACTCTATGACAGAGTATCCTTCGTTTTTCAGTCTCCAAAGCAGTTCAACATCAAACTCAAATCCTTTCGTCGTCAGCGAATCCAAGATATTCTTCACCGCATCTCTTCCAAAGACCTTGGCTCCGCATTGAGTATCCCTGAACTCCAAACCGAACATCATTCTGACCAGTATGTTGAAGACTTTGCTCGCAACCCTTCTTTTCCACGGCTGCTCTACGACAATTATCGAATCCTTTAATCTTCTTGATGCGATCACGCCATCAGCATTTGACAAAGCATCGAACATCCTCCTTAGATCATCTGGCTCTACAGATTCGTCAGCATCAACAAATCCGACTCTATCTCCCTTTGCTACTTTGAAACCCTCAATTATTGCTCCGCCCTTCCCCAGTTTTTCCTCGAAATACAAGGGCTTGATTTGCAAGTGTTTGGAACACAATTCTTCGATAATATTTGGTGTACTGTCTGTACATCCATTGCAAACCGCTATTATCTCTTGATTTGGAAAGTGATCGCAATAGTTCAATAAGACAGTCTCTATTCTGGCTTCCTCATTGCAAGCCGGGATAACAATCGATAGGTAAGCGCCACTATTCACTTGCTTGCTCTCCTGAATAATTGCCCCCTAACCTATATAGACGATAATCATGATTCCTGGGCAGACCACTGGTACTGCGGCGATTTCAGGTGGTGCGAACCACTACACCCCGTGCAACTCTACCCTTCCTTAATTCGTGGATTCTATTAATTATAGTCTTTCGCAAGGTTTAGCATAAAACACCTCTCCATCGAAGGGAGAGGTTGGGTGAGGGTGAATTCCCCCTCCCCTTAATCCCCTCCCTCCAGGGGAGGGGAATTACAAGGAATCTTGCAGCTAGCTATAAGGGTTCACCCGAGAGATGAGCCTTTTGAACCTACACTCACGGATTAAGAACCCTTCAACTCGGCTGGACAGAAATCGATTTCGGAAGTACAAAAAAACGGCAATTCACCAGAGCTTCCTTGCTCAACCAGCAGACTCAATTATGATATCACAATAATTCTATGGCAACAGCCCGCACCGCAAAGCTGACAAACCTGCCTATTGGAATTATAATAGCTTTCGACTTATCATTGCTAGCAATGCCGAGAGGAGCTCAGGTTGCTGAAAAGCCGCCGCTTTTGGATCGGGCTGGGAATCTCCATCCTGTTCCTTTTCCTTTTCCTTTTCCGAACGGACTTCGCAGAGATGGGCGAGGCGCTGGGCAAGGCAAATTATCTCTTTCTCCTGCCCGGAATACTGATCTACTTTGTAGGCGTTTTCTTTCGCTCGCTGCGCTGGCAGTACCTCTTGAAGCCCCTGGGGAGCTTCTCCTCCTTTCGCCTTTTCCCGCTGATCGTCATCGGCTTTCTGGTCAATAACGTCCTGCCCGCCCGCCTGGGCATAGTTGCCCGAGCCTACATCCTGGGTGAAAAGGAGGGCAAAAGCAAGATGGCGATCGGAGGCACCATGGTGGTGGAGCAGGTCTTCGATGGGGTGACGCTTCTGCTATTTGCCGCCATTATCTCCCTTTTCGTGTCCTTAGAGGGCGTGCTGCAACAGGCCGTCTATGTTGCCGCTGGGCTCTTTCTGGGGGCTCTGGTGCTGTGCTTCATTCTTGTCTACTCGCAGAGACTCGCCCGAAGGGCGATAGCGCTGCTGGTGCACCTCCTGCCCAAGCGGTGGCGGGGAAGAACGGAGAGGTGGCTCGTCCTTCTTATCGAAGGATTGGGGATAATGCGCAGCCCGGGCAAGCTCCTCACAGTACTGATAATATCAGCTCTGGTCTGGCTCTCTGAGGCTGGCACGTTTTACATGATAGGTTTTGCCTTTGATTTAGGGTTGCCGTTTCATGTCTTTTTGCTGGCGGCATCGGTTGCCAATCTAGCCTGGGCGCTACTAATGACTCCAGGAGGCTTGGGGCCTTTCGATTACTTCTGCAAGCGAACCCTAATGCACTTTGGAGTCATCGAAGCTGTAGCCACCTCCTACGTAGTTGCGTTGCACGCCATCATTCTATTGCCCATGATTGCGCTCGGCTTTGTGTTCCTTTGGATGGAGAATCTTTCCCTGGCCAAGATAATACCAGGGGAAAGAAGATTAGCACAAGATTATGACCCTTCTGCGGAAAAGCGAGGCGAGGAATGAACATCGGGATTATCGGTGCCGGTATCGCCGGGCTCACCGCAGCCTACGAACTTAGCAAAGCGGGGCATAAGGTAGCCCTCTTCGAAAAGGAGGCATACCTTGGCGGGCAGGCGGCTACATTCGAGGTCGCAGGGGAACGCCTGGAGAGGTTCTATCACCATATTTTCGCTGGCGATGTTGATATAGTAAACCTAATGGCGGAGCTTGGGTTGGCAGATAGATTGATTTGGCTGGAATCAAAGGTTGGCTTCTGGTACCAGGGAAGGATATACGACTTTGTCACTCCCTTGGACCTCCTCAGGTTCAGCCCGATAGGCGTTCTTGATCGGCTGCGCCTCGGTGTCGTGGGACTCTACCTGCGGTGGTTTAAGGACTGGCATCGGTTTGAGGAAATTACTGCCAAGGAGTGGATCACAAGGTATGCAGGCAGGCGAAACTATGAAGTGGTTTGGGGTCCGCTACTGCGGAGCAAATTCGGTCAGAGTTCTGATGAGGTTGGCATGGTTTGGTTTTGGGGCAAGATTCATTTGCGCTTCGCTTCACGTAGCAAGGTGGTAGGCCGGGAGCGGCTCGGCTACCTCAATGGGAGTTTTGGGCATTTGATCGATGCCTTAACCCAGCGAATTCTGACCTCAGGAGGGAAAATCCATCCAAATTCCCCAGCAAGCCGGGTAGTTGTCGAGCAGGGAAAAGCAGTAGGTGTGGAGGTAGGCCAAGGCTTCCATCCCTTTGAGGCAATCATAGCCACTGTGCCCTCGCCCACCTTTCTCAATCTCGTACCCCAGCTTGCTGATGACTACGCGGCAAAGCTCAAGAAGA
>Ga0209979_1002870_pt1 | contig 15867 bp, 11 predicted proteins | sample AnhtaG_FD_183114 | JGI IMG/M metagenome (GOLD analysis project Ga0209979, IMG submission 183114) | Deep subsurface microbial communities from Anholt, Denmark to uncover new lineages of life (NeLLi) - Anholt_01485 metaG (SPAdes) (version 2) | ecosystem: Environmental > Aquatic > Marine > Oceanic...
GGAGAGTTCCTGAAGTACTCAGAGGCTAATCACTCTCGGAACACACTCAACCGCTACCGGGCAGTAGTAGACCACTTCAAGAGGTTTCTGAATCAGCGGCCTGAGATTGTGTCCCTCTCACAGATCAGGCCTAAGGAGATTGACCAATACAAGGTGTTTCGCAGGGGGGAATGGGTCAATCCGAATGGTGACCCTGTCATATCTGATGAAGACATCAAGGAGCATACCCGCAAGGGAGCCAGGGCGCATACCATCAACTTTGAGCTTGCAGTGCTGCGGACGATTCTCAATCTTGCGATAAAGTGGGGCTATCTGAGGGAGAACCCCGCTAGGAATTTCGTCCGTCTCAAGGTCAACGACAGCAAGCAGCCGAGGTTTCTAACAAAGGAAGAATGTCAATTACTCTTGGAGCGCTCACCCGACGATCTGCGACAAATCTTCTACACATTTCTCAACACAGGGATGAGGAAAGCTGAATTGGAGAACCTGGAATGGGCGGATATCGACTTCAGACGGCGGAAGATCAGAATCCAGAGGAAGGACTTCTGGAACCCGAAGACCGGCGAGCGAGAGATTCCCATGAACCAGGGCACCTACGATCTCCTCAAGGAACTGAAAGGGAAGAATGATAGGGGTCTGAAAGGCAGGTTCGTCTTCCCGGCTCCCAACGGCGGCAAGATCAAGGCGAGGCTCCGTGAGCGGTTGATCAAGGTGGCACAAGAGGCTGGTATTGAGGGGTTAACTAAGCTTCACTCGCTGAGGCACACCTATGCCAGCCACCTGGTAATGAAGGGGGTCGACCTCCCGACGGTCCAGAAGCTGATGGGGCATGCGGATATCCAGACCACGATGATCTATTCTCATTTGGCCTCTGACCATCTCGTGGAGGCGGTAGAAAAGCTGGATTTCGACTGATCAGATAGCGTGGCTCCAGAACTCCGCTCCCCACCAGGTTCTGCCCGCACTGACCGTTAGTTCTTATGGCAATAGCGTACACTACCGGGGAGCATGTGGCACAGCATTGAGCCGGACATTGAAAGGGGGAGACTGGGGCACCCCTACCCCTCCCCAGCGTGCTAACGAGAGCGTCATAAGCCGACCTCCATGTTGCCACTGAGTTTTGAGGCCTAGCGATCAAGGCTGATTGGGACTGTCTGCAGTAGTGGGGGGTACCCCCCTCTCTCAAGGAACAACGTGGGAAAGGAATCCCTTTCGTCCGGCTAAGTTTAAGCTGAAAAATGGCTGCTATGGCTGCTGGGGGTCGGTACGTCTAATCCGCCTGAGCCATGGAGCGGATGTAGAGAAGGTGAGCTCGGGAGTGGCAGGCGGCTTTGGAAAGCGGCGAATACTCCTCCGCCGCTGATCTGGCCCTCAAGGTGTGTGTCTCCCGGGCACGGATCTCGCAGGTCCTGAGGCTCCTGCGGCTGTCCCCGAAGGTCTTGAGCAAGATTGGGGCCCTCGGTGAGCCCCTACCTAAGCTTATTCTGGCTGAACGTAAGTTGAGACCGATTGTTGAGCTCTCACCAGCGGAGCAGGAACGGTGGATGGAGGCCACTTTACCTAATAGGCCCTGAGCTCTGTCTCTGGCAGGTTGACAATCCTGCGGAAGTGTATATATTTCTATCACTACGACCGACGCCAGTGTATCTGACTCGGATCATTTAGCGTCGGAGTATCTGCAACAGGAGGGGAAACAATGTCCAAGAGACTGAAGATTCCTCGTGTTGGGGAAAAGGGGTATGCAAGACGAGGGGCTTTTAAGGTCATAGCGAGAACATCTGAGCGTGTCGAGATAAGATGGCTCGATGATGATTCTGTCGTCATCCTTGAACCGAGCGACTTGAGGGCTGTACTTGTCGAGGAACCATTGACACCAAGACCGTCCGAGACCCGTAAACCGCCTGAAAAGCGACGGTTTTCCGATGGTTATGAATGTCGGAAGTGTAAGAACATCATATATTCGGCTGTAGTCTGCCCGCACTGCAAGGAAATAAGGTGTCCCGTATGCCATCAATGCGGATGCCCTAGAGGTTTCAATTACGGGAGAGGGATAGCAAGGGGGCTAGGGCATTAGCAGGCAGGAATCAACATGGATAACGGTGGGCCAGAACTCGGCCGTGGGAGTCTCCAACGATGGACCATAAGTCAGCCAAATCGGGCACTGAACTCTTCATAGTTGACAACAGTGACCAAGAGTGGAAGGTACTGCGGTATCTGCACGACTGGTGTCAGCTGTCCCAAGCTATCGATATCGCCACGGGCTATTTCGAGATCGGATCACTCCTGGCGCTTGACGGTGAATGGCAAAAGGTCGATCAGATTCGCATTCTCATGGGTGACGAGGTTTCTCATCGCACTAGAAAAGCCTTCATCGAGGGATTGGAGCAGGTCAAAAACCGTCTGGACAACAGCATTGAAGCCGAAAAAGAGAAAAACGACTTCTTAGCTGGCGTTCCGGCTATAGTTGAGTCTATCCGCTCCGGAAAAATCCTTTGCCGCGTATACTTGAGGGACAAATTCCACGCCAAAACGTACATTACCCATGCCCGCCAAGCCGTGATCGGATCATTCGGTCTAGTTGGCTCTTCCAACTTCACGTATCCTGGCCTTACTAAGAATGTCGAGCTGAACGTCCAGATAACCGGACGACAAGTTAACGCCATCCAAGAATGGTTCGAACAGCACTGGAAGAATGCCGAGGAAGTGAGCCCAGAGATTCTCCGTACGATCGAGCGCCACACGCGCAATTACACTCCATTTGAGGTCTACGCTAAGTCCCTGCACGAATTCTACCGTGGCCATGAGATGACAGTCGGAGAGTGGGAGCGGGAAGAGTCGCGGGTTTACCCAATCTTGGATCAGTATCAAAAGGACGGGTACCGGGCTCTTATGAAAATCGCTAAGAGCTACCGTGGTGCTCTGCTCTGTGACGGTGTCGGTTTGGGCAAGACCTACATCGGTTTGATGGTGATCGAGCGTCTGCTACATGATCGCAAGAAGGTTGCGCTCTTTGTAACGAAATCTGCCCGAAAGCCGGTGTGGGAGGAGGAATTGCGGCGCTACTTACCTGACGAATACGGCGATTTCAGCAATCTCGCCATTTACAACCATACTGACCTCTTGCGTGAGGGCGAGTACCAGGAGCGTATGGATAAGATCACCCGTGTGGTGGATGCCATCGTCATCGATGAGGCCCATCACTTCCGCAACCAGGCTGCAGCTCGAAGTCGGAAGCTCTTCGAGATGACCGAAGACAAGCAGCTCTTTCTCCTGACCGCAACGCCGATCAACAATAAGCTCAGGGACTTACAGCACGTGATTGAGCTGTTCTCGCGAAAGGAGAGCGACTACTTCAAGGAGGCACCCCTTGGTATCCACAGCCTTCCGGGCCACTTCAGGAAAATGGAGAATGCCCTGGAGAAGGTGATCGACGGAAACCCATACGACGCTGGTGGCATAACGCTCAAAGAAGCCGAGGAAGTCCTGTCCAAGGATGACTTGTTCAGGGCCTTGGTTGTCCAGCGGAGCCGGGCTTACGTGCGTCAGAGCCAGAAGCAGCACCGAGGCCGGGAGATCCTCTTCCCCGAACGTCAACCGCCTGAAGTCGTTGGGTATTCTCTAACTAAGACGTATGGCACACTGCTCGATCAAATCGAGAAGGCGATGAGCCGGAATCGCCCGCTGCTGAGGCTCGGTGTGTACTATCCTCTGGCCTACTACCGGGGAGAAGACAAAGAGAAAGAGATTGATCCTCTCGAGGAGGGGCGGCAGAAGCAAGTCGTTGGCCTGATCAGAACTCAGCTTTTGAAACGATTCGAGAGTTCCGCCGTTGCCTTCCGGTCCACCTCCGAGGCGTTGCTGCTCAAGCTGCTCGCCTTTGTCCAGAAACATGAACCGCGTGACTCGGAACGCTGGCAGGCAAGTCATGGTGACCTGATCAAGCGGATTCGTGAGCATCAGATTGAGCGCGGCGTGATCGAGGAGGAGGACTTCGAGGAAGATGTCATTTCCGAGGAGTTGCTTGAATCCTTCGAAGACCTGGACCCGAAGAAATACGATATTTCGAAGATCATCAAGGATACCCTTCTGGATCTGGACCTCCTGGCCGAATTCCTCGAAGAGCTCAGGGGTTTCTCGCCAAAGAACGATGACAAGCTGCGGGCTCTTGTGTCTCTGATAAAGCGCAATGCAAGGCTCAAGAAACAGAAGGTACTCATCTTTTCCGAGTACTTGGATACAGCCAGATACATAGGACGGGAGCTTCAGGCGCGAGGAGTCGGGCCTCTGCAGCAAGTCGACAGTACCACGAAGAGGGACCGCGGGGAGATTATCAAGGCCTTTGCTCCTTACTACAACAGGATGTCAGCCGCCGACATCGCCCGGTTGGGAGACGAGGAGATCCGGATACTCGTTTCCACCGATGTCCTCTCCGAGGGTCTCAACCTCCAGGATGCGAGCTGTATCATCAACTACGATCTGCACTGGAATCCTGTCCGCCTTATGCAGCGCATCGGGCGTGTGGACAGGCGTCTAGACCGCGCGATAGAGAGCAGGATTGCGAGAGACCGACCGGGACAAGTGGATATCCCGCGAAAGGCTTACATCTGGAATTTCCTGCCGCCCGACGAGCTTGACCGGCTTCTGAACCTGTACAACAGGGTATCGAAGAAGACGCTACGGATCTCCAAGGTGTTCGGCATCGAGGGCAAGAAGCTAATCACACCGGAAGATGATTACGATGCCCTGAAGGACTTCGACCACGCCTATGAGGGTGAAGTAACGTCGACCGAACAGATGTTCCTGGAGTATCAGAGGTTACTGAAGAGGCATCCAGATCTGGCTGAGCGGCTGGATAACCTGCCTCTCAAAGTCTTCAGTGGAAAGGCCCATTTGAAAGAAGATACAAAGGCCGTCTTTTTCTGCTACTCTCTCCCTGGGCCCGATACGGAAACAGGCGAGTGGACACGCGAGGCAGGCCACTGCAGATGGTACCTCTATGATTGCCAGTCGGAGGATGTAGAGGGGGAGCCGACTGCGATGATTGAATTGATACGCTGCACCACGAGGACCCCCAGAAAGGTCTCTATGCCACACAAGACTCTGAGCGAGATCCGAGCCAAGATCGAGAAGTATATCAAGAATACGTACTTCAAGAGGGGCCAGGCGCCGATAGGGGTTAAGCCTACCCTTATGGCCTGGATGGAGTTAAGTTGACGGAGAACGGCGTGAGCACGGTAGACGTGGAACGCCTCCGGCAGATCAAGACGCTGCCTTCACTGATCAAGCTCCTGCGCGATGAGCTTGATTGGCCTGTTGAAGCAGAGGAGATCGAAGACCTCACGTTCGACTATTCTCCTGAGGAACTGGGTCTCGACGCCAAGCATGCCGCTAAGATCAAGGAGATCAAACAGCTTCGTCCTCTGGAATCCAAGCAGCCCTGGGGTATCTTTTGGGTGAGTTTCGAGAAGAAGCGATTACCTATAGTCGTCCTTCGCCGCATTCTTGGCAATCTTGTCATCAAAAGCCGCGCGGGGGCCCGCAAATCTGACCGTCCCAGCTGGCACCTCCACGACCTGCTGTTCATCTCAGCGTACGGTGAGGAGGAGCATCGCAGCCTGTCTTTCGCCCATTTCACCGAAGATCCCGCAGGGCAAGAACTCCCCGTGCTTCGCGTCCTTGGCTGGGACGATCAGAAGTCCGTTATGCACCTAGACCGCGTAGCCAATCGCCTATGCAGTCACTTCCGCTGGCCAGGCGATGCAAGCGACATCGATAGCTGGCGCAAACGCTGGTCCGAAGCCTTCACCGACCGCTATCGCGAAGCCATCTGCTCTTCCGAGGAACTGATTCCCCGTCTTGCGAAGCTTGCCACCGATGTCCGTTGTCGCCTACGAGACGTTCTCGACGCCGAGACTGAGCACGGTCCGATGCGAAAGCTGTTCAGTGCCGTCCGAGGCTTGCTCATACACGACATGTCCGAAGATCAGTTCGCGGACATGTACGCTCAGACCGTTGCCTACGGCCTCCTCTCCGCCAGCTTTTCCCGTCCGGCAGGGCTGACCGCGCAGAACTTCGTCCAGCTAACCGCTGTGTCGAATCCCTTTCTGGGGAACCTGCTCGAGAACCTCTTCCGCCTCAACCGTGGCAAATTCCATTTCGACGTGGACGAGGTCGGCGTCAACGACGTCTTGGACCTGCTTCGGAACACCAACATCGAGGCCATTAAGGCCGCTTTCAGCGATAGGAATCCCGCAGAAGACCCTGTCATTCGCTTCTATGAAGGATTCCTCAAACAGTATGACCCCAAGCAGCGTATCCAGCGCGGCGTCTTCTTCACTCCGCGCCCTGTGGTGTCCTACATCGTCCGTAGTGTGCACGAACTGCTCCAGACGGAGTTCGGCCTCGAAGACGGCATTGCCTCTACTGCTACTTGGGCCGACTTAAAGGAGCGCTTCCCCGATTTGGCAATTCCCAACGGAGCCATGCCAGACGACCCCTTCGTTTGCATCCTTGACCCTGCCGTTGGTACTGGCACGTTCCTGTTCGAATGCATCGAGGTCATCGAGCTCACCATGAAGGACAAATGGTGTCGCGAACTGGACAAGAAGAACTGGAATGATCCAGCGATCGTCAAGCGCTGGCGCGCGTATGTGCCGAAGCATCTCCTCCCGCGCCTATACGGATATGAACTGATGATGGCACCTTACGCTATCGCCCACGTCAAACTGGCCCTCAAGCTGGGCGAGACAGACTATCGTTTTCGCGACAACGACCGCCTCCACATTTACCTCACCAACAGCCTGGTACAGCCGACGCCGCTGGCTGACTCCAAGCTGGCCGACATGTTTACAGCTCTTGCCAAGGAGGCACAGGAGGTAAACGACATTAAGCGCCACAAACGCTTCACGGTTGTCATCGGCAATCCGCCGTATTTTGGCGAAGCCGGGCGTGGCGGCGAGTGGATCGCAGCGCTGATGCGCGGTGTGGACAGCCAGACCGGCAAGCCCACGCAGAATTACTTCGAAGTGGATGGCAACCCGCTGGGCGAGCGCAACCCGAAGTGGCTCAATGACGATTACGTCAAGTTTATCCGCTTTTCCCAATGGCACATCGAGACAACCGGCCTCGGCATCCTTTCGTTGATCACCAACCACAGCTACCTCGACAACCCTACCTTCCGGGGCATGCGTCAGAGCCTGCTGGACACATTCTCTGGACTGGACTTTCTGGACACCATGGCAATGTAAAGAAGAAAGAGAAAAGCCCTGATGGTGGGAAGGATGAGAATGTATTTGATATTGAGCAGGGAGTGGCAATATGTCTATTGCGGAGGGCAATCGAGAGTCCGCACCCCGACGTCCGTCACGCTAACCTCTTCGGCATTCGTTCTCGAAAGTATGAACTGCTCATGAAGGAAAACCTGCTGGAGATGGATTGGACAGGCTTATCCCCGGATTCCAAGTTTTACCTGTTCATATCCCAGGATAGCGCCCTTCTGTCCGAATACGAGCAAGGCATGAAGCTCCCCGATGCATTCACGATCTATTCCGTGGGGATTGCGACGGCACGAGACAGCCTCACGATTCACGAATCACCCGAAGAAGTGCATCAGGGCATTTGGGACTTTGCAGAGCTTACGACTGAGAAGGCAAGGAAGAAGTACGAACTTGGACCGGACACAAGAGACTGGAAGGTGACACTGGCACAGGAGGATGTGAGTCGGTCTGGGCCGAGCAAGAGATACATTGCACCCATTCTTTACAGGCCCTTCGACAGGCGTTGGACATATTACACTGGGTACTCGCGTGGGATTATCTGCATGCCTCGTCCCGAAGTCATGCGTCATATGCTATCCGGCACAAACGTGGCGCTTTGCGTTGGGAGAGCCGGTCAAGTCATTGGCCAAGGCGAATGGAACATCGTCGCTTGTTCCCGCCATATGACGGATCTTAACCTATTCCGTCGGGGGGGGAATGTCCTGTTTCCTCTTTACCTTCTTGAGGACGAATCGTCAAAACAAGGTGCTCTGACGCCAGACTTAGCTCTAAGACCTAACCTCGGACCGCGTTTTATTGGTTCTCTTTGCGAACGCCTTGGATTGAAGACTGATGGAGCTGGCAGACTCCCTCACACTCTCTCAGCCGAAGACATATTCCACTACGCTTACGCAGTGTTTCACAGCCCCGGCTACCGGAGCCGGTATGCGGAGTTCTTGAAGATAGATTTCCCCCGCCTCCCTTTGACCTCCAGCCTGGAGCTGTTCCACGCCCTGGCCAAACTCGGCAGTGAACTCGTCGCCCTGCACCTGATGGAGTCGCCTGAACTCAACAACCACATCACGACCGCTGCCGGGTCGGGCGAGTTCCAGGTGGAGAAGGTGTCCTACTCCGACGAAACCGTCTGGCTCGACAAGGCGAAGACGCGCGGCTTCCGGGGCGTGCCCGAAGCCGTCTGGAACTTCCACATCGGCGGCTATCAGGTCTGCGAGAAATGGCTCAAGGACAGAGGCCCCAAGAGAGGCAAGCTTGGCCGCGTGCTCACACAAGACGATATCACTCACTACAACAGAATCGTCGTCGCCCTGAACGAGACCATCCGCCTCATGAAAGAGATTGACCGGGTCATTGAGGAGCATGGCGGCTGGCCGGATGCGTTCGTAACCGACAAAAGTGACCTTGCATCCAGGGAGCCTTCCAGCCAGGCTTAGCTCAGGAACTTTCACTGACCACGTGCATTTCTGAGCACACTGTCCCGTTTCCCACCTGAGTTTGAACCCTGGGGACAGGAATCATTTCCCCGAATCGACCACATGAATTGGCACGCCCCGACCATTTTCTTTTTTCAGCCCGCCGAGTACTTGCTGGGTGTGGTCTCCAGCAAAGCGGGAAAAGCAGACGTCACCAAAATGTCACTATTCCTCGCGCTTTTTCTCCAACGAACACCTCTGAAGATTTCCGTGTCGCCCCAAAGCCGAACATACCGGAGAGTTTTCCTTGTAGCATATTGAGCCGGAGATAACCCCCAAGATTCTGGCTTCTCTTCTATCCTAATGACTTAGGAGATTTCTTAGGACTTCTTCTTCCCCGAACAGTACAGAACTCGGGACTTCCAAGCTCACGTTTCACTTACAGCGTTCCAGGGCGTCACCTGTGTGAGGGAAGCCCATCTAGACTGTATCGCAACCCAATTGCCTTGGCCAGAGGGCGGCAGGCAGCCTTGGAAAGAGGAGAATGTTCATCGACAACTGAACAGGCTCGCAGTCTTAGTTTTTCCTGAGCGCGAGTCAGTTAGGTTCTGACGCTGCTGTGGCTGTCACCGCAGGTCCTAGACAGAATCGCTGCTCTCGGTGATCCAATACCGAGGCCCACGGTCAAGGGAAGCAACCTCAGGCACATCGGCGAGCTCACAGCGACGGAGCAGAGACGGCGGATAAAGGCCACGTTGCGCCATGGCCACTGAGCACCGTCACCAGCAAGTTGACAACACAAAAGAGAAATCTCCGACATCGCCCCTTGGCTGACGGAGCAGGAGAAGCTGGAAGCGATAGCCTCCGGAAGATTGGCATTGCCGGAGCCCAAGGAGTGGGGACGGATGCCCCACCGTAAGGAGACGGAAAGACGGAATCGGTGGATTTGCCGGGAGTTCGAGCGGCTCCGGAAGGGAAACACCCCCGGCACAGGGGGAAAAAGGTGGAGGTCAAAAAGGCCCTTGAGATTATTCGCCGGGAGCTTTGGAGAAAAAGGCAATTCAAATGTAATAGAAACTTGACGACAAGGTCAATTTGGAATATAATTTACCGGAGTTAAGAGCTTAGCCAAGAGGGTGTTATACGGAAACCATATAATCAATAGTCAGGTGGCCTGAGAAGGCGGCATACCTATGGGCAGCGAAGCGATGCAAACTCAGCCGATTGATAGGATCTTGGAAAGAACCGCGAGGCTAGTGGCTCTGTTGGTGGGGATAAGTATCGTCTGGCAGATGCTTCGTCCAGCGTCTCCTTTCCTAGCGTATTGGGGCATTTGGTTTGTCGTATTCTATGCACTAACCATTGGATTTGGCACGCCAACTGAGCACAGGACGCGACGTATCCGCCGAGGATTGATCGGAGTAGTTCTCCTAGGTGCTCTCGTCCTTTCCGCGGTCCAAGTCTATCACCACAAGGAGGAAACGAAAGCCGCCCAGATTATGGCAACCTTCGAAAAAGCGTTAGCGACGAGGCTTTGGATCGCCTATGAGCCTGCTAGCGTCGATCCATACGAGAACGAATACGCTTCTGCCGAAGAGATCCGTGGAGAGCTTCAGGTTCTCGCGGGGGATAGTTTTGACGGTGTGATCACATTCTCGGCATCAGGATCACTTGCTGATATCCCCAGAATCGCGAAAGAAGTCGGGTTTAGGGCTGTAATCATGGGAATCATCAACGTAGTGGACAACGAGGAACTCAGCGCTGCGATCTCCGTGAAGGAGTACGTGGATGCGTATTGCGTTGGACACATGTTCACGGACTATCCGTACAGCCAGACCGAAGTTCTTCAGGCGCTTGACATTGTACGTAGCTCGACAGGACGGCCCATCTCTACGACCCTCCGTCCCAACGGATACCTGGTTTTTCCCGAAGTCTCAAATGCGATAGACTTCTTTTTTCCAGACATTCATGCGAACTGGTACTATGACGGTTCAGCCCACAAGGCACTGAAAGCCACGGAGGAGTACGTAAGAGAGGTTAGGCGACTCCAGGCGCGGTATCCCAACAAACCTGTCCTTCTGAAGCTGATATCCATTCCGTCCGAGGAAGTGCCTGGAGCTAGTACGGAGCAACAGTATCAGTTCTATAGGCAAGTGGTCGAGTACGTCGAAAGCAGTATGACTTTCCCAGAGCGGGTATATCCTTCGTACTTCTCCGCATTCGACCTTCCCTGGAAATCGCCAGAGAGAGGATGGCCGCCAGGCGAAAGGTACCTTGGCTTCTACGACGCTTCAGGCAGATGCAAGGTGGCCTCCGTTGCAGGCGCGGAAGTACGCGTAGTAGACGCTCTGAAATGGAGCCGTGTTGTGACGGCGCAAGAGAGAGTGGGTTTGTAGCCACCTGACAGCAAGGAATGGCCGGGAAGGTCATTAGAGACAGAGGCACGGCAAGCGAACGGCCCAGCTCAAGGCCTCTACATCTGTCTTTGAGAACCGAATCACGTGAACACCTCCGTGGCGAAACAAGTGGCTTTACAAGGAGTTCTTCCAGCTCAGGAAGAAGAGAGTACCGGTCAGGGAGGCGATTGCCAAGATTCAGAAAAAACTCCGCAAGAGACACGTTTTTCTTGCGTACCGGACTATAGAGAACATAATTTACAGACAGTACTACTGAGGAGGCGATGGACATCAAAAACGGATATCATCTCCTGTCTACTTCTGACCACCAAATCAGGTCAGCTCTAAGACAAAGACTAAATAAACGTTACGCGAATGCTCCTCATGCTGTCATTCTGGAGGAGTTCACCCTCGGACGGGGCTCATCCCGCGTTGATATTGTCGTCGTTACCAATCGGCTTCACGGCTTTGAGCTCAAAAGCGACCGTGATACGTTGCGACGATTGCCGGATCAGATATCGATTTACGGCTCAGTTCTTGACCGAGTCACTCTGGTCGTGGGATATCAGCATGCTTTTGAGGCGCTCAACATGGTACCGGAGTGGTGGGGCGTCAACCTGGTAGCGGTCGGACCGCGGGGGGGCCTGAGATTCTCAAATGCGAGGGATCCAAAGGACAATCCTTCCCCTGAGAAAGCCGCTCTGGCCGGGCTGCTGTGGAGAGACGAGGCACTAAGGGTTCTTGAATGGGTTGATGGGGCAGCTGGCTTTCGCTCAAAGCCACGAGCAGCGATCTGTGCTCGAATCGCTGAAGTAGCTAGCGCTGATGTACTACGGTCGGCCGTATGTCACTACTTGAAACATCGAAAACCCTGGCTATCTGCCGGACGACAAACGTGAGGTGGTGGTTGATGCCCGCGAGGAGCCAAGTCGTAGCGTTCCCAGGCCTCATGTCCTCCCTTGGTTTCTGAGTCTCCAGACTCATCCTATCGATGTATTCATCTCCGTAGCTGAAGTCTGGTCCGCAGAACTCCGCGCGATCACACAGCAACTCTGCGTTTGCCGGCCATTGAGCGAAACCCGGACTTCCGCTGTGGCGGACTCCCTCCCCGCGCATAATCAGCCAGTTCTGTTCTGATGTGTATCTGATGCTAGCACTGAAATTCGCATCTCGCGGCGGTTCGGAGAAAATAGGATGCTGGATTGTATAATCGCCAAATGTCGGCGTTCTTGGTAGAGAACCTTCTGGCGTCACCAGACCGAGCCATGCCAGCCAATCCCTGCGCTCGATTAGGTGCCGGCCGATCGTGAAACCTGTCAGGTCTTTCGGGAATGCCCCGCTGACTATGGTGAAAGTCCTCCATCGTTCTATGTCAGGGAAGAGTGCATAGAGCTCCGGGAAACTCGGGCTGAAGTTATCGGCTATTTGATAGTCAATGATCAGATCCGCGTGCTCCGGCACTACCCCAATCTCTGAAAGTAACCTCTGCAAATCGGTGGGAAAGGTTTTGCGTTGGAGTTGTGTACGGAAAATTCGGATGCAGACCTCTTTTTGCTCAGTGGATGCGATTGAAGCAACTGCCGATTGGTAGGCCCTGCCGCGATCGAGCCCTGTTACGGGTATCATGTGTAGCTCCTGATCTCGTGATTCCTTTGCGACTATCTCAAGAAGGTGATTCGTATCGATCGGTGTGACACTATCATCCAGATGCAGGAGGTCCATAAAGAAGGGAGAATGCTGCCAACTTCTGACCAGCTGGCCTGTTATCTTACTGAGCTTTTTCTGAAGGCCTCCTGCCTTTGCTATTCTGTGAGGTGCAAAATCCGCCGGGGTGAGTTCCAGAAGAGGAGTGATAAACGCACTGTCATTGGGATGCATCTCCCGTAGAGCTCCTTGTTCTGCTCGTTTCCAGCGTAGGATGGGCACGTAATGTCTGTGATTGAACATGATCTTATTTCCCCCAATTAATCTCAGGAAACAGCCGCCGCACTTGGCGGTGGCCAACTAGATTACTCAGCAACCGATATGTCTTGAACTCGTAACGCATACGACCCGCAACGATTGCCGGATGGATAGAAAGTTCCCTCGCAAGTTTTTCGGCAGCATCCGGCGATCTCAAACTACTGGCAGCGCTTTTCTCCCATGCATCGTTAGGAATTAAGACCTCTCTGCCTAGGTGATCACCTTCCTCTTCGCGAGGGTCGTCACCGCTTTCAGCGTCTAGATCGTCGTAGAACTGAGTTATTCCCTTGCCGAAATGGAGCGATATATGGGCTAGTTCGTGCATCAGACAGAACCAGAAATTGTCAGCACGGTCATGTCTCAGAGTCAGGCCTATAATTGGCCCTCCTCCCTGAAGCATTATGGCAGCACCATCTAAGTGCGTGCGACGTAGATGAGGTTCGACTACCAGGGCAATACCATGATTCCTCAAAAAGTCGCGGGCCAAGAGGGGTCCGTCATCTGACGGACTTAACCGTGCCACGTTTCGCATGAATTGGAACCCCACCGTTCCTGCCTTGTACTGAACAGGGGGCGCGTCCTCTCGAGCTCGAATAATGACACGTATCGTCCACGCTAGTAGAGCGTACCTATCCATCGACCGAGCAGAGCGGACTGTATCAGTTCTTCTCAAAAGGGCAGCCACGGCTCTTGTCGACTCAAGCTTTGCGAAGAAAGGTAGAAGGATCTCTTCAGCCTGATCACGCCAGTACGAAAGATCAGCGTCGATCCAGCCTCGCTCTTTCATCTCAGGAATCGGAAAGCGGCTCCATTCAATATCGATTTCTTCTAACTGTGATAGATCCTTTTCCTGTAGTAGGACTTCCGCAGGGATTCCCAGACCCGAATGCAGGGCCCTTATCATGGCCAGCGTCAACGGGCGTTTCCCCGATAGAACCTCAGAGACCTTGCTTCGGGTTCCGATGTAGGGCACAAGGTCACGATGTGTTAGTTTCTGCTGTTCCATACGGAACTTGATAGCCTCCATCGGATCGGGTAGCGTTGCCCCGAAGAGTTTGGACTCGTAGTCCTCAACTAACAAGGTCAGAAGTGCCAACCGGTCGGCCTCTGGAGTGCCATGATCCGGGTCCTGCTCCATCAAGGCATCAATCTCGGAAAGGACAGCTTCATAGTCCGCATCGGTCTTGATGACTTTCAGCATACTCTCACCTCCTCAGAGTTTCCATTTCGAGTACTGGGCATGGGTACCGACTTTCAGAACTCGCACAATCTGACTCTTATAGCTAATCTTGACAAGAAGCCGATAACTGTTCCCTTTCAGATTGAAAATCACCCGGTCGTTCGACAGAAAACTTACATCAGCGTACTTTTCCTTGATGTCCTGGGGTTTTTCCCACTTCGCGCTCATCGCCTCGCTGAGCCAAGCATCGGCTTGTGAGCGAACATCGGCGTGACGGGTCTTGAATCCCTCCAGGCATTTTCGTCCCACCACTTTCATTTATAACCACCCAGGGACCGTATGTTCCCAATTCGGGAACAATATATAGCATTCCCTTTTTCCGCGCAAGTCTTTTTTTCGAATATCCTTCTGAAGGGCTACCAGGAAGTAGTAGACACAGGAAGATGGTTCGGCTCTCAGTAAGTCTCTACCGGACAATAAGATATGCCGCGGAAAATTGCCCATTTTGGGCATGCCCATTTAGGGCAGTTTTGCTTGACAAATATTTTTTTCGTATAAATTAGATAGATCGGGATTACTCCCGGTCTCTTGACATTCGAGATCATCCCTCTGGAAGGCCCCGGGGTAATCCCCCGGGGCTTTGCTTTTCGGGGAAAAAGATCGGGAGTGAACCGGAGAGATCTAACCTCTCCAGTCGACCGCGGCTACCACCGCGACCACCCAAAAGGGCCACTCCCGCAGCGCAAGCGCGCTAGAGGTTTTATCGGCTGCGGGCAGTGGGGATTGGAGAGTAAAGATGTCCAAGCTCAAGGTCGAGTGGGTCTCTCCGGAGAAGTTGAGACCGAATCCGAGGAATCCCAGGAGGAACGAGAAGGCGGTGAGAGCGGCCAAAGCCAGCATCAAAGAGTTCGGGTTCAACGTCCCGATCTTGGTCGACGATGACAACAACATCATCGCCGGCCATACCAGGTTGAAGGCTGCCCGGGCGCTGAAACTCGAGTCTGTCCCCACCATCAGGCTCAGCCACCTCTCCCCTACTCAGCTCAAGGCCTATGCGATCGCTGACAACAGAACCGCCCAGATCGCGGAATCGGATTACGACGAACTGGGACAAGCCTTCTCGAGTAGAAGCAGGAGAGCCAAGAGCTTCTGCAATGCATCGGCCTAGAGTGTCCGGAAGACAGTCGATTTGATCGCAGAACGGGCGTGATCGTCAGACTATGTTGGCATTGGCTGATGCGGGGGGATTCGACAAAGGGGAGGACGCTGAGTCAGTGCTCGGTGGACAGAAGGTGGCGACACTAGCCCATAGGAGGCAGAAACGAAGATAGAGATCTGTTGGCTCAGTTGCCCGGAGCTCTCCTCCGGCGTCTACTTCTTTAAGCTAACTGCTGGTGACTTCACCGAGACCTGGAGGAAGATGGTGGTGAAGTAATCTTCACTTGAGAGGAAACTAATAGCGCCCGGGTTTCTCCCGGGTGCCTTTTTTATTTGTGGGACGGAATCTTGACACCGTAGTCTAGAGGCCAGGGGAAAAATGCTTGACAGACAGAGGGTACGAGAGTTATTCTATATGGGGATTGCTTCAGCTGTTTCCTAAGAAGATCGACATCGAAAGACAGCACAAAGAGATGCTTTCCGCG
>Ga0209979_1002871_pt1 | contig 15864 bp, 15 predicted proteins | sample AnhtaG_FD_183114 | JGI IMG/M metagenome (GOLD analysis project Ga0209979, IMG submission 183114) | Deep subsurface microbial communities from Anholt, Denmark to uncover new lineages of life (NeLLi) - Anholt_01485 metaG (SPAdes) (version 2) | ecosystem: Environmental > Aquatic > Marine > Oceanic...
TGGCTGTTGGCACTTGTTTTTCTCATCGCACATAATAAACTCCTTAAAATCGTATCGGTTTTTCAGTAATTTTACCAAATTATTCACACAAAACAAACTTTATCTTTTCCTGCTCACCATCACCGCTAAAATGGGGTGCGTCCCTAATTACTAATTACTCCTAATTACTCTCTATTCGGACCAACATCTCCAACATGCCGCTTGCGCGTGCGCCAGCGATTCATACGGGCTACCAGCCTCCGTGTGCCATGAATCCCATTTTTCCCCGGGCTGACCAGTGTCGAGGCGAACGACCAAAGAATTTAGCGGAGGTAGACCATGCTCGACATCGTAGTTTGAGATGTTGACGATCCAACTGACGACCTCCGGGGTATTGCCGCGATTTCGGTACTTGAAGTGGCTGTGCCGTGGATCGAATTAACGAAGTGAGGAGACGCTATGCTAACCCTTTGCTATTCACTGGAATTTATCTACCTGCGTCTCTTGCAGCTTTTTCAATCCAGTCTCCCATTTTGTGATAGCCATCATCATTATTCCATAAATAAAAATCATATCCTTTACTGGAAATCTACACGACAGGAGCAAGAGTTGTAAGGAAAACCGCTTGCCCTACACAATATTTATAAAATTAGTATTTAGCTATGAAATGCTTGGATCAAATCATGAGAACTGGCCTAAGTCGTTTCCAAGGAATTAGTTACGGACTTCGGGCAAAGGTGTGTTATACTGACACTCAGAGAGTTTTGGAGTCTTATACGGAAACCATATATACATTGTTGGCCATTGGAGTAGGACATATGAGTGACATTGCGAAGGAACGCGACGAGATACGACGCCTCTTGAACAGCGCCAATCCCATAGACAGACTCACGGCCCTCGGACGCAACCGCACAGGAGCCGGTGGAACCTGTGTTTTTGTTGCATCAGAGGACATTAGCAGACTACTGCGTCATGACTCCGACGCTCGGGTTCGTGCAGAGGCCATCAAGTCTTGCATTTTCGACTACGGTGTTCTGACGACCTTCGAGGATCTCTCGCATGCTATGCAAAACGACAGCGATTCAGAAATACGTCTAAGCGCCGCCAAGGCGCTTGCCCACGGATCAGGAAGTATCATTGGCGAACAAGGTCCGCCCGTCGTCTTAACGAGGCAGGCATCTCTGCGAGAGAAGTGTCTTGAAGTACTGAGATCGGCAGAACCGGGGGATAAGAACGCGACATGTTCCCGACTCTGTCTTAGCGATTTGTCTGCACTGAAGGATGTGGTTGCGTATCTCTCTGGACGCCTCCCAGATGATAGATCTGAGGATGGTCATTTTGTGTATTACACCTTGGAGCGTCTTCCAGATATCTATAGTCAGGTAGGGATGCTACAGAAATGGAAACTGAAAGGTGTTCTGAAAACCATCGCTCAGGGTTTCAACAGTACTTACAGTTCTGTCGCCAAGAAATCTCTTGCGAGATTATGATGACACGGATTCCGACAAGTCGATCAGAACGAGAACGGTGGCCAACAAGCTCTTCCAGCCGACGGCGAAGACGCCGCGGCTGAAGAGCGGCGTTCGGCGCTCGGCAAAAGCCAGTACTCTTTTTCCACAGTTCTCGGAGTTCATCAATTCAGACTATAGGGATTACAGACACTCATGGGCGCTAAATCAGGTAAACGCACCGACGCAAATATAAAGGTTCGCGTCATTGGCGAACACGGCCCTGTTGCTCAAATGTTGCATCCATTTTGGATAGCGCGTAACGATATTTCAGTCATGAGCAATGCTCTCAGAATGGTTGATGACCAATTAACTGTGTTGACCTCAGGAGTAAGACTTGTCGTTAGCGGCGGTGGCTTCATCGAAATCTCTCACACCAAGACATACAGCCCGAAGACGTGGAAATCAGAGAAAACCCTCGATGAACTGATAGACCTCGTCCGAGCAGGAATGCAGTTAGTCGCCACTGCGCTCAAAGACTCGGAACGTGATTACGTTATCGGTGTGGACGTTTTTGACACGCAAGACACGGGCGGCGGTCAATTTGCAGTATTTCTCAGTGCAGGGGAAATCAAAACCATCGCTTGGAAAAGTTACCCCGTTCTTAAAGAGTCGAAATGGCTGGCAGGCTTTGGTACTGACAAGGGAAGAAACTCACCTCGAATCGTGTCCACTGCTTTAGGCAAGATCATGTTGCTTATTTGCCATGACTCTCAGGCTTATAACCATCGAAACTCGGCCCTTGTCAGTCGAGCGTATTCGCCAACCCATCGCCAGCAGGCAATCAATGGTATGGTGAAGATGATAAAAGTGGAGAAACCTGAATGGGCGTTTAGCCTAATTCATAAGATTGACAAGGAAGGAAGCATGAGGACTTTTCGAAACTCGTACTCTCAAATTCATCGGGATTATCACGTTCCCGCTGTAGTGGGCGCATTTGGATATGGCCCTAATGTCCAGACAACACTTGAGTGGCTTGCTCACAGGGCACAGTTCCCCGACGGAAAAGGGGGTGTTGTAGCCATCCTTGAAGTGAATTAGAAAAGGCCAGCCTTCCAACATCGTCGTTCATTATCGGCGCGACGCGCCGAACAAGCGGTTGCAGCCGACCGCCTTCGGCGCGGGTATGCGTGGCGCGTTTTGCCATCAATCGTTCTGGTTATTGAAGCGAGTTTTGTCAGAGTCGGCGGCTGAACCGCGGTCCGTTGGCTTACATGATTGAGGGAAGGCAAGGTGCCCTGAACATGGTTGACGCACTGAAGGTTCATCGCTGGTCCGAAGTGCAGGCCTCGGAGCACCCAGGGGTCTACGTGGACTACTACTCCGCGCTGGGAGGAACGATATGGCTACTCAATTCCGGGGAATTCGCCGTCCAGAACTTCGTTGAGTTCTGCAACCTGGTCGAAGCGGCTGTTTTGTTTCCCCGGTTGTACGTTTCCCCGAATCCCTGTCCCCGCCCCGGTGCTGCCCTACGTGATGTGGATGAATTCACGAAGACCCTCGCCTCGAATGGCGCGTTGGCCTTCGTAGAAATGCCCCACATGCCGTGGGCCGACGACAAGAATCTGAGCGACACAGAGAAGAGATTCCTCGATCGCTTCGGCAAAATGAGGGATGCCCTCAGATCGCAACGTCGAGTTGAGATAGTCGAGGCAATCTTCGGCGTTGCGGCACATGCGATTCACGGGATGACCTTGTACCCGAGCGTCCACAATCGCTTCGCATACGTTGAGTCCCTTGGTGTCAGAAACTCCATCCAAGCTACTCTTTCTCTACAGAACGCATACGATTCGATGTCCAGTGCAGCGCGGGAAGCACTGCGATGCCTCCAAGAGTATCGTGGAGTCGAGGCAATCTACATCCCCCCCATTCCCGCAATCATCATGGGGAAGGCATCTTCCCTTGACGACATACCTTACGCAATCCTGGATCTCCGGGATCGCTTTGCGCCGGTCCGCGATGCCTTTACGGATTTCGAGCATACCATCTCGGATCCATCAACGCCGCTCAAGAAGTCACTTCGCGCGATGAATCTCTTGAAGACTGTTGTCGAGGAGATTTCACGACCGTTCGATGACCAGGGCAAACGTGTTGTCGCCCAGTGGAGTGACGTTAGCGAGTTGATACCATTCGATGGAGAGTTCGAGGCAGACGATGCAAAGAGTGTCACGAAATTGCTTCTTGGCAAGCCCCTGGAGGCCATTCTTGCCCGGTTGAAGAGGCGCCACTTCCTGCCGCTCTACTCGCTCAGGAATGCCTATCTGACAAGAAGCGACACGCATACACTCATCAAGAAGCTCTGGGGTTCTGAACTTACGGATGCAGATGTCAGTGTCGGCAAGACATACGTGATGTCACCCGGGGATGTAGAAAACGAAAATACTGAGGGTCCTGGTGTTCTCCCACCGAACGTCTTGGGATTCGACATTTGGGGGAACGAACACGGCAACATTGGCGGAGAGAGCCAACAAGAGGATCCACTCGACGAGGAATAGCGCGCCGCTTCGCTCTGCGCCATTCCTCGCGAGTGATCCTTGTCGTTGGGTGGACGACCAGAACGCTTACTTGGAGGTCTAATGACGCTGAGAAGACGTCTTCTTACACTTCCTGATAGAAAGACGACGGTGGCTTGGCTGCCGATCTTCATCTCGGGCCTGGCCTTGATAGTCAGCTATCTCTCCTATCGACAAGCCGTCCAACCAAGTCGCCCATTTCTCACTGTGGATTACGTTACAGTTGCCGGTGGCGGGCGTGTTATATCAGCTCAGCTTCCCAGCGATGACGTCGCTAGATTGGAGTATCTTGATCGCGAGTACTACGCTCCTCTTCGTTCGGTATTTGGTAGACGCATGAAGATTGCGAACTCCCCGACCACCACCGGAACCGCTCTGTATGATGAGTTCTCGGAGTTGAGGTTCATGCTCATCAGCAACGTCACGGACTACTACTGCAGTGCAATAGAGCTGGATGTGCTCGTTCGACGCAATCCCAGTTTCCAATCCATTCAGACCGCGGACTCGTCTATTGCGCAACCATCAGTAGAGGAGAGGATAGCGACACTCCGCTTCTCAGGACTGCCGGCCAACGAGGTTCTGGCAGTCCCAATCCAGTTTACCGGTCACCCTGGCTATGTCGAGTCCCATATCTCACGCATCGCGGGTTCTGTCACAGAGATCGAGATATCGAGCATTCGATATCGCAGCCCGGAATCCGCTGAGGCGTATGTCATACTGCCTCGTCCCCCGCTAGAGTCAAGCGTAATTATCGGAACAGAACTAATCCAGCTTGATGCGCGTTTGAAATAGGTGGATCCGGAAGAAGTACCGCGAATGGAGGACCGAAAGCCACCCAACTGAGGCATGAACCTGACAGCCGCTACTCGGCCGCAGGTTATGCCAGCACGTTATACGCCTAATCAAAATTTAGGAGAATACATTATGCCCATAACAAATGATGATACATTGTGGATTCCACATCGTCATATACATACTGTAATTAAGCCACCAAAAGAAGAGGATAATTTGGTAATAATTTCAATCAGTCCCGAAGGCTTTGTCCACAAGTTGGTTGCACATAACGGCAAAATCGAGACAATACAGATTGAGTACTGAAGCATCTAAAGAGAAAAGGTCGTCATAATATTGGCTCTCCGGTCATACCTCTCTTGATTATCCAGGTTCGAACGTCGTTCACGAGGCCCCGCACTATGGGATTTTGGCAGTAAAGTTGCTCCAATTTACGTTTATTCAGACCTGATTTTTTAGGTTCGAACCCGGCTCTTGTCCCGGGACGTTCGGGTCGGGATTCAGCGGTACAACGAGTCAAATGGGCAGCTGTCCCGAATGGCGGTCCGTTAAGGGCTTGAAAGAAAAAGGTCTCCCGTAGCCGATAGTTCTATTTAGGACATAGACTGTCGGAAAGGAGACCGTATTATGCTAACAAATAATATCGACAAATCAGAAGGAAATTCTAAAAACATTTCAGAACAATTCCAGCAAGTAATCCTAAACTCCATACGGAACATTCTGCCTGACGAGATGATCGAGCAGACCTGTAAAGAGATCGGCTACAGGTTTCGCAGACGCAAGATTACACCCGTCGTAACCGTTCTACACATGGTCATGGCCGCCATCTGGCCGGAGGAGTCCTTCAATGCATGTTGGCAGGTGCTGTGGGACACCTTCATAAGCTGGTTTCCTCGACTCAGCGGCCAATGTCCATCCAGGGGGCGAGTAACTGAAGCCAGAGCGCGACTGCCTCTGCGATTGTGGCAACGATTGTTTGAGCAGCTCTCCGTCAAAGCCCAGAGTCTCTCAGAGACCTACGATAAATGGAAGGGACACCGCGTCGTTCTCGCCGACGGAACGTGTGTTTCCATGAGCGCCGGAGCCGAATTGTTTGACTCTTTCGGTGTCAACACAGGTTATCACGGGTCAGGACGATATCCGCTTGCTCGCCTGGTCACCCTATGCCTGGCCGGAACCATGACGATCATCGACTATGCCATCGGAGCCTATCGAGATGCCGAATCAACTCTGACCTTTGGCATCCTCAAATCACTGAGAAAAGGCGATTTATTGGTCGCAGATCGGCATTTTGCGGCTGCTCATTTTTACGTTCGGTACCAATCCATGGATCTGGAGTTCCTGAGCCGTGCCCATCAATGCCTGAAGATATCGAGAGTTAAGCAATGTTTTTGCTATAGCGCTAACGACTTTATTGGCCGGTTGAATATCAACAAGATATACCGCCGGCAGGATCCTTCGCTGCCGGCTGGTATTGATGTACGTTTCATCAAAGCAACGCTGAGGATTCGCGGCAAGCACAGAGTCGTATGGTTCGTGACATCCTTGATGGATGCCAGGCGTTATCCCGCCCAACAGATTGTGGAGTTGTACGCTCGACGCTGGCGAATCGAAATGTTGTTTCGAGAACTCAAGATCAACCTTTCTGCTGATGTGCTGCGAAGCCAAAGGCCCAATGGGATTCGCAAGGAAATCATCGCTCGACTGGTCGCATTGAACATTGTTCGATCCATCATGCTCGAAGCAGCCGCCAACGCCAAGATGGACGATCCTCTTCGGATCAGTTTTGCTCATGCGGTGCGGGCCATCATCAGTTTCAACTCTGCTCTTTCACGAGTGCCTCTGGCGTTGGTCTGGGATGTATATGATGCTATGCTGGTTGAGATTGCCAGCCATGTCAATCCCGAACGACCGGGCCGATTGGAACCGCGAGCCGTCTGTCGAGAACGGAAACATTACCCGTCTCTAAGAATTACAAGAGCACAATGGAGGGATAGACATGTTGCTTAACGGACCGCCATTCGCAGCTGTCCCTAGTTTCTAGTTTCCCGGATACTCATCCTCATGTACAACCAATTTGTTAGGGCTTTTGAGAATGTCTGTTTTGGCCTGTAATTCCTCAAGCACTTTTTGGTCCTTCTCTGTCCACTCGTGAACTTTGAATAACGCAAAATCATAGGAAGAAGTGGGTCTAATCTTAACTTCTGTAGCAATGCCTATAATTTTCTTCTCTTTATGTTTACTTCTGGCAACGTGACACATAGCAGTTAGATGTCCCCTTCGGTTTTCTCTAGGTTCCGGATCATCTTGAAATAGGAAACAATACATAACATCTTGATCTTCCATAAACACAAATCGTCTGAAGGTTTTTCCACTCTTATGGGCTATCATATGAGCTTCTAAAAATGCCTTGCTCAGTATTCGTCTGCTCAACCTGTCGTGTCTAGCAAGTTCACGAGCAATTAGTTCATATTGAGCACTATCACCTTCATGAGCTCTGTCTATGATACCATCCCATAAGTAGCTTACTTGATCAGCTTGCTTTTTAGCCTGATATTTAGGATGCTTTTTTAGGTCTTCCCAGATACCTTCCTCAAGGAGCACTGCGTCCCTGTTTTTGAATTTATCAAAACAGCGGTTGTTTTTAAGGTAATAGGCTAGTATCTCCTCCTCTCCACCGAGAACTATAAGGCTCGTTCCTGTATCTGAAAGTTGCTCTCTATCCCGCAGATATCTTTGGAAATCCGCAATTGTGTCAAGTTCGTTCAGAATGATTTCAGTGAACCTCTTAGTAAATGTATGTATCAAATATTCTTTGGCTTTTTCACGCGACCTGATCATACTCGGATTGCCACCGAAGAATGCAGAAATCAAATGTATACGTTTAATCTCTGAAGGAATGAAAGTCTCTGATTCTCTTCGAGGATTTGTGAGGGTAATATTTCTTTTAAGTTCGAACAATTGTCGGCAAGAACCAAGTAATTGGCGTTGATTTTTTTGCACATCTGATTCTTTGAAATTTCCGCTGCTATCTAATTTTGTGTCTTTCAATTGCCATACTATTGCAATATCATCGAACACTACAAGCAAATCACAAAGTTCTTTACCATTTGGTAACACTGGATTGGGGTAGCACCAATCGGTTAGGAATGTCTTTTCCGCCAGTTCATGTAGGATACTCTCTGCTTTTTCCCCCTTGATTTGAAAGTAGTCTTTTTTTACTGTTAGATCAATCGAATGTTGGTCAGCCTTCCTACGGTTAACCCTCTTTCTGAAAGCCTGCTTTGGTAATTTGCCTCTTTTACTTTTATTTTTGGACTTTCTGTTCATACACTGATTTACTTAGGATTTACCATATAACATTGTATATCCTTGCTCAGTCCCAACGCATCGGGTCTGAGCCTCTCTTCTAATAGAATATCAAATCCATCTAAAGATTCAATCTTTCTGACTGCTTGATACTGAAAACTGTGTTACAGAACTATCGGCTTCTTTGGTGGGCGACCTACGGTCGAGTTAATACCTTTATCCTGAGGTTAGAAACTTGATAGTAATGCCTTTGTGGGCAGCGTACTGACGGATGTTTGACATAATTTCTTCCGGGACCTTTTTATCGGTGGTTAATTGTTGCAATCATTGGTAGACAACCATATTTGCTTCACCTCTTGATAATCCCTCCCTTTGTAGAACCTTTTTTGAGAATCAAAATAGACTTTCTGTGTTGGGACTGACATAAAGCTTGATTTAGTTTTAGTCTTTGGTGAAGGCCAAAAAGCGATAACCGAAATAATCACTATTACTATAAAAGCAATAACTAAACCCGCAGACCCTAAAACTTTAATAAGTATATTTTTTCTTTCTTTCCTCCCCCATTATGGTATGATGATGACTCTATGAACCTCGTGGGTATTGTATCAGAAAAGGACATGCTGAAGTTGCTCTTTGACCCAGGTGCTAAGCCCGGAAAGATTGAGGACTTCATGACTAAAGAAGTGGTTAGTTTCAACCACGACGACAGTCTATTTGATGTTTGTAACTGCCTTATGAACAACTATTTTCGAAGAGTGCCAATATTGCATCATGGTAAATTGGCTGGTGTTATCAGCAGAGCAGACCTCATAATATACATTCTGAAAAACAAATCAGTCATCTTTAAAGACAGACACACGGACTAACCATCCTTTCAGAGAATATTCTAAGACGACGAAGATCAGAGCGAGGAAGGTCTTCGAACCTGCGACTCATCAGGTTTTTGCGGCAGGAAAACGATATGTTCTACGTCGCGGCAATATGTCACAAATCGCGCCAATAAAAGCACAGCGTCGCCAGGATAACCGCCAACAGGGTCCCTCTTTTGTTTATTATTAGTTTGCATTAGATTATATTTAGTGGTTAGCCTATTTTTTGATATACGCAACAGCATTATAGAATCCAATATAAAAAGGTGGAGCATCAGCTACAGACAAACTACTATAGGCGGTAAAAATTCCAGCAGCGAGCAAACCAAGAATAGCTGCCAATACTCCCAGAGCAATGTGCGCGGTCTGTGGTGCAGGCGAAAGTTGGTGCAATACGATTTGGAATCCATTACTTTTTACCTCCTGCTTTGTGCATCACATCCAAATCATAGCTTATTTTTTATGTGTGTCAAGTTCTTAAACCGCATTCGTTCTCTGAATTGATCAATCACACTCTGAATGTCCCCAAGCCGCAAGAATGTGTCTTTCAAAGCATTGTGATGCGGCTTGCTCGCTTACCCTGCCGATACTTCCACTAATATCAAGAGGCACATATGGAGAAGCAGACAAAGTTGTCATAGACTTGAAAGGTTCAGAGAACTTACGTAAAGTAAACCTTTTGTTCCGGCATCACCACTGCTCCGGAAGGTAGTATGTTCGAAACGCATCCTTGCTTTTAACCTGGAGATGGTAATCAGATCTATTTTTCAGATCAAAATCACACTCTCAGCTGTAAGCCTTAATAACGAGAACAAGATGGCTTTTCATTTATTTTTCGAATCTTTTATACCTTTAAAATTTTTAAAATTCACAAAAAAAGGATAAGACCGTAACAAAAGGGTAACAGATAATAATCATAATGCTCCCGTAGGAAAAATGATTCAATATAGGTGGAAACAGTTAATATGACAACGAAAGGAGATGTTATGATGGCCGAAAAAAGAGATTGTCCATTAAAACTTCATAGAACGTTTTATCCAGGTTCCCTCGTACTTCGGAATCTGATGAAGTCGTTAACGCTGCAAAAATTCTTAATTTGTTTTTCAAGGAGACATACAATGAAGAAAATAGTCTATGTAATAATTCTTGCTTGTATAAACTATTCTTCTTTTGGGCAAATCCTGGAAGAATATGTACCTGAAAATCTTGATGTTTTTAAATCAGACACCATAAAATACGAGGTAAATGCTGATGGTTATATTGATGTGAAATCGATTCCTCGCCCTGATTGTGAGGTTTTTTATAAAATCGCAAATTATTATTATAATGATGCTGATAAAATATTTGTTATTCCTGAAGGAACAGAAGAGAGCTCTGGTTTTGCGAGAATAAAAAAAGAGTTTTCCAGATCTTACAAGAACCGTGTTTTTAAAAAAGAATCAGAACTTAGTAATACTGATTTTCAAAAGTTGCTTATCCTGCATGCCCCAATTCATTATTATAAAGACTGGAGTAAGTTTAACCTCCCAATCTTACAGGAAGAAAAAGGTTTTTCGTTTAGGGGGCAAAAATACACTGATGAGAATGATGGAATTTTTTATATGTCGCCAAACATTATAGCAAAAACAGGCAATTCCATTACTCCCATTTGGAACTTGTATAACAGTTATTGTACTCTGTATAAATATGTCATAATCAACGATAATAGATATGTAAAATATGGATTACTAAATGGTCACGAAATAGACTTGGAAAAGGTTAAAACGTCAAACTACAAATCAGTAATATCAAAATATTTCAAATTTGACATATCAAAATCACTAGAGGGCATTTCAACATCTGAATATGACGCGATAGTCGAACAGATATGCGAGACTATGGATTTAGATTTACCAGATTTTAAAATACAATGTATGGTGCATTCTGGGCCTAATGGGGCGAGATTGTTCTCAAATTGGTTTCCCCTTTTAGGCTGTAATATTCTAGAAGATTCAGTGAGTTTTGGAGCAGCCCATAATGGAGTAATCCATGTTATTGGCGAAGGTAAAGGATTAATAAGTCATGAATCTTTCCATGCAATATGGGACAAACTCGTAGGTATCAGAAATACCTTTTTTGCAGAGGGAACACAGATGTATTACGAATTTATCCAAGATTCATCAAAAATTACTACAGCATTAGAAGTTATGAAAAAATATAAGGATTACGATTTAAAATCTCTGATAATAGGAAATAACTTTTTCAATGCTCCCCATGAAAATAATAAAATTATTGCTTATCCAATATCAGGCTTGTTTTCTATGTACCTGATAGAACAATACGGTTTAGAAAAATACAAATTACTTTTCAAGGCCGAAAAGGGAGAAAATGGATTTACAGAAGTATATGAATTAAAGCTTGATACAATATTAGCAGATTTTTATTCTTGGATAGATTCGAAATAGTTTGTCAACTATTGCCAACAATGCATCATACACCATGTGTGGAATGGTGCATTTCGGGGAGGAATTTGGCGGCAGACATCAACGGGCTGTTGCTCAAAGGGCTTTCTTGTCAACACGTCTGATGCATCTGGAGTAATAGTAATAACCGAATAAGCCCATTTGAGAAGTACTTGCAACAACTGCTGTCGGCATGTGGTGATTATGAATTTGAGGATTTGCTCTGTGAATTTGACGACGTGGATATTCTGACCGCGCAGCCCGCTCATGGATTTAAGACCATAAAACGGATTTCAAACCAACTTGCACGTCGTACCTCAATTGCTTGCCTTAATCCCGGAGTAAGAAAGCGAAGCATTGACAGAGATTATGATCTCTTTTTCGCCAAGTTCCTCTTACAGACAGATTTATTATCGTTGAACGCCCTTAAGAAATGGAAAGAGCGATGCCGAGTCGCTATATGCTACCTTGCAGAGGTATGGGTGGACGATGTGAAAAAATGGAAAGGTTATGCAAAAATTCTGTCTCAATTCGATTATGTAATTCTCAATTGCTTTGCAAGCGTTAAGCCAATGCAGGATTTGATTAAGCGTGAATATAAGCACATATTTTACAAGGGTTTATATCATCAATAGATTTCTATCTCACCGTATACTTAATCCGACGCAAAAAAATCCTCGTTTTTGGACTAAAATCGAGGATTGTCACGTCAACTGTAGGTTTATACTTATTGCTCTTGCTAAATCATTGATAGTAGTTGCGAAGGGCCAAAGTGTTGTAAAGTCTTGGTTAGTCAACATAAATATTATCTTTGGGTTGGATGTAATTAACGCTGGAAAGGTAAAAGAAGTGATTGAGAGTTGGCTTAGGGGAGGACAAGGAAAACGCATTATAATACCTTGAAGTTGTCGAAGTGTGGTGTGAACGAGAATGGGGATATTGAGAGACGCCCGGCATAGGCCTGTTCAGACACTGACCTCATTTGCCGTTGTGGCGTCTGTTTAAGAGCAAGGATGGCCGACTTGTCTTGCTCATTGAGCATCTCAACATCCAACAGCTTGACGTTGCACCATCTGTCCCAGCTTTCGGTTGTTACGGCCAGATACACAATACGGCCGACAAGTTGTTCGACCCTAACAACATCCGGCTCAAGGAACAGATGTACAAACGGTACGCCCTGCGATTGAGCGAGTATCGCGACGTGAGAATTCGGCGTCGAAGGCATCAACGTGATAATGCCCGCGACGGAAGGAATCTCGGATGGCACTGCGTCGCTCAACAGAATGTCCCCAGGCAGAAGGTCACCGGCTGTGTAGGCCGTTTGAATCTGGCTGCTGGGAAAGAATTTCAGCGGGCCCAAGGCCCAGCCATCGGAATAGCTCGTGTTTCCCTCCGCCCATTGGGCAGTTGAGCCGACAGGTACGCCCTGGCTCTCGAACCAGTCACGGTTCTGCTGTGCCGTCGGAAACTGTTCGTAGGTGGGGAAGTAAAACGCCTGCACATTGGGGTCAGCTATGACAGAGGCCTTTACGATGTTGAACATTTGCACGATTTGTTCTTTGGTATATGGGTCGTAACGCACGAACTGTATGCCATACTTGTTAAAGGGCGGCTCTTGTCGTGGAGATAGAATGACAGCGCCGAGAATAGCCTGCTGTCGCTGCTCATAGAGGGTTATGCTGTCGTATTCCGACAGGCTCATTCCCATAAACAGGTCAAGACACTCGGCAGCAAAATCATAGTGGTAAGTATATCTTTGGGAATCCTGATAATAGACTATGTTCGGATCGAATCCTTCCCGAATAATGATAGTGAACTTGATGTAAGCAGGCGATGTCCGGCTGCAGAATGGATCATCATGGTATACGATCTCGTTTTTCCAGTGCTGCACGGGTTCGTCGTTCCTTGCGAGGAGAGGTGATACGGCATAGAGCATACACAAAAAAAGGCACAACCTTGAGTGCATTGCAAAAGCTGTTTTACCCATTTCAACTATCCTCCGTTCGCCGCCCTCCATGAAGTGCAGTGATTAGGCCGATACCCTTAGATTATACTTGATTGGCCCTGTCTTGGCAAGAGTGTTGTGCTCAAACTTAGGGGTTTTCTCTTAAGCTTTTCCGCAACAAATCCTTGTGAAGCCAAAAGCAGGTATTTATTGCTTCAGTCAGGCCTCCTAACAAACGGTATAAAAGAAAGTCAGGCTTATCAGGTAACGGTTGACCCGGTTTGAACCTCCATTATTGGTGTCTAATCACCAGCTTGAAGAAGAGAAATACCCCTTGGTATAAAGTAATCGCATTTAACCAAGAGAAACAGCAAATTGGAACAGGATGGATTAATAGCACGGCACTTTTGGGGCAAGAACTAAAAGCATACGAGTGAGTCTGCAAGAGATAGGTGAAAGCAAGGTCGTAGGTTCGAAACGCGCCCCCGCTATGAACCTACGACCCAGATAATGACGAATAAGAGCCTATCCGGATAACCCGCTCTATTCCGAGCTCCCCTCTTTGATTCTGCTATTGTCGGTTTACAGAAGCCACGAATTTCTGTAACTCTTTATACATCTGAGACTTATCTATTATTGGCCACGCAGACCCCGACACAAAGATCTGATAGGTCGTATGTTCGAAACGCGCCCCCGCTATGAACCTACGACCACGGTTGCATAGGAGCGGCAAAGCACTCTTTGTCCGCCCTATATTACCCGCGTGGCGAGCCATCTTCTCTCTCGAATCCACACTTCCAAAACGGAGATATCCCCTAACAACCTCCATACCATTGAAGATGAATTAGCTCGCAGACTCGGCCTTACAGTCGACATCGGCGGTTATGAAGAGATATGGACGGCTGATCCCATTCTCTCACGCCTCCCCGATGAGATGTGCGGCGCCAGGCCCGCGAGTCCTTTTTCGTTGTACGAGTTTCTCGTTATTTGTACCGTCTTACAGAACACGACTGTGCGTCGAAGCGTGCAGATGGCCGAAGCTCTTGCGCACAATCTTGGTAAAGCCCATCAATTTCCAGACGGGACCATTCTCTACGGATTCTGGGAACCTGCCGACCTCGTCGAGCTTGGTGAGTCCCGGCTCCGTGAGTTGCGCCTGGGCTACCGAGCGAAGAGTCTGGTTAGATTCTCCGAGCAGTTCTGTACGAAACCGAACCTGGAAAGTGAGCTTTTGGATGTGCCAATCGACCCTGACCGTTTGTGCACTCGGGTCAGGGAAATCTATGGCGTAGGCCCAGCCTCTGCCGCATACATCATGTTCGAGTGGTTCAAGTGTATTGACGAGTTCCAGCACGTGTCGCCATGGGAACGAAAGATCCTGTCCAAGTTATTGTTTGACAAGCATGACACTTCAGCGACAGAAATGATCCAGTTTTGCCGTAATCGGTGGGCACCGTATACAATGCTCGCAGTACACGCTGTTTTTGAGTCCGTATTCTGGCGGCGGGTGCAGGGGTATGGACCGGAGTGGCTTGATGAACTCATTAGACTCTAGCAAATCTCGCTCATTGAAGGACGCAATTCTAGATGCGCTTCGTGCCGGGCAGGCTGAAGAGCCTGAAGAAGAGGCTACGTTTGTTTTGCGCTATGTCAATCAGCATAGTCTGCTAGACCCCGGAAAGATCGACAACATTCTGGCCGAGCTTGCCGAAGGTGTTTCTCCCTACCACGTTATTGGTGAGTACCCGATTCCTGGTGCTCGGTGCACGCTGCTTGTTCCTCGTGACGTAATGCCCCCTGGCTCCGATACCCCGGGCATGATCCTTGCGATCCAACAGGTCGCCAATAGCTGCAGACCCGCATTGCTTGTCGACATCGGATGCGGAATGGGTGTTCTCGGTGTCGCGGCGCTACTCGCCAGCCCTGACTCCCGGGGAGTCCTGATCGACGTGGACATGGCGGCGTGTGAAGCGACAATCGCTAACCTCGCGCGTCTGGGACTGAGCAATCGAGCCACTGTCGTGCCGGCAGACAGCCTGGCTTGCTTGGCGCCCAACAGTGTCGCTCTCCTTGTGGGTAATCTTCCGTTCGTCCCAACTGATCACATAGGTTCTCTGTTGCCTCGTTTCAGCAGGCATGTGCCGCGGCGAGCAGTAGACGGTGGCCGAGATGGGCTCGGTCTATTCCGGCGATTACTGCCTCACGACCTACCAGTAGGAACTCGCCGGCCTGCCGGAGTTTTCCACATGTTGTCCACATAAGGAACACATAGTCCGTGCTGAGGGATTCAGCATTAATGAACTTGACGAGAGAATCACGACGTTAAGAGGGAAGTAAATCGCCAGATTTTTGGCGGCTTTGTACGAAGAGCATGGATTGCCCTTGATTTTTCCCGAGAATTCCTGTAAATGGAAACGTGGATAGGATTTTTGTGAGGTACAGTTTGTTAATTAAGGACAGAAATGTAATTACAATTGGAGGCGAAAGAAAAAGATGGCCAATTTTGGT
>Ga0209979_1002873_pt1 | contig 15857 bp, 8 predicted proteins | sample AnhtaG_FD_183114 | JGI IMG/M metagenome (GOLD analysis project Ga0209979, IMG submission 183114) | Deep subsurface microbial communities from Anholt, Denmark to uncover new lineages of life (NeLLi) - Anholt_01485 metaG (SPAdes) (version 2) | ecosystem: Environmental > Aquatic > Marine > Oceanic >...
TCCCGGCGGCATTGACCTCTGGCCAACCGCACCGGACGGCGGCGACGAATCGCTTATGCGTAAGATACCTGCCGATTACGGCAATGACCCTGACAACTGGACCGCAACCGCCCCTTCGCCTGGATTATAGTCGGGGTTGGGTGTGGGCATTTGTGCGTCCACGTCTTTTCGCCAGGCCTTTAACATCTTGTGCAGTTCGGTGGCTTTGCCGGGCATCTTCTCGGCGAGATTATTCTTCTCGCCGATATCCTCTTTAAGATTGTAGAGCTCTAAGCGATTGTCTTCATAAAATTCAATCAGCTTATAATCCCCGGCTCGCACAGCGCCACCGGGGCTGCCGCCTTGATTGCCGTAATGGGGGTAGTGCCAGAAGATCGCCTTGCGGGGCAGCGATTTAGTCCTCTTGAGCAGTGGCACCAAGCTTACACCGTCGATATGCTGTTTTGGTTTGAGTTTGAGGTCGGCCATCTCCAGTATCGTCGGGTAGAAGTCCGTGCTTGTCACCGGCTCACGGCATACGCTGCTAGGCCGGACTACACCGGGCCACTTGATAATCATCGGCTCGCGGATTCCACCTTCGTACAGCCATCCCTTGCCTGCCCGCAGCGGCACGTTGGATGTAGGCGAACCTTCCGAGGTTGACAATCCGCCGTTGTCGGACATAAATATCACGACTGTATTGTCGGCCACGCCCAGTTCTTTTAGTTTCTTCATTACTCGTCCGACGCTTTCGTCCACGCTTTGCACCATACCGGCATATACCAGATGGTCCTGCACCTGCCGTGCCTGCCGCTTACCTTCAGGGATAAAGCGGGGTCCTTTAGCCGGCGGCAAGTCGGCGGCCTTTGCCTTGTACCTTTCTATCAATTCCTTTTTTGCCTGGAGAGGGGTGTGTACTGCATAGTGCGAAAGGTACAGTAGGAACGAATTGTCTTTATTGGCGTCAAGGAATTTTAGCGATTCGTCGGTGAGCTTATCAGTCAGGTACTCGCCGTTACGTCCTTCAATTGGAGGATTCCCCCGCCACTTGGGCCAGAAGTAGCTCCGCGGCATCCCGCTTTGGCATCCGCCTATGTTGACGTCGAATCCCTGGTGCTCAGGCCAATACGCTTTGCCGCCGAGGTGCCACTTGCCGACAAAGCCGGTAACATATCCGGCTTCCTTCAATGCCTCGGCTATCGTTACTTCTTCCAGCCCAAGTTGGTAGATGTATTTGGCAGGATTCAGCTTACCTCGTCGCCTGCCGATTAGATAGTCAGTCAGATTCAGCCTCGCCGGATATTTGCCTGCCATTATACTTGCCCGTGTCGGCGAGCAGACCGGGCAGGCCGCATAAGCATCAGTGAATCGCATACCCTCTCTGGCGAGCTTATCGATATTGGGCGTTTCATAAAAGCTGCTGCCGTAACAGCCTGCGTCCATCCAGCCCATATCGTCGATGAGGATAAAAACGAAATTCGGTTTTCTCTTCGTCTGCGAAGCTGCTGCCTGTCGTAGAGTTGCCCCCGTACATCCCGGAACGACCAGCGATGCCGCTCCAAGTCCTATCATTTTCACAAAATCACGTCGGTTCAGGTAATACGTATCTGCCACAATCATTTCCTCATATAGTTAAGTTAAACGATTTTAGTTACTGATCCTGTTGGATCACCTTTACTTTTACTTTGGCATCGGTATCTAATCTTTTGCCGAAAGGTCTGCACAAAGAAGCTCTTCGTCATTTCTAATGAAAACGTGCTTGTAGGCAAATGCGGGATGGGACCAGCACACCCCGCCGCGTTGTCTAAGTTGTCCTTGTGTAGGATTGATGAGCTTCGTACGACTGATTTCATGAAATCCATTTGGCGACAATTTGCTTATGATTAATTCACCACGTTCGTTAAACATCCATATCTTGTCTTCATGTCGTACCATGTGAATGTTGGCCCAGCGGGCTTTGGGGACAGCGTCGAGACTTTCCCAGATGCGGTCGCCTGTGTGCAGATCCAGACAGCGGAGTTCGCCGTAACTGTCCACCCCGTAAATGTAATCCCCCTGGAGGAGAGGAGTTGATATGCAGCAATGTAGGCTCTCGGTGTTTTTTACGTTGGGGCCCCTGCGCTGCCATACTTTTTCCACAGCGAGCTTGTCGGGATTAACTTTCAGCAGCAGTGATCCGTCGAAGAAGCTGCTTACGAAAAGATAATTTTTTTCGAAAACCGGAGTAGCAATGTTCTGGCCAATGCGGGCTGGTGGGAATGGGTGTTGCCAGTAGAGCTTTCCGGTCAGGGGGTCCAGGCCGACGACTCTCTCACCGGTCCAGCAGACCAGCACACGTTTACCCGCCTGTTCAATGACGATGGGCGCCGAATATGAGGCGGAGTCATTGAGAGCTCGCCATTGTTCCTTTCCGGTGACTTTATCAAAGGCGACGATACAGGCGTTGTCTCTGCCGCCGATTTGTACTACGACCAGATCGCTTTCAACAAGTGGAGAAGCTGCAATACCCCAAACTGGCATTCTGATATCATACTCGGCATTAAGAGCTTTGCTCCAGAGGACTTCTCCATTTGCCGCATCGAAACAAAAAAAATGTCCCATTGTGCCGAGCGAGTAAGCACGGTTTTCGTCGATAGTAACCGAAGCACGGGGGCCGTCCCTGTGTTCGACTCTTTCGTATTTGCATTCATAGTCATAAGACCAGATTTTGTTACCAGTCATGGCATCGAAGCAGTGAACACGCTCGACCTGAGTCGGGGAAGCTAAGCGGTCGGTGACATATACCCGGCCGTTGGCAACGGTTGGCCCGCTGTAGCCATTGGCAATTGTGGCCTGCCACCGGGTCTCAAGCCGTGAAGTCTCGAATTTTTCTACAATACCTTTTTCGCGCCAGATACCATCTCGATCGGGACCTCGCCATTGAGGCCAATCTGCGCCCGAGGTAGGAACGGCCAATAGCAAGCCGACAACTGTTATCAGCACCAGTATTCTACTCATAAGCACCTTACTGAAAAGCTCAAAGACCCGTCATCGTTAAACAAATGGCTTCACGAGCATCAAAATATCTGACGTGTGGTCTGAAACCACCGAACTCTGAAGCCGGTTGACTGCTTAACTCTAACAAAAATTGCGTCAGAAAACAATGTTTTTATTCACTGAGATGGGCGAAAGCAATGAACGCAGCTTTTTCGTCAAGGCTTGGGTTGGATGATGGCTGAAAAGAGCGAGACACATGTTCTATAATGGGACACGCCTGTTAGAAGCGTGCGTATCCGCATTCGCCTTGATTCTTCGCCTCATATCGTGTATTATTGTCTTGGATTTTGCGATCTCGCTAATAGAGAAAGTGGAGTATTAGTATGGATAAAGAAAGAGCATTTACGTTAATAGAACTTTTGGTGGTGATTGCCAATGTAGATGAGATGAAGCGTTTCTGCATCAACCGACACGATGGGTTTGTAAATGGCGCTTTTGTGGATTTTTCTGTCAGAAAGATAGGGCTTAAGGAGCTGTGGAAGTTGAAATGGCATCGAGGCTACAGAATAAACGACCCTTCGCCGGTCTGGCCAGATTGGATGAAAAGCTTTAAGGACTACTGAAAAGAGATTTTACACTCATAGAATGGCTGTTCTCTTTTCGGTTTGATGGTATAACAACTTGCCAAACATTAGTCCCCATAAAGCCAGTTCAATCCTGCTCTAAAACAAGGGGGCCTATACCTGCTTATATCGGCATAGACCCCGAATTGACGCAAATCTATATCATCAACCGCGCAATCTTAATTGCTACCTAAATTCCGACTTACGGTGCCGGTTCTGGTTCCGGTGGTGCCGGGCGATACAGCCGAATATCGTCAAAGAACACTAAACCTGAACCGTCGGCTTGCAGATTGTTCTTATCGCCGAAACCAATAGAAATCGTATTGACATTGGCCAGGTTCACACCTTGAGCTGCGAACTCCTGCAGGTCGATGGTCCATTCCGTCCACTCATCTATCAGCGCCGCGTCGGGATTATCGTGATAGACCACTGCGCTGCCGTTGAGAGCCACATACATCCGCTCAGCAGCATTAGAGGCATCTCCGTGGAACCACAGCGACAATACTCCAACACCTTCTTCGGTCCAATCACGTGGCCAGACCAACGTCATAGTTGCCTCAGAGTATTTGAAATTGTTCTCGTAGAACAATGGCATCGATTGAGAGCCGCCGTGAACAATATCAGTTTCAACGAAATGTTCTCCCTGGTCAAAGTTGGGGTCAGGATAACCTGCCGTGGAGCCGTTTGTCTCTACGCCCCATCCGTCTATCCACGTATTGAATATCTCGTCGGGCGGATAGTCGTTGTAATCCTCAAAATCCTCTATCCCAATATAGTCGGTTACCGAGAAGCTCCATACGTTTCCTTTGCTGATTGTCGCGTCGGTATTATACTCATCGATACGCCAGTAGTAAGGCCCGCCGCCCCATTCAACGCCTTCGGCTGGAGTGTAAATGGTAACACCCTGTCGGCCTCGATATATGCCGGTCGTATCGGATGCATCGGCATCGACAACAGCGTCTCTATCGGTATCGAAGTAAACATCATGCTGAGATGCATTATCTCCCGGCGACCAGTTGAGGGGCGTCGCATCTCTGATGTACGGTGTTGAGCCTGGAGTCGGACTTGGGTCCCAGGCAAGTAACAGATTACCTCTCATAACCTGTTTAATATCATCGACCGTAAGTGCCACGTCATAGATACGGACATCATCAATCGGCCCGATGAAAGGCCTACTGCCCCAGGGAGCTTGACCTATCCTGACGTTACTGCCGCTGGCGGTATCTATCAACGTGCTCTGTTGGGCACTGATAGCTTGCTGTACACCATCCAGATAAAGTTTTATCTGGACAACATCCGGAGCAGCGTTCTCTTCAAGCACCGCTGCGACGTGATGCCACCGACCGTCGCGCACGTCCGTAACGCCAACAATATACCCGCCACTGACCTCTACGCGTATGGCACCGTCCGTTCCATTGCTCGTTTGAACAAGGAATATCCATTTCTGACCGGTAACATTATTGCCCCAGGATATAATTTCGCCAAGGTTTTCCGTCTTTATCCAGGCACAGCAGGTTCGAGGCTGCGTGCCGGTAACGCCCTTATAGTCCCTCATCTCTACGATATCACCTGAGCCATCCAATTCAAGAGCGCCGCCGTCATATCCCTCAATCCACTGCGGGTCACCAAGTAGTATGCCGTCGTTGTTATGCCCTGACCAGTCAATTGCATTACCGCCCAAACCTTCATCGAGCTTCCACCAGCCGAGGAGATTAGGATTGGTAATTGGTACGAAGGGTTTTACTCTGAAGCTCGAAACGTCGCCTTTAATGGTCGCGGCGCCGTCAAACTCATCGACACGCCAGTAATAGGTCTTCTCTAACTCAAGCGGGCCGGCGGGAGTATAGGTCACATCTGCCTGAGGGACACCCACAACGGCACCACTGTTCACATCGTCAAAATTATCACCAAAATACAAGGTGTGTAATTTCGCACCGAAACCAGCCGTCCAGTTGAGCTCCACATTCGGGTCCACAAATTGTGCGCCGTCAACCGGACTGAGGTCATAGGCCTTTTTGGGTGGAATCACAAAGCTCCATATATTGCCTTTCCAGGGACTGTTCGGCTCGGTGTCATTGACCTCATCGATTCGCCAGTAGTAAGTAGTGCCCGGAACAAGACCCTCCGGAAAGGCGAATCCCGGAAAGCCGACAATAAGAGTCGTTCCGGGCTGGTTGCTCACGAATGTACCTTCGGTGCCATCGTTCACATCATCGAAATTATCACCGATATACACATCGTGCGAGACGGCATGACCTCCTGGCCTCCACGAAAGGTTCGCCCATGTGGCCTCAAGCAGGGTACCGTCAGCAGGCTCGGGGCCAAAGGCGTAAGGGAATATCTCACCTGCCATAGCACCCAGAATTTCGGCCTCCGACAGAACGTGGTCATAGATCCGGACGTCATCGATGGCACCGTCAAATCCATAGCCTCCAACGGCGTGGCCGGAATTACCCAATACCACGGAACTGCTTGCGGTGTTGATCACTCCGCCGCCGGAAGTGCCCGACAGACCTTCCTCAAGTTGACCATCGACATAGAAACTTACCTGTTCAATAGATGATCCTTCTGCGTTGGTTACGGCAACGTGATGCCATTGACCGTCATTAAGTGGTGTCTGAGTTATAGCATAACTACCTTGAATCTCGAGTCGAAGAGCCCACTGCGACCCATTAGAAGCGCTTGCATTTAAGCGAAAGCTATATCTTTCGGTGGGATTGTTCGGACCCCAACCAACAAAGACGGCATTATTGTTCTGTGTGGGTTCAGCCTTAATCCAGGCGGTCACGGTACGCTCCGCTTGGCCCAGAATACCCACATAGTTAGTCTCAATCCGGTCGCTACTCGCCGATTCGAAAAAAACAGCCGCAGTGGACCCCGAAATCGGAGCTACATCAGCGGTTACCCAGGTTGCTCCCACTAATGTGCCATCTGCATCAGGAGAACCGATAGCTGCTGTCGTAGTGGCTCCAGAACCTTCTTCCAAATTCCAGTGGGCTACGAGATCAGCTGAGGCGTTACCTGCTATACTCAGCACCAGGGCAAAAGAAATCAAATAAATCAATTTTTTACACATAATAGTCCTCCTTCAAAAATAAATATAGGTTGTTAATTGAAATGTAAAATATTTTCACTGCGAAGCAAAAAGTTTCCCTTACAGCTCCGTACCTCACATAATAACTCCTCCTCTTCGAAAAACTACAAAGGTCCCGCATATCAGAGGATGAAAATCCACAGATGCCCGACTGTGCGGTCACAAAATCAACCTTATTTGTACCAAATCAGCTACCTTCCCGTCAAGTAAAATCTCTCGAATTATGCATACCTTTTCAACACCCTCAAACAAAATTGTCAATATTGACGCAGTTTCACCTGATAAGCTGCTTCATACTTATAAGATACGCAAAGCAGATCATTCGAAAAATGGGTTTTTCCCTCTCAGGGCTTTGTTAAGCAGACGAAAAGAATAATGTCGCAAGGAAAATTTTGCAGGAATTTTTCTTGACGGGGAAGCGACCAATCTGGTATAAATATAACTGTTAAAGTTGGTGTTTGCATTTGTGGATATTTGTCCTCAGACCTATGGTATTTTTTTAGCTTTCCGAAGAGGAGGTGTTATTATGCAAGACACTGAGTTACGGCGAAAGCGTTGTGCTTGGCGGTTTTGTTTTTTACATTTCAATTAACAACCTATTTTTTTTAAGGAGTACTATTATGTGCAGAAAAATGATTTATTTGGTTTCTGTTGTCCTGGTGCTGGGCTCTGTCAGTAACGCTGCGGAAATCTTTTGGAGCGACGGTGCCGCTAACCACAACCACCTCTGGACCGATCCGGACAACTGGCTTGGGGGAGTCGTCCCTGGACCTGGCGACGAGGCCCAGATTCTTTCACCAGAAGCAGATGCGGGACACGGCCCGATCATTCAGGATGGGATGGATATCAAGCTTGTGGGGATCAAGAATGAATTGGCAGGCCGCGCGGGGAAGCCCGAGCTGACCATGACGGGTGGAAACCTTGAGCTAACAGATTATGTATGGTGGGGCGACTTTGATGATATCGAGGCCTATTGGTACCACAGCGGCGGCAACGTAACTGTTGCCAACGAATTCGAGCTTGGATGGGGGCCTGGCACCGGCGGCGCAGGTACTTTGGATATGACCGGCGGTACGATCAGCGCCGGGGAGTTAGTGATTCCTACGGGTAGTGGAGCATACGGGAGATTTTACCTTCGTGGGGGCACCTTTAACGTCCGTAACTTGGGCGGCTTCGAGATCAACGCCAACGGCCTGACAGATGTCAGCGGAGGTACGTTAGTGTTAGAAGGAGACCAAACGGCGATAATCAATGATTTTATCGCCTCCGGCCAGATTACTGCCTACGGTGGTGGCGGCCTCGTCAACCTGGACTATGACGTCAGAAATCCCGGCAAGACCACGTTAACAGCCAGATGGACGGGAAAAGCCTACAATCCCAACCCGGCTGACGGTGCCTACTATCCAGATACGTGGGCAAATATTGGCTGGTTACCAGATGCTTCTGCGGGATCGCATGATGTGTACTTCGGTGACAATTTTGACAATGTGAACGACGGCACCGGAGATACGTTCCTGGGTAACCAGATCCCAACGTCTTTTATTGTTGGCTTTCCCGGATATCCTTATCCGGATGGTCTTGTTCCGGGCACAACATACTACTGGCGGGCCGATGGGATTGAGGCCGATGGCACGATACACAAAGGCGATATCTGGAGCTTTATGGTTCCGCCCAGGACTGCCTACGACCCCAACCCGGCTGATGGTGCCGAGTCTGTAGATCCGAATGTAGAGCTCAAGTGGACGGCAGGTTACGGTGCGAAATTGCACACTGTATATTTTGGCGACAATTTTGACGATGTGAACAATGCCACCGGAGGTTCCCCCATTGGAGCTACGAGCTATATCCCGGGCCCGCTTGAATTAGAGAAGGTTTATTACTGGCGGGTCGATGAGTATGATGCCCTCGACACGTATAAAGGCGAAGTCTGGAGCTTTACGACTCCTGGCGCCGTCGGGAGCCCGGAGCCATCTAATGGCGCCAGGGATGTGAGGATGACAACTACTCTTAGCTGGACGTCGGCTGATAATGCCGCCTCGCACCATGTCTATTTCGGCACAGATAAAGATGCCGTGCGCAACGCTGATACAGCTTCACCCGAGTATATAGGCACTCGGAACCTTGGCTTGGAGAACTATGATCCTGGAAAACTTGCCTGGAACACCACTTACTACTGGCGTGTGGATGAGGTCTATGAACAGGATCCGGCTAATCCGCTGAAAGGTCCCCTCTGGAGCTTTACGACAGCCGACTTCCTTGTCGTGGACGATATTGAGTCCTACAATAACCTTGATCCCAATGAACCCGAGAGCAACAGGATATTTAATACGTGGAAAGACGGATACGATGACCCGACAAACGGTTCTGTTATTGGTTACGCTGATATTCCTTTTACCGAGCAAAGAATTGTTCACGGTGGCTCTCAGTCGATGCCCTATTCCTACGACAACGATCTCAATTACTCTGAGGCAACCCTACCGTTAGTCTGGCCGCGCGATTGGACCCAAGATGGTGTTGGAGTGTTGTCGCTGTGGTTCAGCGGTGATGCGTCTAATGCTGCTGAGCTAATGTATGTGGCTCTCAACGGCAGCGCGACGGTCTATCACGATAATCCCGACGCAGCGCTGATAGATGACTGGACGGAATGGACTATCGACCTGGAGGAGTTTGCAACTCAGGGCGTGAATCTGACCAATGTCAATACGATTTCTATTGGCTTCGGCGATGTTAAGAGTCTGCAGCCCAGCGGTTCAGGTATGGTGTTATTTGACGACATTCGGCTGTATCGCCCCAAGCCCGCTGAAAAAGTCATCTTCCTGTTCGATGATTTCGAGGGCTACGCCGACGACGCCGGTTTGACCGCCGCCGGGTGGACAATCCTCGATACGCCTACGGCGACTGAGGACTCGACTTGGACGATTACGAATCCCGGCGGTCGAGCTAATCCGCCCACACTGGATGGGTCAGCCTCGACCGGCAACTTTATGATCTCGGACTCGGATACCCAAAGCATTTCGGGTGACCAGGACAACGGGGCTTCCCACGACCTGTACACACCGAGTTTCTCCACGCTCGGCGGCAGCACGGTTTGGTTGCACGTTGATGTTTCTGCGCAACTAAACAATAATGGAACGGCCATTTTTGACGTGGAAGTCAGCACTGACGGCGAGACTTGGACCAACGTGTTCAGTTGTGTATCGCCGGGTCGCGGTACATCAGAGCCGGCCACCACGCGTCTGCCGGACAATACCAACGCCGACGGCTACTTCGGCCGCTTGGACCTGGATCTTTCCGCAGTCGCGGCTGACAGTGCGGCCGTGCAGGTTCGTTTCCGGCACTACGAGCCCGATTGGGACTGGTGGATTGCCATCGACAACGTCCTGGTCGATGACGTGGCGGCTCCTCAAGGCGGCCCCATAACCGTTTTCTCGGAAGAATTCTCCAACGGATTGGGGCAGATGGAAGTCTTCTCCGGTCAGGGCAATACCGGAACCGAAACATGGCACACCACGGACAAGGGTGGCCGCTACGTGCCGGGCACGGTTCAAGAGAGGGGCGTAAATCGACTCGGGCCCCATCCGGGCGCGACCCCCGATTTCGCGATTATAGAATCCGACACCGACCCTGATCCGGCTGAGGACGAATGGCTGATGACTCCAACGCTCGACCTGTCCGGTATGACCGAAGTCTTCCTGCACTATGAATCTGAGACCGTCATGAGCAGTGGTGTCTGGAATCAGGAAGTGCTCGTCAGTCTTGACGGGGGAAGCACGTTCGAGACTACTCCGATTTTTGCCTACACGGGTGGTGGACTGTTTGACAATGGCGAAGAGCCGGTCTTCGCCGAGCGGATCTTCGACGTCAGTGGTATAGCCGCGGGCGAAAGCCAAGTTGTCTTTGCCTTCCGTTATACAGGTGATGGCGACGACTGGTGGTGGGCGATTGACAACGTGGAAGTCAGCGGCATTCCCAGATAGAAAGTCATCGTCCTTTCCGAGGATGGGAAAGTTGACTTCAGGACTATTGTCCTGGTGGATGTGTGGCTTGAGAAGCGACTGTGGCCGGAGTAGGCCGTAATCGGCATATGCGAGGCCAGGTCGCTAACCAATGATTTTGTATCAATTCGGGGTCTATACTGAATGATTCGGTATAGGCCCTTTTTAATTAACTCCACCAAAAAACGGTGAAACCACAACATTGGCGATTAGCTATTGATTATGTTCTGTCGAAGTGGCAATATAGTAATGAGACCTATGATACGTGGTGGACAAAGGGAAGTGAAGGTGCGGTCGGGGACAGCTTTTAAGCTGGGGACAAAGTGACGGGTTGAATACGTGAAATGAGAATTGTAAGTAAAGCTATATTCTACATTTTAATATGCTGTATGATACGTCTTGCTCTTGGCAACGAACAAACATCAGAAGCTCTTGTCTATCGTGGGGCCAGTGATGCGTCGGCTGCAGTGGCGATAAGTGAAGATATGTTCATCGTTGCTGACGACGAGAACAACGTACTGAGGGTTTACAAAACCGGTAAAGGTGGGCTGCCTCTTTTCTCGTATGATATGACAGAGTTTCTTGGCATTGAACCGGAACACCCGGAGGCCGATATTGAGGGGGCAACTATGATTGGTCAGCGTATCTATTGGATTACCTCGCACGGCAGAAATAAAGACGGGAAAATCAGGCCTAACCGGTATCGTTTTTTTGCTACCACTGTAAAGGTCGAAAATGGGAATGTTACTATTACCCCCGTAGGCAAACCATGCAAAACCCTCATCCACAATCTGGTAAAGGCTGAGAATATACGTCATTTGAGCTTAGATAAGGCAACTCGATTCGATGCAAACGAGCTTACAAAGAAAGAACGCAAAAAACTTGCGCCGAAAGAAGAAGGCCTTAATATTGAGGGACTTTGTGCATCGGCTGACGGCAGGACAATCTATATCGGGTTCAGGAACCCTCGCCCCATTGACAAAGTAAGCAGCCATACAAAAACGCTTGTCGTAGCTTTGAATAATCCGAAGCAGGTAATTGAAAAGGGCCGGACTCCAATTTTTAGTGAGCCGATACTGTGGGATTTGGCCGGTCTGGGGATAAGGACTATGGAGTATTCCCATTTCCACAAGGCATATTTCATTATTGCCGGCAGTTTTGACGAAAGCCCAAAGTTTGCCTTATATCGCTGGTCAGGGGAAAAAGAAAGACCGCCGATATTAGTGCGGCGATTAAGTCAAAGCAATTTCAATCCTGAGGCGCTGGTTGCCTTTAAGAACTCCGGTAAGTTTTTTGTCCTTAGTGATGATGGGAGTCTGGACATCAAAGTCAGTGGGGCATGGGAGTGTATGGAGGGCGAATTTCGTAAGGACGGCACCTGCCAGAACAAATACCTGATTGACTCCAAGAAAAAAACTTTCAGGGGAATTTGGCTGGTCCCTTAAATAGGGTGTGCACTCCGCAAGGAGTCCTTACGGACTGCACACCACCAAAGAAAAGGTGGGCGGTGCCCACCCTACCCAACTTCGCAAAAGAGAACTCCCGCTGAAACTCAGAGCTAAATATTTTCGAGTGGAAAATAGTTACTTAAAAAACAGAAATAAGCTATAATGTTTACCAGTTAGTTCTGAAGTTTTGCAAAAGTCTCGTTAGTAGTTTATAGTATTCGTTAGGAGCAGTTATGTCAGGTCATTCACATTGGGCGGGAATAAAATATAAAAAGGCGGCTGCTGACGCAAAACGCGGCAAGGTATGGAGCAAAATAGCTCGAATGATAATAGTCGCAGCCAAGAGTGGTGGCGGGGACCCGTCTGCAAATCTGCCTTTGCGATATGCAATCGACAAGGCCAAAGCCGCCAATATGCCCAAGGATACGATTGAAAAGGCAATCAAAAAAGGAACCGGTGAGGTTGAGGGTGTTACTTTTGAAGAAGTGCTGTACGAGGGCTATGGGCCGAGCGGCGTGGCTATAATGGTCGAGGCACTGACGGATAACCGTAATCGAACTACGCCGGAAATTAAGAGACTGTTCGAGAGACACGGCTGCTCATTGGGGACAAGCGGATGTGTTAACTGGATGTTCAGCAAGAAGGGGCTCATTACGGTTAACACAGCCAGTGTGGACGAAGAACAGCTCCTGGAAATTGCCCTCAGTGCGGGTGCTGATGATATGCAAACTGTAGGGGACGTTTTCGAGATAACCTGTGAGCCGGGCGCTTATGAAGAACTAAAAAAGGCTCTGCAGGAAAAAGAGATAGCTACCGAGGTAGCTGAAATTTCGATGGTGCCGCAGAATACCATTGAGATTAATGACGAGCACACAGCTAAGAAAATAATTTCGCTGATGGAGGACTTCGAAGACCACGATGATGTGCAAAACGCATACGCAAACTTTGATATACCCGATGAGATAATGGCTCGTATATCGTAATGCGCATCGCGTATATTGTGCTACCGGCTTGATTGGTCTTTGAGGAATTTTAGTCGCTGTTTTGCGAATTGGTATTTTTCTTCGCCCAGTCGGCTGACAATTTTCTCCCTTTCGGGATACATTTCCTGAAACTGGTCGCGATATTTATATTCGATGTCGATTGCTTCTTCATACTGTTTGATTGCGACATCGGTTTCACCTAACAGTTCCGCGATTTTTGCCAGCTCAATTCGCAGTCGCGCGCAGCCGGGATAACGATGCTCAACAGTAAACGAGGCATTATCAAAAGATTTGTTTAGCCAATCAATTTTTTCCTGCTGTGTCGAGATTTCTGCGAGCAGTACATAGACCTCTGTTAATCGCTCGAAGTTTTTGAAAGCAGCACTGTTGCGCCGAATTGCGGTCTGCAGACACTTTTCCGCCTGCAGCAGCAAGTCCCGATTGACACCCGAGGTAAGCTGGAAATGGTGCAGATACAGTCGGCCATTAAGAGATAATGCAACTGGGCTTAAAGAGTCATCCTCAGCGGCAGAGGCCAGGAGTTTGTGGGCCTGCTCGAATCGGCCGATAGATATGGCTCGGTTAGCCTGTTGGATTTTAGCGTTGGCATTACTTACTGGAATAAGAGCATAATTGAGATAAACACAAGTTATTACCACACCTGCCGCCACTATCAGTATCTTTACAAAAGGCGCAGGTTTTAGAACGACCTGTGGCCGGGGATTTGTTTGAGAACCCATCGCAATAAGACAAGCAATTACTGTCCAAAAAACAGTAAAAACGCCAGGCTCAAAAATGGCAAAGTCTATCAAGTTATGAAAAGCAACGCCTAAGACAGCACAGAAAAGAGCAACGGCAGTAATACTTGTGCGAGACCTTTTTGCTGGCCTCTCACCGGCTGCCGCAAGCAGAAAACCGGCTACAAATACAATCACAGGCATTATATACAATATGATCATCCCGGCTTTTCTTTCCTGCGGTGAAGCAGTCGGCGGCAGGGGAAAAATAATTGGCCTGAAAAACAGCAACGCAGCCGATACAATAATCGCTAATACAATCGCCAATTTTTTAAAAGTTGGCTCAGGCCGGTGAGCTTCCGATGAGCAGCTTGCAGACCTAAGAGACAATATCGCCCACAATGGCATGCAAATCATAGCTAAAAATCCAATAAGCCCGATAGGGCCGTATTGAGTAAGAATACTGAGTAGAAAGTTATGCGGGTTCGCGACGGATTCCGATGCTGAAGCTGGTTTATAATGTGGATAGAAGTGTGCGAAGTTGCCGGGACCAACTCCGGTAAGCAAATGGTCGGCATACATTTTCATTGATGCCCGCCAGTACTGCCATCTGACAAGCATTGAATTACCACCCGGTAATCGGCCGTGAGCTAATCCATACTGGATAACCACCCAACCGCCTGCGATGCCCAATAGTAAACAAGCAATCAACATCGCTTTTTTGTGAGCTCTCAGCCGGTTGCCGAGGCAAAGATAAATAACAAACATAACTGAGGCAAAAAGAGAAGCGATAATTGCGCCTTTGCTCTTAGTAATTACAAGGCCGAAAATAACAACTGCTGCCGCAATGCCGCATGTGATAAGCCAAACAAATTCGAGTCCGGCAAATTTGTGATTTCTATACCTCTCAATAAGCAGGGCAATAGCTGCCAAAGACGCCAGCAATGCAAAAGAGCCGGCGGAATTACTTGTTGTGAAAAAGCCGCTGATATCCTTCGAGTAAAGACGATGTTCAAACTGGAACTGCTCCAAACTGTTCGGGACAATTCGATGCTGCGCGAGAGTCGCATTAGGTTCCTGCTCATAAAATTTAATCAAGTGCTCATTTTCGGAATACTGCTCCCAACACCGATAGGCCGAGACCACACCCAGAGCGACAATGAGAGCTAAGAGAAGTTTTACTTTTGACTGTGAGTCCAGTATCTGAACCAGCAGCAGGGCCATCAATACCGGCGCGACAAGCCCGGTGAAATCAGTAATCGCCCCTCGCTTATCCGGCGCTGCAAGACCCGAGATGACAGCGGCTGCACAGAAAAGCCCCAAACCGATTTCGATACCGCTCAAGCGATATGAAAACTTCCTGCTACAAAGACTCAATACAAGCCAGAGAATGAAGGAAAATATCAATGCAGCCGATACAAACATACTGAATGAAGATATTAACACAGTCCTCCATATTGGTAAGCCGTACATGCTGTCGGTTAAACTGGATGAAAGAGCGGTCGCTTGCACAGTTGGGCTTTCGGTAAACGTTGTGCGAAGTGCAATTACACAAAGGCAAATGGCAAGGATTATGTATTCCAGGCACACCAAGGCTTTGCTTTTGGATAAATTCGAATTAGTCGGCGGCTTTATCATTTTGTGCGGTGGTTTCAAAAATGGCGACAATAGATAATACCATAACTGTTTGAATGAAGATTAGAATTGCGCCGGCCAGATTGACCTGATAGAGAAAAATTGCGCCAAGGCCGGTACAGAGCGTAGCTAAGTATAACGTTAGAACTGTTTGGGTATCGGTTAAGCCATGTTTTTTAAGTCGATGCGAGAAATGCTGGGTGTCTCCTATAAAGGGGCTTTTGCCCTGGCTTATACGCAGCAGGGTTACACTGATGAAATCATAGAGCGGGACGGCCATAACGAGCAGCGGAAGAAAAACCGCATATCCTTGGCCGCTCTGCGCTCTGTGATAGTAATAAGTAGTGCGCAGGGTCAACAGAGCAACGAAGAAGCCCACGACGAGTG
>Ga0209979_1002874_pt1 | contig 15856 bp, 10 predicted proteins | sample AnhtaG_FD_183114 | JGI IMG/M metagenome (GOLD analysis project Ga0209979, IMG submission 183114) | Deep subsurface microbial communities from Anholt, Denmark to uncover new lineages of life (NeLLi) - Anholt_01485 metaG (SPAdes) (version 2) | ecosystem: Environmental > Aquatic > Marine > Oceanic...
TTCCCCCTACCGGCATCCAATATGTGTTATAGGTGCTCCCCATTGATCTCCATCCGGTCGCCGCTTCTTGGCCGCAGGGCACTGGAGGATGTTTGTTTTTGTCCGGTACAGATGGCGCAGACAAATTACCCATTCTCCGCGGTGCCACCCAGCGCTACGAATAACACCATTGCTGAAATAGCCATTGTTGTCATCGCAATACATCGACCAGATAGTGCCCCATTGTTTCAGCAGAGCCAGACACGTAACGGATCTGGCCTGTCTTTTCACTCGTGATAGTGCGGGCATCAATATCGCCATCAATAAGGCAATAATTGCGATTACAACCAGTAGTTCAATTAGCGTGAATCCTTTTGATTTGTACATATAGCCATCTTCCATTTCTATCGACATTTTGTTACAAATTTATAAGGTGCGCGAAATGATCCTCCTGTTCTATATAGTTTGTATTTTTTCCTATCTGAATAACATTTGATTACCAATATATTATACACCAAATCTTTTTTCTCCACAATACAAAAAACTGTAAAACTATTATTCATATCTCTTTCCCCAGAATGGGTTATTTTGCTGTAAGGCAAAACTACAATAATGAAAAAAATGGCAGTAAGGATAATTTAATTTAAATTTTTTCCTTGACGGGAAAGTGGCTAATTTGGTATAAATTAAAGTGTCAGGGTCTATAGTTTTTGGCCTCTGTGGAGTAAAATCTTTGTGATTTTTCGGTAGAGGAGGAGTGATTATGCGAGACACAGAGTTTTAACAACTTCATGCTCGCACCCCCTTGTCTGCTGTCGCAGACAGCAAAGGGGGTAACGCGAGTACAGGTGCTTCGCAAGTGAGTATTTTTACATTTCAATTAGTAGCTCATATTGTGCTTTTTAATGTGTTATGCAAAATTGAGGTTAGGCATACTTTGAAAAGAAAAAATCGTTTTTTGATTTTTTCTTTTCAAACAGTAAGTTATTGTGTAATAAGTAGTTAGGTGATTATTTAAGAAAACCAAAAAACAGATTTCCTTAAATAATATATGCCTAACCTCAATTTTGCAGAAGCCTTTGGGCTTTTTAAAGAAAGGTAGTAGTGGTAAATCGTAAAAATTTATCCTGGGCAAATATAAACATTTTACGATTTGCAATTTTTGATTTTCGATGTTTGTCGGAAACGACGAGTGTTTTGGTGTGTGGCCAAGGCATGATTATTTTAACTCTTTTTGAAGGAGGAATATTATGTGTAAGAAATTGATTTATTTGGTTTCTTTTGTTTTGGTGCTGGGTCTGGCCAGCAGCGCCTCCGCAGAGCTGGTAGCGTACTGGCCGCTCGACAACGATGCAAACGATGCGATTGGTGACCTGAACTGGACGTTGGATCCAAATGGGACCAGCTTCTCGACAGACAGCATGGTGGGCACTGGTGCGCTGAGATTTGATGGAATCACCGGCGAGGGCAGGCAGGATGCAGTCGGCCCGCTGATCGATGCGTTCACCACAAAGACCGTGGTGTTCTGGTTCAAGGCCGACAGCACCAGTGGCATACAGGCGCTGTACGACGAGGGCGGTGCGACCAATGGATTGGCCATTCGCATCAACGAAGGAACTCTCCAATCTGCCGTGCGTGACAATAGTGCCCAGTACACGCTGACGACGCCCTTTGACAGCACGGACTGGACCGAGGTTGCGACCAGTTACGACCATGGCTTGCTGACGTTGTGGGTGGACGGGGCCGAGAAAGCCACGGTCATGGCCGACTTCGTGGATCAGGAGGTTTCCAGCCACAGCAATAACCCCACGATAGGCACTACCGAGCAGGATGCGTTTGGCAATAACGTGACCGAGCCGATAGACCATTTTGCCGGCCTTATGGACGATATCAGACTGTATGACCACGCCTTGCCCGTTCGCATAGCGACGCTCCCGACCCTCGCCGATGGTGCCGTGCAATCGAGCACGCCGGTGGACCTTGGCTGGACGCCGGGAGTCCATGCGGCCTCACACGACCTGTACTTCGGCGACAACCTTGACGATGTGGCCGCCGGCACCGAAGGTACATTCCTTGCATCCCTGGGCCAGGCCGCAGTAGGTGTTGCCGTTGGTAATCTTCTTGCGGAGACGACCTACTACTGGCGCGTTGACGAGGTCAATGATGCGGACCCGAACAGTCCATGGAAAGGCCAGGTCTGGAGCTTTACGCTTGCAGCACAGACGGCCTCTGACCTCAGCCCGATTGATGGCGCGTTGTTTGTAAACCCCGCTACAACCTTTAGCTGGGCGCCAGGTCTGAATGCGGAATCGCACACCGTGTACATAGGCGAGAATTTCGACGACGTGAACAATGCTGCCGATGGCACAGCGCAGTCGGAACCAAACTATACCCCTGAAGCCCCCCTTGAAACAGGTAAGGTTTATTATTGGCGGGTCGATGAGTTCGATGGCACCGACACTCATAAAGGCGATGTCTTGAGCTTTGAAACACCGCCCTTCATAGAGGTTACTGACCCGAATCTTGTCGGCTGGTGGAAGCTTGATGGTGAATTTTTCGATCTTGGCTATGTCGTCGATTACTCCGGATATAACCATCATGGCACACTCCGTGGTGACCCGCAGTTGGTTGAAGGATATGACGGCGGTGCTATGGAGTTTGACGGCGATGGTGATTATGTTAACATAGACGACTACAAAGGCATTCTCGCTGACGCAAATGGTGTGCAGCAGCCATTCACCGTAACAGCCTGGGTCAATACCACGGACAGTGGCGACCGGACAATTGCAAGCTGGGGTACTAGTACCAACGGGATAAGAGTTGACTTCCGGCTTTACCAGGGAAGGCTTCGCGTTGAGCATGGGGCCGGCAACAGGCAGGGCGACACCAATCTGAACGACGGCGAATGGCACCACGTTGCACTGACAATAATCGAGGGCGCTACGATTTCACATCCGGACGTTATACTTTGGCTGGATGGCAAAGATGACACAAGGCCAGGTACGGATCCCGATGCGTTCGCCATCACGCCCAGGGACGATATGAGTATTGGACGTAGGGCTCATAACAACAGCAGACTTTTCATCGGAAGTCTTGACGATGTCCGTCTCTATGACAAGGAACTGACGGAGCTCGATATAAAGGTAATATCGGGTCTTTTAGAGTCCGCCAGCCCGGAACCGGCCGACGGCGCCAAGCTCGTGGACACCTTCGCCATCTTGGGCTGGACGCCAGGCCCCTTCGGGGCCGAGTTCGATGTTTACTTCGGCACCAATCCGACGCCGGGGGCGGATGAGCTCGTGGGCCGCGTGAGCGACCCGACGCATTTTGCCACCGGTTTGGTCGAAGGCCAGACCTACTACTGGCGGGTTGACGATGTCGAGGCGGACGGGACCACGATACACACCGGTAATCTCTGGAGCTTCTGGATTCCCCCCAAGGGGGCGTACAATCCCCAGCCGGCCGATGGTCAAGCAGTCACCGACACTGAGACAGACCTCAGCTGGTCCGTAGATTGGAACCCGGTCATGTATGGCGTTTACTTTGGGACCGACACAGACCAGGTAGCGAGCGCAGCAGGGGCCCCTCCGGCAATGGAGCCCAGCTTTGATCCCGGCCCCCTGGAGCCGGGCACGACATACTACTGGCGAGCCGATGTGTTCTACGGCACGTGGATTACCGGCCCGGTCTGGAGCTTCTCGGTCTCGGCGCCTGAGGCGGCCGAGTAGGCTATGTCGTAAATAGTATCCAGAACTGAAATCAATTCGGGGCTTATACCGAACCATTCGGTATAAGCCCCTTTTAAATGGACGTCTATGTATGGTGCGATACTCGTGCTTCGTAGCAATGCTAAATTCGCAGAGTAGCATTTCGCGCCACTTGTCTTTGTAGGGTGGGGCTTGCCCCACCAATTGTCATTCCCGCGAAGGAGGGAATCCAGATCCCGTACTTCACCGTCGAGGAAATTTTCGCAGAAACCCGAAAACTCGCGCTTGACTCAGGATTTCTTGTCCGCCGTAGCCTTGGCGAAGGCGGATTTCGCACCTTGATGTTTGCCCCCTGTCTTCCATCATCCAACTTTAGCTCACTTTAGGCACTTTAATTTACTTTAGCTCACTCAGGTTGTCTTTTGTTACTCGAAGCGCACAGTCACTTGTCCCTTTTCCTGGCTAAGTAACACTTCCTTCTGCTCTGCCCCGCATGTCACGGCATACTTGCCGTAGAACGCGCGAACCCGGCATTGGCCGTTCGCGTCTGCTTTACCCTCCCAGCGGGTCCACCATTGTTTGAAGACCAGGTCGCGATACGCCTCGGCTGCCGGTGTGGGCGTCCAATCCCGCCGATAGAGAGAGGACTGCCGAATCCAGTTGGCACCCTCCCAGAAACCCCACATGAGAATCCCCTCGACCGCCGGATGCGAGAAGCAGATACGATAGTAGTCCGTCAAGGCTTTCGCTTTGGCCTGCTCCTGCTCCGCCGTCAGCTTCAAGTCGCGCCGTCGCAGGAAAGCTGAACGCTGGCCGGGCATATTGAACTCGGTCACCCGAATCGGCAGACCTATCTTGGCGAGCTCGTCGAGGGCATGATGTAAGGCCTTCGGGTCAAAGGTCTCCCCGTGCAGATGTCCCTGCACCCCGATTCCAGCGAGGGGCACGCCTTGTTCAAGCAGTCCGCGAATATGTCTGATGTAATCCTCCAGCCTCTTTCCGGTTAGGACATCATAATCGTTCACGAAAAGCCTGGCGTCGGGGTCCGCCTCTTTGAACCAGTTTGCCATCTGCTTGGTAATGCCGGGCCCGAGGCGGTCCGCGTAATAGTTAGCGTGCATCATCTCATTGTTGAGGTCATATTCAGCTAATCGCCCCCGGTAGCGGCGAGCGACGGTCGTCGCCCTGGTTTTTAAGGCCCCGCGCAAATCATCGTCGTCCAACTGCTTCAACCAGTTTTGGACTCGCCCCGGCACACCCCAGAACACGCAATGCCCCCGTAATGGGATGTCATGTTCGTCGGTCCACGCGAGCACCGCGTCCACAACGCTATAATTCACGTTTCCGCGTCGGCGCTCCATATCATGCCACTTCAGCGAGTTTTCGGTAACGGCTGCATTGAAGTTGCTCAGAAACGTTTCCTCGTATCGGCGTTGGTCTTCTGCGCTCAAGCGCCCGCTGAATGCCCCCGAAGACAACGCAGCCCCAAACCAGAACTCATGGCGTAACTGTTCGACGTGCACCTGGGCTCCCGGCTTGGCCCTTACGACCAGCTCACCCATCCGATGTTGTCGAATCCTTGCCTCGATCGCCTCCGCCCTAAGCTCACCTGATACCCCCGCACCGAAGACCGCACCGGACCCGCCGAAGAAGCACGCTAACACAACCAAAATTGTATATCGCTTCATTATCACGTCCCTTCAAAAAACTAATCTATAGTGCTCTCGATTGAAAATTCCCGTTTGTGCGCGGGTAAGTAGCTTTACAACAATAGTTCATGATTTTACACGCAATAATTTACTACCCTTCAAGGGTATAATTGCCAATACTATACTCTCCAGGAACCTCTTTATCAATAAAATCATGTAGGGTGCGATTTTTCCCACTTGTCTTTGTAGGGTGGGGCTTGCCCCACCAATTGTCATTCCCGCGAAGGCGGGAATCCAGAATGTCTGACGTGTTTTTGTTTTGAGAATTTGTATTTTGAACATTCGATATTGTTTCGAATTTCGGATTTAGTACTTCGGATTTTCTTGGCTTTAGAATTTCTATTACTACAACGCCATTTGGCACCAGTCGTTATTTTATATTTTGGAAATTTAAATTTCGATGGGTGGCAGCCACTGAATGAGTGAAGCGAATGAAGTGGATGGGAAAAATCGCTTTTTATGTGATACCATGATAAAGAATCAATCTCCTTTCCTCCAACTTTAGTTCACTTTAGGCACTTTAGCTCACTTTAGGCACTTTAACTTACTTTAGCTCACTTTAGGCACTTTAATTTACTTTAGCTCACTCCCCAGCCCGTAGACTGCGATACTCGTGCTTCGTAGCGAAGCTAACTTCGCAGAGTAGCATTTCCCACCACTTTAATTATAGCGATTATGGTTATCAAGAAAATCATGGCAGGAAAGACGAGGCCAATTCAATGAATAACGTTTTAGCTCACCGGCGCAGCCTACCCGCGTCCGGTGCAACTGATTGTTCGGCCTTTTGTCTGTGTCTATCCAATCGCTCCTCTGGAATACCAGCGTTCTTCAATATCTCATGGATTTGTTGAAGAGCATCTGTGTCCGGGACCGCAAAAAGAAAAGGTGCATGCGATACATAGTAAAAGCTTTGAAGACCCTCCTCGGCAAGCCGCCTCATCTTCGCCTGACGCTGTTCGTTGAGCTTCAGTCCAATGTTCCGGTAGTGGCTCTGATCATAAGTAATCACGCACCGAACTCCACTATTTCGTAATTGATCAATAATAGTCCGAATGGAGATGTGGGTACGTCCTTCTGTCTGATTTTGCGCACCTGGTAATCTGATGCCGATATCTGGGTCGTTCAGAATGGAATATGGTACAGGGCGTCTGTTCGTTAGCATCGGTATCCTCGTGAGTTGGGTGAAATCCTGACGAAGTTCTTCTGGGAGGAATTGCGGTTCCGCGTGGAGAGGCACCCATCCAAAAAGCAACTCTTGCCACATTCGTTTAACAGCATCGTACGAGTCCCCCAAGTATTCTCGTTTCATGGACCTCCTTTTTTGGCCTAACATAATAATATACAACACGATTTCCACCTGTGGTGAGCAAAGCCTGCCCTGAGCAAACCTGTCCTGAGTTCTATCGAAGGAGTCGAACGGTTCGAACCACAGATTTTATCCTGCCATTATACTAACATCGACAAAATTTGATGCTTTTTTCCTTATTACAATATTGCGTTGCCCTTCAGCCTGTCGATTGAAATCAGCGTCGAGTTTTGCTATTCCCCTGAATTGATTCGTTAGTCGGTAGAACATGCAATCCTATTTCACTAATGATTAGTTGTTCAGCGATATATTTGGCTACAGGCAAATAAGGATAGACTTCTTCATCAGAGGCGATTTCATCACATGACTCCTCAAATAGACCATGAGCAATTTTATTCCTAAGAGGCCGTAAAATATCATCTCTGATTGATGTAAACTTCTTGCCTAAAAGCTGGGCTTGAATATCCTTATTTAAATGGCACTTAACAGTGTCTATGTCTGGGAATATTTCTCTGGGCCTGATGAACTCCTCACCTTTTTCCTTTGATTCAGAGGCTTTCTTGTTTCTTAGTCCGTAAGCAAGTTCAATAGCTTTATAGTAACACAAAAACTGGTACTTTGGACAAGTCGCATTTAGGGCATCATGATAGAAAGAGATAATTCGGTCATCTTCTGGGAGCCTGTATACTCTATTGAAATCTTTCTGTGAGACACGAACAGGCGAATATAACTGATGATATATGATATTTCGAACAACATTTGACTTCTCTTCAAGAACTCGAATTCTAAAGACATAAATAGGAACATTAAAACGTAACGACCAACCTGAGACAAATGGGCGAATACCATCAGAGACATATTCTAATGCATTTTTAAGGCCACGAGCTTGATAATGAGCATTAATGTGAGAAAGACGTCCTTTTGCATTACAATACACGAAGTACTCAAGACCGTGTCTTCTCGCCTTTATGGTGAATACATGCTTTCTATCAGTACCGCCATTTAACGGATCAGTGAGAATGAGAAGTGAATCTCCGAGGAACTCGCTTCTAAGGGAAGCTTCTGCTACTTCACTAAAGAGAATAGGACTGGGCTGGAATGTAAACTCGACCCAATACCAGCCAGGTTCACCATCATAATCAATGGCTTTTGTGCCGGGAAAAATTGTCTGAATATGAGGTCTAAGATAGCCAAGCATTTGAATTTTAAACACCGAACATAATAATATACAACATTTATCCGCCGCTCATTTGGCGGACTTTTTTTAATCAAACCGACTTAATTATTTCCAATGCATGTGTGTAAATCAACAGTAAAATTTTCCGCCTTTGATAATTCTATTATGCTCAGGATTGCGCCTAAGGCAAGAAAAAATCCCGGCAAAGCCGGGATTCCACGTTGTTTTTGGTCATTTGAATTTTGGTTATTTGAATTTGTTTAGAATTTGGAGACCTGTCCTGAGCGTAGTCGATGGATTAGAATTTAGGATTTTACCATTCTTACTTCTGCCCATGTTCCTTGCCCACCCCTTCGCCCCCGCTGCTTCGTTTTGCGAAGCATTTGGAGCGTTTGCGCAATACGCAATAAGATACCTGTCCCGATGTCTTTTATCGGGATACGCAATACGAAATCAAAAGTTGTTATTGAGGTATTCCGGCTTGCCGTCGTCACTATCGTAGCCTGTCGATTCTTTGGTCTCGGCGTCAATTCTGATTCGCTTGATGCCCTCAGCCTTTTTCGTATTGCTGTCAACGGTAACCAGGATTGCATTTATTTTCACATCGCCCGTCGCTATTTCAAACGGAAACGGCATCTGTGTTCTAAACGACTTTAAGACGTTCTCCACGCTTCGGCCGAGCACCGAATCATGTGCTCCGGTCATCCCGATATCTGTGATATATGCGGTGCCTTTGGGCAGGATTCTCTCATCGGCTGTCACCACGTGGGTGTGAGTGCCGAAGCACAAGCTGGCCCTGCCGTCAAGATGATAACCCATCGCGATTTTTTCACTGGTGGCCTCGGCGTGAAAGTCAACGATTATAACCTCGGCCTTGGACTCAAGCTGCGGCAGGATTCTGTCAATAGCATTATAAGGGCAGTCGGCCCCTTTCATAAAAAGACGCCCTATCAGAGCAACCACCGCCACGGTCGGCCCTTTAGCGGTTGTATAAACTGCAACCCCCCTGCCGGCTGCGTGTTCGGAAAGATTTGCTGGCCGAACAATATTCTCAGTTGTCTCCAATGTTTTGATTATATCTCGTTTACGGTAAGTATGGTCGCCTAAGGTAATCAGATTTACGCCGTACCGCAGCAGCTTGTTATAGATTTGAGGTGTCAGGCCGGAACCGCCGGCGGCGTTTTCAGCGTTGGCTATTACGCAGTCGATGTCCAGCTCTCGAATCAACGTCTTTAGCTTACCGGCAACAATACGTCTGCCCGGCCGACCTACTATGTCACCAATACAAAGAATGTTTAATTTCATAATGTACCATTCGTATAGATACTTCCTGTTGTCGGTTTTATAAATCCTACCCAGCAACACTGGGTTCTTATCCATACCCGCCGATGACGTCTCGAATATCGAAATCCTCCGCAGGACACCTTGCGGTGGAAACAAATTCAAAACCTGTCCTGAGCAACGCCTGCCCTGAGCATGGTCGAATGGGCCGAAGGATTCAAATGCTCAATTTTTCAAAACTGATAGTAAAACTGTCATTCTGAGTGAGTGACCAGCGAGCGAAGAATCTCCCAATCGAAAGCAAGATGCTTCGCGGAGTTTATCCTCGAGCGCAGCGAAGGGCTCAGCCCTGTCCTTGAGCGAAGCGAAGGAATGACATACAAAAGACGTTTTGGTAATTTGAATTTCGGTCATTTGATATTGTTTCATGCTTCGAATTTCGTGCTTCGTGCTTTACATACCACATACGACATACGATATACGATTGTTATTTCGCATATTCGACGCAGCGGACCTCACGCAGCAGCGTTACCTGGATTTCGCCGGGATAGGTCATCTCATCTTCAACCTTTTTGGCAATGTCACGTGCAATTTTCATAGCCGCCTCATCGTCCACCTGCTCGGCGCTGACAATGACGCGGATTTCCCGGCCGGCCTGGATTGCGTATGCGTTTTCGACTCCCTTAAAGCTGCCCGCAATCTCCTCAAGTTTTTCCAGTCGTTTAATATATCGCTCGAGCGTTTCTCTTCGGGCACCCGGACGGGACGCACTCACTGCATCGGCCGCGGCAACCAGCGGAGTATAAGGATTATCCGCCGTGACGTCACCGTGATGTCCCGCGACAGCATTGAGCACAATGGGCGATTCGCTGAAGCGCTTGAGATAATTTGCTCCTATAGTGGGATGATTGCCTTCAACGTCATGGTCTATGGCCTTGCCGATGTCGTGCAGAAATCCCGCTCTTCTTGCTATCGAGCCGTCCAGCCCGAGCTCGTCAGCCATCACCTGTGATAGAAAAGCAACCTCGATACTATGGCGAAGAACGTTTTGGCCGTAACTTGTTCTATAGCTCAAAGCACCTATCAAACTCAGCACCTTGTTGCTCAATCCTCTGATGTTGGTCTCGACGGCGGCGTCCTTGCCTATCTGCAGGAGTTTATGGTTGACATCTTTTTTGGTCTGTGCAACAAGCTCCTCGATTCGGGACGGATGGATCCGCCCATCCTGTATCAGCCTTTCCATAGAAAGACGGGCGACCTCGCGCCTGACGGGGCTGAAACCGCTGACTACAATCATTCCGGGGGTGTCATCGACGATGACATCTACGCCGGTAGCTTTTTCAAAGGCACGAATATTACGTCCCTCTCTGCCGATAATTCTGCCTTTCATATCGTCATTCGGAATCTCGACGGTTGAGACAGTTACTTCACAGGTATGCTCAGCGGCATAGCGCTGAATGGCGGAGCTGATTACCTCCCTGCTTTTTTCGTCGGCGGTTTCGGTTGATTCCTCAACCTTGCGTTGAATCACAGCCGACATCTCATACTCGCACTCGTCTTCGAGGCGCTTCAAGAGCAGCTCCTTGGCTTCGTTAATGTTCATCGCGGTGATTTTGAGCAGTTGATTCTTCTGCTGTGCCAACAGAACAGAAAGTTGTTTTTCTTTGAGACTAATATTGTGTAGTCTTCTATCAATATCTTTTTGCTGATGTTTCAACGATTTTTCGCGCTGCTGGAGCAGCTCTGCCTGGCGGTCAAGTGCATCCTCGCGCTTGGTCAATCTCATTTCGGTCTCGTGCTGCTCAGCACGGATTTTACTGGCCTCAGATGTAAATTGCTCTTTTTTCTTGATGGTCTCGGCAGCAGCATCAATTTGAGCGGACTTAATTATGTTCTCCGCTTCTCTCTTAGCACCCTCAATCTGTCGCTGCAGGTTCTGCTCAAAGGTTTTGGCCTTTGCTCTGGCAATCATCTGATAAATGATGACAGTCAGGCAAATTCCCAGAACAAATGCAATAACGGTAATCGCAGCGGTCGGCAGCGTCCCGAGTCCCATGATTATGGTGTTCATATTTCCTACCTTTCACTCGCAGTTCTCATAGATTTAAAAACATCGCTCAAGGGGTAAATTGCGGGATTTACGGCAGGAAAGCCTCAAAGAAATGGCTGTGAGTTACGAAATCCTTTTCGCAAGAGCGTAGAATCAGCTACTTAGTGCCAAAATCTCCTCTGATTGGGGCATCTTCGGCATTAGAAGATATATTTTTTTCGTAATTGGCTGATTTTATACTCAATACCAATACTCCTTCATCGGTAAGCGAACGCTTTTTCAAGCAGATTTCATTTCACGCTAAATTCACTTCTCAACGCCTTATCAACAACTCAAAATCAAACTTTAGCCCTCGGTGTTACAACAGGCGCTAAAAGTGTCTTTGCAACTTAACTACCGTTAGAGAAAAGAGTTACAAACTTTTCCCTTTTATATGTCCCTGTGCAAAGTAAAAATAAACCATCAAGGAAGATACGGGACAACCCACAATCTCATTCATCAACAGTTGCTTACTATGTACTATGATACGGCATTTTCGGAGATGGGTCAAGAAAAAAAACTCGCGAATTAGCTAATTTTCTAACCACGGATACCCGCCTCCGCGGGCACAAGTTTCACAGATTGCGCAGATTAAACGGCTTTTCTTTGACTTTTCTTCTGCTTTTAGCTATTCTTTGGCCGCAGCAAGGTGAGATTTACAACCTGAGGATTTATCGTGTTCGATCGGCATTATGTTTTTCTTAGTCTGTATCGAGATATGAAATGGTTTGACGGGAACTGTAGATTTGAGTAGTGTATGCCTTCAATTTTGCATATTCTAACATGAGAAGTGTAGGAGATAAAAGGATGGCAGAACCAATACACGATGTGCCTATAAAGGATATAAGAGACGTCACCAAGACCGGACTAAACGTAAGGCGAACTGATAGAGATGCTGGAGTGAAAGACTTGGCAAAAAGTATCAAAAAACATGGACTCTTGCAGCCCATTCTTTTACGGGGCAAATTTGGCAACCCACCATACGAGTTAATTGCTGGCCACAGGAGGCTATCAGCGCACAGGCTCTTAAGTAAAAAAACTATCATAGCAAGGTTTAAGCCACCAAGTTACGATAACTTTAAGGCGAGAGTTGACTCGTTAATTGAGAATATGCAGAGAGTGGAGCTTAATCATGCTGATACAGCAGAAGCCATCACGGCAATGTATAACAAGTATAAGAAGAATGAGCGCAAAGTGGCTGAAGATTTAGCGTTGCCTCTCCGAACAGTTAGGGACTACATCAAAATTGAGGAACAAGCTTCACCTTATGCAAAGAGATTATTACGTGAGGGAAAGGCCAGTAAGGCAGATGTAAAAAGAGCTATAATTGCAGCACAGGGAAATCTTAAGAAGGCAGATCGATTATTAGACGCGATGCCAGGATTGTATGGGCACGAGAAAAAAAGAGTGGTCGATTACGGCAAAGAGCATGAAAAAGCGAGCGATGATGAAATAATCAAGGAATCGAAAAAGGGGAGGCAACTCAAGACAGTCATACTTAGCATAGAACCAAAGATAGACAATGCCTTGAAAAAAGCCGAGCGCAATCTCTATATGAATAGAGAAGAAATTGCCTCCAAAGCACTTGAAGAATGGCTTATTGAAAACAACTTCTTAGATCGTGGATAAACAGATATCCGGAAAGGTTCAAGTTTGGAGCGAGATAAAAAACTTAAAAAGGCAATAGCACTCATTATTGCATGTACGCGGCGGATCAAACGACCAAAGGACATAGTAACTTTGACCAAGAGTATCTCTTACGCAGAAAAACGCATGGGGGATTTAGAAGCGGTCGCTAAGGCGGTGGGGCTCTCAGTTCGACAATTGAAAGATTTTCAGACGGCACAAAAATTATGCGCTGAGGTTAAGACATTAGTTAAGAATCGTGTTGTTGACAGCGTCGACGTAGTGAAAAACATAAGCAGGTTGCCACCAGAAAAACAAAAAACTTTAGCTATGAACTTTGCTGACGGCAAAATTACCTCGAAAGATGTGCGGATTATCACAACCTTTGCTAAGAAATTCTCTGGCAGATCAATGGAAAGAGTGATCAGAGATTATGAAAAATCCAGAGATGTTAGACTGTATGTTGCACAATTTCAACTACCTGCAAGTTTTAATAAACAAGTTGGACTACGTAAGAGATTTGAAAAAATTGTCGGAAATAATGAGATTAAAAAATTGCAATTTGAGGATGGAGTTGCAGTTTTAGAAGTCACTGCACTAGGACATAAGAAGTTAAGAGAAGCTGTGCGTAAACAACAAACGACACTAAGAAAGTTTGTAACATCCATTGTAGAGAAATTATCAGATTAGAAATGAGTGAAGAAACAGTCAAAAAACAAAAGGCAAAAGGAGTAGGCGATCGATTAGATTTAGAGTCGTATCATCAGATTTGCGCAGGACTTTGGCAATGGAGGATGGACAATTTTATAAGAGAGTTGGAGGAAGGGAAAATCCTGGGGTTTGTGAGGGGGTTGCACTTTTCCGCACAACTTATATACGCAATCCGTGACATAATCTCGGAGATAGGTTTGAAAGCAGACTGGGGACACTTATTAGACAAGACTAAAAAGTATTGTTCGCGCGAGTGTGATATTATAATTCATAGAGGAAAACGTAACCAATGGAATGGGCATAAAAACCCTGTTATGGATTTCAAATTCGTTGAGCAAGATAAGGCGGTAGCAGTTATAAGCTGTAAATCGTATCTGAGGTCAGGCGGTGTAGATAAAAGCTATGTAAAATGTTTGGAGCCTTTTGTGGAAAAGGTTTGGTTAATTGCCGAATGTTGTGAGCCTAAACATGTAGAAGCAATAGCAAAACAAGCACAGGATGCGGGGTACCAAAACTTTTGGTACATGTATAAATGGTCGCGTGAAACTGCAGGCCAAGAGAAGAATGAAAGTGTATGGTTAGATTTCGTAAAGCAATTGAGAAAGCTAAAGGCTTAGACACAAAACTGCCGATAGGAAATATAGGGCAAAATGAGTTAGTAATGTGTTCTAAGTAAAGGCCTGAAGTGGTAACTATACCCAATCACGTGTCCAAATGGGCGGATAAGCTTCATAGCTTGATTTCTCCATATCAATTGAGGGGAGTTCGGGTTGATTGTCCGGTTTGTGGTAAGAGGGGCACGGCGACATCAAGATGGGTTAAGGGGCCAACGGTCAAACCGGTTTATGTTATTCATAATCGCAATGGCACTGTAAAGAGTGTGTGCGGGCTTGAAGAAGAAGAGGCTGAACAAATTAGACCAGAAGTAAAAATTTCTAAAGGTGATTTTCGAAACATTCTAAACGGTGCAAAATGTTTTGTATTAATAAGCGGGGGTAAAGATAGTTTAGCAACATTAGTATATACAAAGAAAATAGCAGAAGAAGCTGGGGCCGATTTGAGGGCTATTCATGTCGATACAACGGTTGGCTTTCCAGAAGTAACAAGATATGTTCGAAAAGTATGCCGACAGCTTGGAGTAAGACTATCGATTGTGCGGCCTGAAAAAGATTTTTTCGATTTGGCGGAAGACTGGGGGATACCAAGTTTCCGGTTTCGCTGGTGTTGTCGAGAGTTAAAAATCAAGCCAATTCAGGATTTTCTGGCTAAAATTCGCGGGCGAAAAGTTGTTGTTGACGGTATTCGTGCTCAGGAATCAAATCAGCGAGCCAAATATTTACCTCTCTGGTATCATCCCAGTTTTAAGTGTTTGTCGGTAAGCCCTATTTTTAGATGGTCAAAAAAACGTGTAGAACGATATGTTGAGTCAGCCGACTTGCCGGAAAATCCGGTACGACAATTGGGTTGTTCAGCCGAATGCTGGTGCGGTGCGTATAAAACTCGATCGGATTTTCTCAAACTCAAAGAAATTAAGCCTGAACTATTTGACAAACTGTCAAATTTAGAAGAACAGAGTCCGACAGGATATACATTCCTATATAAAAAAGGTCAGCGGCTTCCTTTACGGGAACTCGCATAATATAATGGGAGGGCCTTTTCAATTTATTCCTTCAAATCTGTGGCCAGACCCCTCCACTACACTATGCTTCGGTTGGGATGACCCATGCTTCGCCAAGGCTTCGTAGGGCTTGCCCCTGCTTGAGGATTGCAGGGGTAAGAGGACAAGAGAACCCACCGAATAAATCCTTCGACTCCGCTCAGGACGAAGGGGCTTAATATTTTTATTTGAAATTTAAGACCGCAAACTCTTTATGGTATTTCTTTGCGGCTTTATCGTAGGCCTTTGCGGCTTTGATTTCATCGTTGTAGTATCCGATTATTCTGGGTATTCCGTTTGCTCGTATTTGTGCCTGCCATTTGTTTATGCTTTTTTGCCAGGTTACGCCGAGGTATTTCGAGTGAGCGCCCTTTTGCTTTATATATGGTTTGTTGATGCAGTTCTGGGATTTAGTGGCGGGTCTTAGTACTACAACGCCATTTAGGTTTCCAAAATGCAGCAACGTATAGCTGATAAATCAATACCAATTTCACGCAATCGCCTGCGCTTCTCTCGAATATGGCAACGGCGAGAACGGGCTATACGCAACTGCGTTAATGTAATAATTCCTGCTGTTTTCTCTAACAATCTTTCTCTCACTTTTCCCGTCAGCC